>Ga0265319_1000891_pt1 | contig 18851 bp, 14 predicted proteins | sample 4824metaG_FD_192443 | JGI IMG/M metagenome (GOLD analysis project Ga0265319, IMG submission 192443) | Rhizosphere microbial communities from Carex aquatilis grown in University of Washington, Seatle, WA, United States - 4-8-24 metaG | ecosystem: Host-associated > Plants > Roots > Rhizosphere >...
TGCATCCGGCGGCTTGACCATGCGGGGACCGGAGTGAAGCAGCGGATGCATCAGGAACGCCTCGACGACCGGACGAATCTGCTTGCCGGACGAGACGTAGAGGTATTCCGCGGCCCTCGTGTCGCGCGCCGAAAGCACCGCCGGTGAAAAGTAGGACCACAGTTTCGTCACGAAGAACCGCGCGTGTGCCGGGTGGCCCAGAACGAGTCGCAGGCTGTCCTTCCAGCCGAAATTCCCGTGCTTGCCGTAGATCACCTTGACGCCGGTGTCGTGCAGCGTCGGATCGAAGTGGAAATTCTCGGGCTGGCCGGTGTTCGAGTTCCAAGTGTTGGTCCAGCCAGTCAGCGCTCGCGCGTGTTCCCTGACGTCATCCTCGGTGTATCCATCGTCCACACCGAGCGTGAACAGCTCCTGCAGCTCGCGCGCATAGTTTTCGTTCGGATCGTCTTTGGTGGAGCCGACCAGGGACAGGTAGATCTGCATCGCCGGGTCCGCTGTTATCGCCGTGAGCAGGCGCGGGAAGCTCGCAAGCGCGAGCTTGCGGATCGTCCAGTTCTGGCCGATCATCAAGCGCTGCGAGTCGACCATCTCGTTGCTCGTCGCGAACCAGTCGTGCCAGGTAAGCGTCATTCGCTCGATCAGCGGCGCCTGCGAGCGCACCATCCTGTCGAGCCACCAAAGGACGTCATTGCCCCAAACGTCGAACGGCTCGATTGGCTGCCCGTTCTGAAGGTGTGGCTGAGGCCCGACCAGCCCACGCGCGGACGGCCGCGTCAGTGAGTGGACCGCAGCGCGCAGGCCAACTTTCGCGAGCGAATCCGCCTCGCCGGGACGCGGCCCGAACCCGGCTCGCCACAGCAGTCGCTCTGCCTGCTCGCGCCCGAAACGGCCCCCGTACACGGGCAGCGGGCCAGGGTCGGGCACCGAGTGTCCATGCCGCCCGCGGCGCCGAGAGCTGCCAGCCATCGTCTCAGTCTTCGGCAACGCAGGCCCACCGCTGAAGGGAACTACGACATGAGGCCAACGTGGTTATGGTAACCAGGGCTGGGACGTCGCGGCGGCGCCTACGCCAGCGTGAACGCCGTCGCGAGCCGTTCGAGTTCATGCGCCGTTCCCGCGAGCGCATGCGCCGACGCCGCGATCTCCTGCGTCGTGGCACTCGTGTGCTGAGCCGTCGCCGAGACCTGCTCCGCCGACGCCGACGACTGCTCGGCAACCGCCAGCACCTCGTCAAGGCTTTCCTGCATGCGTGCACCCGAGGTCGCGATGTGCTCAATCGAGCTCGCGATTCGCTCGACACGTCCGTTCATGTCGGCCACGCTTGCATCGATCCGGCTGAACGCTGCGCGCGCCCGCTCGACTGTTGCGACGCCCTCATCGGTGTGCCGGGCACCTTCCAGCACGACCTGGACCGCAACCCCGGTTTCCGCCTGAATCTTTCCGATCAGATCGCTGATCGACGCTGCGGCGCGTTGGGACTGCTCGGCGAGCTCTCTCACATGCTCGGCGACGACGGCGAAGCCACGACCGTGCTCGCCTGCTCGCGCGGCCTCGATTGCCGCGTTGAGCGCGAGCAGGTTCGTCTGTTTTGTGACTGCGGCGATCGTGTCGACGATGCTGCCGATCTGCTCACTCGCCTCGCCGAGGCCATGGATCGTGCTCGTGATATCGGCGCTCGAGACCTTGATCGCCTGCATCACCTCGGTCGCGCGCCTGACCGCCGCCGCGCCGTCGTCGGCCGCCGCGCGCGTCTCGCGTGCGGCGGTGGCAGTCTCCTGCGCCTCGGCGGCCGAGGCCTGCGAGGCGGTGGCGACCTCCTCGGTCACCGATAGCGCCTGCGTCAGGGAGCGGACCTGGATCTCAGCGCCCTGCGCAACCGAGCCGACGGCGTGAGCGATCTCGCTGACCGACATACCGGTCTGCTCTCCTCCGCGCGCGATCTGCGCCGACGCCGCGCCAACGGTTCGGGAGCTATCCGAGATCTCGCTCATCAGAGTCACGATCTTGGTGCGCATCGCCGCGAACGCAACGGCGAGCCGGTCGTCGTGCGAGCGCGGGGTGATGTCGACGGCCAGGTTTCCAGCGGCCAACTCGCGCGCTGCAGCAGACATCTTCTGGCGGTAGCTGATCGTTCCCTCGAACGCCTTGGCGATCTGCCCGATCTGGTCATCGGAGTCGACGCCGATCTCGACGTCGACGTGCCCCTGCGCCAATTGCTTCGCCGCGTTTGTCACCCGGCCCAGCGGCCGCGTGATCGAGCGCGCCACCGCCAGCGTGACCGCCACGGCACCGGCCAGAGCTGCGAACGCGAGCGCGAGCACGAGGGCGAGCGTGCCGTTCAGGGCGGCATATGACCGCGCCGCCGCGCCAACGGGGTTCAGCGACGGCTCCCGTTCGAGCACGGAGAACGTGGTGTCCGCGCGCGCAACTGCGGCGTCGCGGGCAACTTGCGCCGTTTGCATCGCGTGCGTGGACCCTCCCGTCGCAACCAGCTGACGGAGCTCGGCTGTCCGCCGGTAGTAGGCGACGAGCGCACCGGCGGCTCGACGCGCGGCACTACGCGCCGCCGCCGTCGGCGCAGCGACGTTGAGCAGGCTCAGCTGCGCCGTCGTCAGGCGGTAACCGAGCTCGGCGCGGCGCCAATCGGCCGCCACCGTCGCTGTGGGAGCACCGCCGGCGGTCGCGGCAAACGCCGCCACCGATTGGTCCACCGAAAGCTGCCATCCGGTGAGCGCGTGCTCGGCCAGCCGGGCGCCAGCCGCCGCCCTCCGGGCCTCGCGGGAGTCGGCGCGTGCGGAGACAATGCCCGAGAGCGCTACCGAGAGGCAGATCGTCGCCAGCAGCACGACCGAGAGGCCGAGCGTAGCGATCCGCCCACCGACGCCCAGCCGCCTTGCGAGCCTCAGACTCCGTCGGGTCGACGCTTGACCTCCTGCGACCGCGGGCATAGCGGATTACTCGGCGTTGCGCTGCGAAGCTTGAGCATGCCAGGAGCGGCGTGGACCTTGGCTCTGCGCGTGGCGCGCCTCAGCCGTCGGCAGCCTGAAAGCGCGCGACGCTGAAGCCGAGCAGCATCGGTATGTCGAGCGCGAAGACGACCAGCATCAGGGAAAGGATCAGGAGCTGTGAGCCGCTGGTGTGGTCGTAGATGAAGACGTATTCCAGCATCCCTGCGATCACGGCGTAGGCCAGGAGCACCCAGCCGGCCACCTGGCGAAAGATCCTCCAGTTGAACGACTCGATCCGCGAGAGCAACACGGCGTTGAGCACCAGCAGCGCGCCGGCGACGGCAAGGAGGCCAATCGTGGGGCCTTGCGGGACGTGGCGCGGCAGGTGGGCCGCGGTGTAGACGCCGCCCACGACTATCAGTCCCAGGACAACCACCGCAATCTGCTGGACCGGAGGCAGCGCGCCGTCGCCGGGGACGCGCGCCGGGCGGTCTGGTTGATCCTCCATCCCTCAGCCCGCCGCGAGATGGGTCATGATCACGAGCGTCGCGATCTGCATCAGTCCAGTGATGCCTGCGGTGTAGATGAAGACCTTCATCAGACGCTCGATCCGCGCGCCGTTGGGCACCGGCTTTCGCAGCTCGAAGAGGACGGCTATGTTCGCCGGCTCCAGCAGACCGAGGGCGATCGTTGCCATCACACCGACGATGGCGTACGAGGCGACCAGCCAGTCGTGATTGGGTGAGGCTGCGGCCAGATTCCCGAGGTGGCGAGCGAGCTGAAAGCCGGACCCCAGCGTCATCGTGACAAGCGTCGGCATTATCAGCACCATCTTCGGCATCAGCCGTGTCGTGAACTCAATCCGCGACGGGATCGACATCGTGCCCATGATCGGACCGAGCACGAGCCCGAGGAACAGGTCGAGGGCGGTCCAAAGGCCGCCACCGACGACGTGATAGAAGTCGAGCGCCCAAGCGCTGTTGGTCGCTATGGCGACGATCATCCCGGCGAGCACGACCGCGACGATCGGAAGCCCTTGGCGCGGGACGATCTGAAAGTCGCCGCGTGGTCCCTGGGTCGGTGCCCGATGTGCCTGCCGCTGATCCTCCAACACGGTTGCCAACTCCGGCTGCCCCTTTCCTGCGGCGACGCTTGTGGCACAAGATAATGGACTCGGCAGGCGCGAAACTCGCACCCGCCCCCCTCGCAGACGCTATTTCGCGCTAAATCGACGGATCTGGGTAGAAACCCTCAACCCCTGGGCTGGAACGCCGATCAGTAGGTGGATGAGGTTCGTGTCGATCGATTCGGTGACCGACGAGGTCGTGCTCGCTCGCAACGTCCCGAGCGAGCGACCCGACGGTGCGGCGCTGTTGCGCGCCGGGACCAAGGTGAACCCGTCGATCGCGGCCCGCCTCGCCGGCAGCGGGATTCGCGGCGCCTGGATCGACGACGAGCTTGGGCTCGAGATCACGCCACCGCCGGAGTTCCCGGCCGACGTCATCGGGATCGCACTGCAGGCCACGCGCCGGGCGCTGGAGGCTGCCCCGGTCGCGATTGGCGCTCGCCGCGAGCTTGACATCAAGCTGGTCCGCTCGTTACAGGACGCGGCCGGTGAGATCGCGGACGCCGTCCTCGCCTATCCCGCGAACGAATGCCCGGTCGCCGATTTCGCTGTCGCGGTCGCCACAGCTCCATGGCACGCGGTACGCGTCGCGGTTCTCGGAACCTTCATCGGCCGGCGGGAGCTTGTGAAGTCGGGCTGGATCGACTACCAGGGAGTTCAGCGTTTCGATGGGTTCGATGAGCGACTCAGCGCGCTCGCGATGGGGCTGCTCGTCCACGACATCGGCGTGCCGCCGTGGGCAGCGGGGCTGGGCACCCACGTAGGGTGCATGGCGCCCGAGAGTGAGCAGGATCCCGACCATGTCCATCGCGGTGCCTCGCTGTTCGCCGCCGAGAGCACTGCGGCAGCGATGCGCGTTGCGATCCGCTCTCACCACGAGCGCTGGGACGGGCAGGGCTTCCCAGACCGCAAGTGTCGTGACGCGACCGCGATCAACGCGCGTATCGCAGCGATCGCCGACGCCTACGACGGCATGATCGCGACCGGCGTCGAGCGCCGGTCACTCCCAGGGCACGGCGCGGTCCAGTCAATCGAGCGGGGGTCCGCCACGCGTTTTGATCCATCGCTGGTCGCGCATTTCAAGGCGCTCGTGCCGCCCCATCCCGTCGGCCACGAGGTGCATGTGCCCGACGGGCGCGTGGGCGTCGTGGTGAAGCTGCCACACGGAGATCGTCTCCATCCGACGGTCAGGCTGCGAAGCGCGTCGGGGCCGATCGTCGAGTTCGTCGCGGACATGACTGCCGGCGAGCCGAGCGCCGCCGCAGCGTAGAGCAACGGCTCCCGGACACGTGCCGGCCTGCGTTCAGGCGGCCGATGCCATCGAGCCGGCGGGCGCCGCGGGTGCCGCAGCCGGGAAGCTCACCGCAAGGAGCCGCTCGCGAGCCTGCGCAAGGGTACTCGCGAGCACCATGTCGCCTCGTAGCCTCGCCTGCGCTTCCAGCAACAGACCCAGGTCGCCCGCCACCCCGTCAAGCTCCGACGCGTCAGCCGGAACGGCGCCGGCGGCGGCGGCAAGGCGCTGCTTCGCGGCCGAGAGGTCGACGCCGGGAGCCGCGCCGCGACGAATTGCCCAGCCCGCGATCAGTTCGGCATCCGGCGCCGCGGCGCCGAGGTCGATTCCGGCGAGGGTTGTGAGAAGCAACAACCGGCGTGTCGCGTCCGCCAGCAGTTCGAGTCGTACGCGGTCGCCGTCCCATTCCGCCAGGGACGACGGGTCGTGGAGGAAGTCGCTTCCGGCCGCGTACCGGTCGTACTGGACGTGCCATCCGCCTGCACGCTCCTCGGCCGCGAACCTTGGCAGCCGCTCAGCCAGCACCTTGCGGCGCCCGTGCGCACTGCTGCGAATCGGGTAGTGCCGCAGCAGAAACGGGATCGGAAAGACCCGCTTTCCTTCGAACAGGACGTCGTGTCCGCCATGGTGCACCAGGTCCACGACGTGCGGCTGGCGCTTCCATGCTTTCACCTGCAGCAGGTCGTGGCGGCCTGGCGGCTCGTAGTGGCGGAGATGGACGCGCGGATCTGATCCCGGCTCAAAGCGATCGTCGGTCGGGCGAAAGTCGAACAGCTCGAAGTTCACGGCGGAATAGCCGAGCTCATCGACCTGCGCCAGCGCCCCCGCGAGGGTGGTCGCCGGCCACGGCGCTTCGCGGAATTCGTCCGCGTTCACGAACAGGTACCAGTCGGATTCGACCTCGCCGCTGACTTCCCCCACGCGACGCAGGATGTCCCGCCAGACCATCTCGCCGTGGTTACGCTCCGAGTACCCGGCGTCGTCAGGAAACCGCTCGATCGCGATCAGCCCGCGACCGAGCCAAGGTGTGGCTGCCGCAGCGGTGTCGTCGGTGCTCTCGTGGTCGATGAGGTACACGTCGACGCCGTGCGCAACCAGCGCTCCAATGGCGTGGCCGATCACGTCCGCCTCATTGAACGCCGGCATTATCGCCAGAGCGCTGAAGGCGGGCCGTGCAAGCTCCGCCACGAGCCGACGCGCAGCAGGCGCGTCGCGGACGAGAACCGCGAGCATCCCGGCCTGTGGCTGCTCGAGCATGTCAACGCTCCCGTACTCGAGCCCATGCGCTGCGAGGGCGGCGAGCCCCTCACTCTGATCCCATCCTGGAGCCCAGATCGCAACCGCGCTCGCGCGTTCGAGCGCGGCAGCCAGATCACCGAGCAGCGCGTCGCTCGGAGCCGAGTCGACAAGCAGGACCGAGTCGGCCACCTCCGCCGGGACGGCGCCGTCAATCGGGACAACTGCCCGAGCGCCGGTCGCGCGAACCGCCCGCCGCGCGCCATCCACGGCCGGGGTCTGAAGGGTGGCTGGTTTCACGGCCTGGTAGTCGGTAGCGGTGCGAGCGGGTTGATGGCGCGCGAGTGCGCCTGCATCACGCGACCGCCGCGAGGACGGTTTCGAGCAGACCGCCGATCGCCCCGGTCCCAGGCGCGAGCAGCAGGTTCGCATGCTCGCGTGCGAGCCGTTCGTGTCCCGGCGCGCCGTCGTGCAGGACGACGTAAGCGTCGATCGCTGCATGCAGGCGCACGTCGCGAGTTGCTACCTGCGGCTCGAGAATCAGGTTGATGTCGCCGGCCAGACCGAGATCGGCGCCCTGCTCCTCGGCGGCTGCGTGAACGCGCGCCTCGAGCTCCGCCGGCGTCCCATCAACCGTCGGATCGGCGAGCAGGATCAGGGTGGCATGCGTCGCGCGCGCCGACGGCTCACACCACTCGGCAAGCAGCTCGCCGAGCCGGTCGCGGCCCCGCCACGCCGGCGTTGCCAGCAACTGCAAACCGCCGTCCCCACTAAGCGGGTAAGGCTCCGGCTGGTCGGCGCCGGCGCTCAGCGGCCGTGCGGCGCCGATCGCGCGCAGGCGCCGCGTGTACTGCTCCGCGACAGTCTCCCAACCGAGCGCTCCGGCGGCTTCCCGCGCCGCCCGGCCGCGCCTGATCCGCTCGGGGCGATCGCCGGCAACCACGCGCAGCAGTTCGACGAGATGGTCGCGGTCGGGTTCGAGAACCCAGGGCCGACCGACGGTCTCGAGCTCGTCGACACGGTCATCAGGGAATCGGGTGCGGCGTGAGCGGATCCGCCAGCTCGCCTCCAGCGGGCAGAACTCGTCGGTCGGACCGCCACCGGTCACGATCGCCGGAAGGCCACAGGCCATCGCCTCGAGCACTCCCATCGCAAACCCCTCGCCCCGGTAGGGGTGAACGAGAACGTCACAGGAACGGTAGAGCGAAGCGAGTTCCTCGTCGGAAAGCTCCTGTTCGACGAGGACGACCCGCGGGAGCTTGCCCGAGGCGGCGTGGCCCGCGATGTCCTTGCGCTCACCGTTTCGGTAAACGCTGTTCGCGCCGACGCTCTTGACCACGAGAACGACATCATCGCGATCCGCAAACGCCTCCCGCCACGCCTCGAGCAACAAGTCGTGTCCCTTACGCCAGATGAGTCCGCCATGAAAGAGGAAGCGCACCGCGTCCGCCGGGCAGTCGAGTTCGTAGCGCGCCCCCTCGGGCGTGAACACTCCGCCGTCGACGCCGTTGGGGACCACTGCGACGCGCTCGGGGGCGACCCCGCCCGCGATGTACATGTTCCGCACGTAGTCGCTCGGGACCCATAGCTCGTCGACGTTGGCGCGAATCGCGTCGACCCACGCACGAGGAACGGCGCCGAACTCCCATGGCTGGATCACTGCCAGGCGCCCCGCCGGCGCAGGCCGGAAGTCCGGCGGCCATTGATGGCGTACCTCCACGTCGGCCACGTGCGGAAGCGGCGGATCACCGGCGCTCGTGCCGTCGCGCGCGACGCGCTCGAGCGGGCCACGAAGGCGCTCGGTCACGTGTCGGTTGACGATCGAGAGGCTGAGCGCTACGCCGTGGTCGCCCTGCCAGCGCACGGCGGGCTCTGACCCGGCGTCCGCCGCATCGACCAGACCGGGACGACCGCCCTCGTAGTAGGCCTCGAGCGTGTCGATGTAGTCGGCAAACGGTCGTGGCGGCGCGATCGCGGCCTGTAGCGATTCGAGCAGCCCAGGCTCGCTGCCGAGGCGGTCGAGCGCGCGAGCGAGGTCGGCGGCGTCCAGCCCGTCGAACAGCAGCCCGTCGTGTTCGTCCCACACGGCCTCCGCCAGGCCGCCGAGTCGCGGCACGACCAGGGGCACCCGCGCCGCAAGACATTCGGCGGCAGCAAGCGGCGCGCAGTCCCACCAGCGCGACGGCAGGCACGCAACGTCTGCCTCGGCAAGGATCTCGCCCAGCTCGCTCGGGCTGAACTTGCCGCACAGCTCAACGACACCCCGCTCGTCCAGCGCTCGCAGTTGCTCGGCGAACTCGTCGACGACCTCGCCATGGATCTGTACGCGAAGCTTCGCGGTGGTTCGCTGCGCCGCCTCGACGAGGAGCTGCGGGCCCTTGTGCGGGTAGGCCGATCCAATGAACGCAACCGTCAGCTCCTGCGCTCGGCGCCCTGGCTCGCGGCGCGAGCCAACCTGCTCCCAGATCTCCTCGTCGTGCGGCATCGCCTGGCGCACGACGTCAACGAGGTCCGCCGGGTAGCCCACGCTCAGGAGCGTTTGGCGGACCGCGTTCGACGGTGCGAGGCAGGCGGTCAGGGAACGCTGGGCGCGGGCACGGAGCTCGGCCAGCCGCCGCTGGTGGCCGCCCCGATCGTGACTCCCCACGCAGTTGGCACAGTCCCCGCCACGGTCGCCAGGCCCGGGACAAAGCGCCCCGCTTCCCGTCATCAGGTAGGCGCGGGGGCAGATCAGCCAATAGTTGTGAGCCGAAAAATACGACGGGATGCCGCGCGAGGCGACTCGATCCATCAGCGAAGCCCCGAGGTTGTGGAGGTTGTGGAAATGAACGACGTCCGGTCGCGTCCGATCCAGCACCTGTTCGAACGCAGCAGCTATCACCGGATCGTCCAGCTCACGGTCCGGGTTGCCGAGGTCAAACAGCGTGCTCGGCCGGTTGTGGACGCCGACGAGCGACACTCCATCCTCCGCCCATTCACGGATCGCGTAGGGCGGGGCGCCGACGAGCGGCGCCACCGCCGCGTGAAAGACGGTGACCTCCCAGCCGCGGCGCGCAAGCTCCTTGGCCGCGAGCCGCGGGACGGTGGTGCCCCCGCCCGCGTCATCCCAACCGAACGCCGTCAGGAGAATCCGCCGCGAGCCGGACCGCTCGGGCCGCCGTTCCGTGGGTGTCGGTAGGTTCTTTGCGCGCGAGCGAATGCGGGCGGCGAGCGCCGGTAGGGCAAGGTCCCGCTGTTCGAGCAGCTCGGCCAGCCGGTGGAGGGCAGCGCGCTCGGCGCGCGCCGGCTCGAGCACGGCCCAGTCGATCTCGGGCACAATCCGCCGCAGTCCGTAGCGGTCGATGGCAGACTCGAGAGCGCGCTCCACATCGGCCACCTCGCGCTCGCGCGCCGACTCGTTGGAGGTGTTCTCGGCGTGGCGGCGCACCCCGACGATCGGACCTCCCGGGCAATGGCGAAATCGGAAGTCGCGGCCGGCGCGCAGCCAGAACTCGAAGTCCTGCGCGATCGGGAAATCGGACCTGTAGCCGCCGACCGCATCGTAGACACGGCGGTGAACCATCCGCGACGGGTCGACGATGAGGTTGTGGACGCGAAACTGCGTCGAAAGCAGCTGCGCCGGCGTGAATTCTCGGCTCGACCAGACGCCGACGCCAGCGCCCGTCTCGTCGATGATGACCGCGTCACCGTGAACCACACCGGTCTCCGGGTAGCGGTCGAATACCTCGACCTCGCGCCGCAGCCGGTCGGTGACGCACACATCATCGTCGCCGATCATCGCGATCAGCTCGCCACGGCCCTCGCTGATGAACGTGTTGTACGCGGCGGCGATACCCAGGTTGCGCTCGTGACGAACGATCCGCAGCCTCGGGTCATCGAACCCTGCGAGAACGCCCTCGATTGCGGCATCGCTGCCGTCGCAAACGACGAGCACCTCGTAGTCGTCGTAGTCCTGCGCGAGCGCGCTCGCGATCGAGGCGCCGAGGTATCTCGCGCGGTTGTACGTGGCGATTCCGAGGGTCACTCGGGGTGTCCAAGCGCTCATCCCCTCAACCGCCCATATTCACGTAGCCCGTCGCCTCACTCGGGCTTCGCACGTTGGCTGAAACCTGGTTGGCGTAGTTACCCTCGACGGTGTCGATCTGTCCGTTCGCCTGCACGCCCGTCACGATTCCGACGTGCTCACCACCGAAGACGATCAGGTCACCCGGCGCCGGCACGACCCCGGGTCCGTTGGGGATCGCGCGACCAGTCCGCTGCGCCCACGACCAGATGTCTGACACCGCGCTGAGGCCCTGCCCCTGGTCGCCGATCGGCACGCCTGCCTGGCGTGCGACCCACGACGCGAACTGGGCGCACCACGGCTCACCGGGTAGCGCACCGGCCACCGCGCTCCGGTACATCGCGATCGCCGGCCCATTGTTCGAACCGAATGGCTGTTCGGTCTGTCCAACCTGCGTCTGCGCTATCTGCACAATCGCCGGATTCCCGGCAGTGGGGTTGGAGCCGTATGCCACGCCCGACGTCGTGAGCGCGCCGGTGGCTGTGACCGGCGCACTGCTCATGGTGGGCGCTCCCGCAGCGCCGCCGAGCAGCGACACCAGCTCAGACGCTGGATCGGGTGACTGAGGCCCCGTTCCGGCGAGGCTCTGGAGCGCACTGAGGTTGTAGACCGAGTCCATCGCCTGTGCGGTCGTGATCGCAGTTGCGCTGGAGCCGGCAGGCGACGTTACGCTCGAGCCGGCGGTTCCAAGCAGACTCGCAAAGGACGTGGCAGCGCTGGCAGCCGTGGCCGTTGGTGGTGACGCCGCAGCAGCCACCGGCGTCGGCGCCGGGGTGCCGCCAACCAGCGCACCGGGATCGGCGATCGCCGACTCGATCTCCGCGATCCGCGAAAGCATCGGCCCGAGGGACATCCACGCGTTCATCGGCAGGACCCGAAATGAATTGAGGGACCTCCCCCGGGCGCGAGCCCACGGCGCGTGCGGCTGCGACCGGCGAACCTCGCCCCGCGGGGCCTGTGAGTCGAGCGTTTCGCCACTCCAGTCCTTAAATCGAGACGCACGGCCACGAATGGCCGCGCGTCTCTGGTCCGGTCCCTCGATGGATCGGTCTATGTGACCCCGCGACGGGGGGCGGTTCGCGGGGTGTTGTTCTCCCCTCGGCTTGCGCCGAGGTGAAGTCTGTGTGGCAGAACACGGGCGGCGCCTAGACGGCGCCGCCCGAATCAGCTCTGCTAGCCGGCCTGGATCAGAGTGAGGATCGACTGCGGCAGGTGGTTGGCCTGCGCGAGAATCGCCGTGCCCGCCTGCGAGAGGATCTGCAGGTTGGCGAACTTGGTCATCTCCGACGCCATGTTGACGTCGACGATGGCGCTGTTCGCCGCCGTGAGGTTCTCCTCGTAGGTGGACAGGTTGTTCATCGTGTACTGCAGTCGGTTCTGCACTGCACCGAACGTGTCGTCCTGACCGGCGACCGCGTTGATCGCGGCGTCGATCGATGCGAGCACGGTTGACGAAGTCAGACTGAACGTCCCGATCGAGGAGCCGAGGCTGATCGTCGAGACGGCGATTACCTCGCCGTCGTTCGCGCCGACCTGGAACGTGATCGTCTGCGTGCTGTTCAACAGGTGGATGCCGTTGAACTGCGCCGTGTTGCCGATACGCTCGATCTCCGAGGCAAGCTGGTTCACCTCGGTCTGGATCGCGGTCTGATCGGTCGTGTTCAGCGTGCCGTTCTGATACTGAACGGCGAGCTCGCGGATGCGCTGGAGCATCTGCTCGACCTCGCTGAGCGATCCGTCCGCAGTCTGCACGAGCGAGACCGCGTCCTGGGTGTTCTGCTGCGCCTGACCGACGCCCTTGACCTGACCCATCAGGTTCTCGCTGATGGTGAAGCCAGCGGCGTCGTCAGCGGCGCTGTTGATGCGCAGGCCCGAAGACAGCCGCTGCATCGACGTCGAGAGCGCCTCGTTCGTGTTGACGAGGTTTCCCTCGGCGTTCATCGCCGCTAGGTTCGTATTGATATACAGGGACACGCGTTCATCTCCTTGATGACAGTTGTAATAGTCCCGGGCCGACTCCCTGTCAGCCCTACGCCATCAGTTATCGTCGCCTGGACAAACCCCTTGAGCGCGTCCAGATGAATCTGGACACTTCTGGCTCTCAGGCAGTCACGTCGACGTGTTCGAGCCCGTCGTCGTCGTCGCCGTCGTCGGCGCGCTCTTCCTGCTCCTTGTCAGTGTCACGGCTGCCAGCGGCGCCGTCGCGCCCGCCCGGGTCGCGCCGGTCCGGTCCGATGCGCTGCGGCGGTTGTGACCGTTCTATTCGGCCCGGTCCGCTCGACCATGGACCGACTGGCTCGATTCGCTCCACGGGTGCCCTCCTGCTCGTCTAGTTCTTTACGCTCGTCGCCTCAGCGCTGTCGGAGGTTGATCGACGGTCGAGCATCGCCCGTGCTTCGGCGGCGACGATCGCACGCCAAACCGCAACGCCACACCACCAGGCGATCATGTATCCGGCGACGCCGGCGACAATCGCGCGCAGTCCCAGAACGGTGAGCGGCACACCGGCACGGCTCGAGAGGAACGCGGCGAGCGAGAATCCGATCAAACCTCCCCAGGCCTTGAACGACCGTACCGACGAGGACGCATACGGGTGTCCCGCGATGCTGATCGCGCTGACCGCCGGCCCGCTCTTGCCCTTCTTGCCCTTCCCTTTCGAGTCCTTCGCCTTTCTGCCCTTCGTCTTCTCGCTCACCGCGCGCCGCCGGGCTCGTGGGCGTCATCGCCTTCAGGCTGCGGCGGCTCGCCGATGAGGGCGCGTGCCCGCCGCTCGCAGTCGAAGATGAAATGGATCAGTCGCTCGCGATCGGCAGGCTTGATCGAGTCGAACGTTAGTGCCGGGTGGCCGCTGCCGGCCAGACGAACAACGCGCGCGTAGCCTTCGATCGGCTGTCCTCCGGATTCGAGGCGCATCCTGAAGCTGACGTGCTCGCCCGGGCGCAGCTGATCAGGGCCGGCCAGCAGCAGACCACCGCCGCTCAGGTCCAGCGCGAAAGTGTGGCTCACCGCACCGTCTGCCTCGCGGGCCAGACGAACAGGGCGTGAAATCCTCACTCGGACGAAGCGGCGGCGCTGCTCGACCTCGATCACATCGTGCACGACGAAGCGGAGGCGAGTTCCCTCGGCCTGGGAGGTCTCGCCCGCGAGTCGCGTCATGCCCCGAGCCGAGCTGCACTCGAGGACGAGCTCTTCGACCGCTGGGAAACTGAACGAGGCGCCCATCGCCAGCACCGAGAGCGTCAGCTCCACGCCCGATTGCCAGACGACCTCGACGGCGATATCGCGTCCCGGTCCACGTAGCAGGCGGCCAAACGCCCCGGTCAGCGGTGGGAGCGACTGCTTATCCTCGCCGGACTTCTTTCGGTTCATCGCAGGAGATGCTCCGCGATCGTCGCGGGATCCGCGCCGGTCAATGCGCCGGGCAGGTCCAATCCGCTGTGGACGTAGACGAGCGGGAGACCCGACTCGATCGACAGCTCCACCGCGGTGCCGAGCTGGTCGGTCTCATCGGCGTGCGTCACGATGATCCCACTCGGTGAGAGCGGCGCGAGCGCGGCGAGCAGCTGTTTGGCGGCGATCGCATTGCTTGTCGCAGGGAGTGTGACCAGGACCTCCTCCGGCGCCAGCGCTGCAAGCTCGACTGCAAGCATTCCGATGCCCGCCGGGTCACCCGGCGATACCGTCGGGGTGTCGGCGACAACAAGAGCTCCGCGACGCGGCTCCGCGATCTCTGCCGCAGCGCGGCTCCCCCGCTCGGCGGTCTGGACGGCGACGCCGAGCGGCCCCACAAGCGCGGCCAGCGTAGCGCCCGAGTCATACCGCCCGAGGACGACCGCCCGAACCTCGAGCGCACCAGCGCTCCTGTAGGACGCGGTGATAGCTGCGGCGCAGCGCGTCTTGCCCGACCCGCCGCCGCCGACTATTGCGATCAAAGCGCCATCGCTGGTGATCCCGCGGTGGCGGGGAAGGCGACGTGCGACGCACGTTCGAAGCGCATCGCGCATTCCGCTTCCCCCCGCAAACGGGAGGTCGTGGGCACGACTCTCGCTCACCAGGTCCTCCGCGAGTCGCCGGCTGATGCCGCGTGCGAGCAGGAGCCTGTGCACCTCGGCGTCATCCACCGCGACCTGAGCCGACGCCGCCTGAGGCGAACGGGCAGGCTCTGTGACCGGCTCTGGCCTGACGTCAACGAATCGCGGCATGGCCGTCGGCGGCTCGGCTGCCCATCCCGCCTCACGCTCAATTGCAGCGGGGGCTGGCGGCGCCGGCGTTCGGGCAGCGGCGGTTGCAGGCGGGACGGACTGGCCGAAGCGAATCGGCTCGGTGTCGAACGCGAACGGATCAGGCTGTTGGCGGCGCTCAGAGCGGACGGGCTCCGTCGCATCGCCAGCCGGCAGCGTCGCCGCTGCCGCTAGTTGCGCGGCGAACCCGTCCTGCGACGCAACGGCCACCACGCCGTCGAGCGTCTCGGTGAAGCTCTCCCCGACCACAACCGGTGCGTCGGCAGGCGACTCGGGGACCGGCCCCGTCAGCGCCTCGTACTCCGCCGTCTCCGGGTCGGCGTCCTCGCCGTCGTACACGTCCACGGCTGCAACAGTGTGCGCCGGCATCGCTTCCACCTCGACGAAGCGTTGCGCAAAGAAGCCCCGAATCCCTCCCACCAGCCCCTCGCGCTGGCAGGTCACAACAGCATCGGGGCCGAGCTCAGCACGAATCCGCGGCAGGACCTCCGCGAGATCGCGCCCGCGGTAGGTGCGCCGCGCCCCATTCGCCGCTGCCTGGGTGAGTTCTGCCTGTGCGGGTGTCATGCGTGAACCACTCCAATCGTCTCAACGCTGATGCCGGGAGATATCTCGTTGTAAGAACAAACCGCGAGCTGCGGGATCGCCTGCGCGACGAGTCGCCGCAGGTGGCGCCGAACTCGCGCCGAGCAGAGAAGAACCGGGCGCATTCCGCGCGCCGCGCCCTGGTCGGCCTGAACGCGCAGCGCTCCGAGCACGGCATCGGCACGCGACGGATCGATCACCAGGTGCTCCCCGTCCGCGGTCTGGGTGATCGAGGTCGCGAACTCCTGCTCGATCGCCGGGTCGAGCGTGATTGCGCGCAGCCGTTGCTGCGCGTCCAGGTGAGGCGCGGTAATCGCGCGGCCGAGCGCCTGGCGCGCGTATTCGGCCAGGACGCTCGGGTCGCGTGTGATCCGAGCCTTGTCTCCGACCGCCTCCACGATCGTGCCGAGATCGCGCACGCAGATGCCTTCGCTCAGCAGCGACTGGAGCACGCGCTGGATCTCCCCGAGGGACAGGACCTCCGGCACGACCTCGTCAACGACCGCAGCGTTCGTTTCCTTGAGCCGATCGAGCAGTTGACGCGTGTCTTGCCGCGTCAGGAGATCGGCGGCATGCGCCCGAATCGTCTCCGTCAGGTGGGTGACGATTACCGACTCGCCGTCGACGACCGTAAAGCCACGGGCCTCCGCCTCGGCGCGCTGGGCATCGGCGATCCACGTGGCGGGCAGGCCAAACGCGGGTTCCGTCGTCGCTATCCCGGACAGTCCACCGACCGCATCGCCCGGGTCCATCGCGAGATGGTGCCCGGCGATCAGCTGCCCGCGCGTCACCTCGACGCCACGAACCTTGACGACGTACTCGTGCGAGTCCAGTCCGATCTCGTCATGGATCCGCACAGCCGGTATGACGATGCCGAGCTCTCCGGCGATCTGGCGACGGATCGCCGATACACGACCGACCAACGTCCCGCCGCCGCGTCGGTCGACCAGCGGAACGAGGCCAAAGCCGATCAGCAGCTCGAGCGGGTCGAGCGGCAGCTCGCCGAGGACCGCGTCCTTGGATGCCGGGAGCACGGGCTTTTCGGCTTTCTTGGCCGCCTCGTCGGCCTTCGCGTGGACCGCGTCCGGCAGCCCGTCGCGGACCGCCCAACCGACCGCCGCGAGCGCACCGCCGACGAGCAGGAACGGGATCGTCGGCAGGCCGGGAACGAGACCGAACATGCACACGACGGCGCCGGAGACGAGCGGCGCCTTCTTCTGACTGAGGATCTGCGTCGCAATATCGCTGCCGAGGTCGCGGTCGGACGCCGAGCGGGTAACGATGATGCCCGTCGCGACCGAGATCAGGAGCGCCGGGATTTGTGCGGCGAGCCCGTCGCCCACCGTCAGTAGCGAATACGTGTGGGCGGCGGTCGGGAACGACAGGTGGTTCTGCGCCACGCCGACGACGATCCCGCCGAGCAGGTTGATCAGGATGATGACGACAGCGGCGACGGCGTCGCCGCGGACGAACTTGGAAGCGCCGTCCATCGCACCGTAGAAGTCAGCTTCGCGTGCGATCTCGAGCCGCCGGGCTCGCGCCTGCTCGTCGGTGATGAGACCTGCGTTGAGGTCTGCGTCGATCGACATCTGCTTGCCGGGCATCGCGTCGAGCGTGAATCGTGCCCCGACTTCCGCCACTCGCCCGGCACCGGTCGTCACGACGACGAACTGGATCACGACGAGGATCAGGAAGATCACGAGGCCGATCACAACGTTGCCACCGACGACGAACTTGCCGAACGCACTGACCACGTTGCCTGCGTTCCCGTGCGTCAGGATGAGTCGGGTGACCGAAACGTTGATCGCCAGGCGGAACATCGTCGTCAGAAGCAGAAGGCTCGGAAAGGACGAGAAGTCGAGCGCCTTCGTCAGGTACATCGTCGCCACCGCAATGGCGAGCGCAGCCGAGATGTTGAGCGTGATGAAGAGGTCGATCAGCGGCGACGGGAGCGGGATCACGAGCATGCTCACGACGAGCACGACCGCGAGCGCCGCGACGAGGTCGACGTGCTTCAGGAGCGCCTTCATCACACCGCCGCCAGGCGTCTGGTTCATCCGAGTGCCCTGCGGCGGCCCGCGAGCCGGTAGACGTAGGCGAGCAGCTGCGCGACGGCCTGCCAAAGCTGCTCGGGGATGAGCTGGCCCACTTCGACGGCTCCGTGAAGCGCGCGAGCGAGCGGCGGGTCTGCCACGACCGGCACTCCGTGCTCCTCGGCGATCGTGCGGATCTGATGCGCAACATGGTCCTGCCCCTTGGCGACGACCTCGGGCGCTGTCTTGGTGGCGTCGTAGATGAGCGCGACGGCGTAGTGCGTCGGGTTTGTGACGACCACATCAGCGGTCGGGACAGCGGCCATCATGCGCGCGCGGGCTGCCTGGATCTGGCGGCGACGGATCGCCGAGCGAACCTCGGGCGGCAGCGCGTGCTGGCGGGCCTCGTCCTTGACCTCCTGGGGGGTCATCTTGAGGCTCTTCTCGTACCGTCGCCGCTGATAGGCGTAGTCGGCGATCCCGATCAGCAGATAGGCGATCGCGGCGCGCTCCACGATCGCCGTGACCGACGACGACACGAGGGCCCCGAGCGCGCCTGGCGGCGTGCCCACGCCGGCCGCGAGGCTGGTCAGCTGCGGGATCAGCGTCATTGCGACGACCACGCCGACGACGCTGACCTTCGCGAGGGACTTGAAAGTGTCGAAGATGATGCGCGGTCCGACGAGGTTCTTGAACCCCGCGATCGGGTTGATGCGCGAGAACGTCGGCTTCAGCTGCGCGAACGACGGCTGCCAGCCGACCTGGGCGGCGTTCGCGAGCACTCCGGCCACCATGCAGGCGAGCGCAACAGGCGCAACGGCGGTGACGAGCACTTTCATCGTCATTGCGAGAAGCCCATTCAGCCCCGCCTGCGTTCCGACGGCCGCCGGATCGGCGATCGCGGCGAACGCCGAGCGCATCGCCCCGGCGGCGCTCGAGACGATCGTGGACCCGACGGTCAGGACCGCGATGAAGCCGGCGATCAGGACGATCGCGCCGTTTAGGTCGCTGCTCTTCGGCGCGCGGTTCTTGCGCCGCGCTTCCTTGCGGTGTTTGGGTGTCGGCTTCTCGGTGCGGTCAGCGTCGGCCATGGTGTTAGAACGCGACCAGCTCTCGCAGCGCGTTACCGACCGTCCCCTGGATCTGCTCGCCAAACCAGCCACCGACGAATGGCAGCGAGATCGTGACGGCGATCAGCGCGACGCCGATCTTTACGGGAAAGCCGACCGCGTAGACATTGAGCTGCGGGACGACGCGCGAGAGCATCCCGAAGGCGATATCGGTCACGAGGACCGCGAGCATCACCGGCGCCGCAACCTCGATTGCCA
>Ga0265319_1000892_pt1 | contig 18816 bp, 11 predicted proteins | sample 4824metaG_FD_192443 | JGI IMG/M metagenome (GOLD analysis project Ga0265319, IMG submission 192443) | Rhizosphere microbial communities from Carex aquatilis grown in University of Washington, Seatle, WA, United States - 4-8-24 metaG | ecosystem: Host-associated > Plants > Roots > Rhizosphere >...
GGCGGTTCACCGCCGCCGTACGCGCATGGGGCAGCGCCACCTCGGGGGAAATGCACACCGACGAGACCGACGCCCTCTCCAGCAGGTCGCGCATGAAGCCCGCCGCGTCCGTCACCGCCGGCAGTTTCTTCAGCCGCGCCTGCAGCGCCTCCATCACCGCCTCCCCGGAACTGGCCGGCAGGTCCAGCACAAGCGCGTCGGGCCGGGCAATGAGATCGGTCGGCGAATTCACGTTGCGTCACGTTACGGGCGCCGCCCCGCAAAACAAGTCCGCGTGTGTGAGTCACGGGCCCGCCGGCCCGCCCAAACCGTAGTGTCAACTAATAGCTGACACTACGGCTTGGGCGGGCGGAGCCCCGGGCCGGGCGGGTTGGCAAACCGCCGGCGGGATTTTGGCAGGCCGTCCTGCAGATCCGGCTGGCGATCAGCCGTTCCGGTTTTGACTCGCCCGGCGTCCGCACGCGGCCAAACATGGCGTGTCGTCGGATTTTTCCGCCATGAGCAAAAAGAAAAAGCCCGTCCCCGCTAGCGCCAGCGCACCGGCTTCACCGCCGTCCCCCGTTCCGGCGGCTCCCGCCGCCGCCGAGCCCGACACTCCCCGCCGGCGGCTCATCGCCAATGTCACCCTCACGGTCTTCGGCCTCTACGTGGCGATGATCTACTTGCTGGCGCTCGACCAGCAGTTCCACTGGGGGATTTTCGGCCAATAGGCAGTTAAGCGCCCCAGCAACGGGAAATAATTCCCGCCGAAACTTTGATTTCTCAAATTAGGCCAAGCTTGGTTGTCGTACTGATCGGCGGCTTGATGCTGCTTGAAAGCGGAGCTCAAGCCCAATCGAAATCCGCCGATCCGGCTCCGGTCAACCAGGAGGTCGGCCAGAATCGAAAAGGTACCGATGATTTTGGCGAGACGGTGGCCGCGGCAACTGTCCTTCATGGCCAATGCTATTTGTTGGACCAAAACAACTCTCCACAGAAACAAAAGAACGTCATGGTATGGGTCTGCGGCGCAGATCGCTTCAGGTCGTTGGATTCTTGGATCTTTTCGCAAATCAAAGGGAAACTGGATGACCTAATCGGCAGGGCAAATGAAGCCATGGCCCAACGGCAACCGGAACGCGCCCGGGCGCTGCTCGACGAATACGCCGATACTCTGGAGAATCGTTGGGGTATGCTTGCCAATTGCCCGTGTACCAAGACTAACGAAGACGGAAAATTCGAACTGACTCATCACCTTAAGCCTCCCTACGTGATCTTCACCTATGGTCGGCTAACGGCTGACGGTAAGGTTGCCCACTACGTCTGGCGGCTCCGATCCGACAACATCGATCCGGCAAAGGAACTCATTCTCTCGAACGATAACGCAATCCTCGTATCGAAATAGACCTCGCAGTCGCCAAGCAGGAAACAAGCGGGGCGACCGCCGAGGACGCCCGCCTCAAGCTCCGGGTGACGGCTCCACCGGCTCCTGGTTCGCCGGTGACTGCGGGTGGTCGTTCTCGTCGTGCGCCGTCAGCTGGACAAGGCTGTGCAGCGAGCTGAAGTGCTGGCTGAGGTCGAAGTCGCCGCCGAGTCCGCCGATCAGCTTGTCGAACAGGTCCTTCTTCGACGCTTTCAGCGCCTGGATGCGCTCCTCGATCGTGCCAACCGTCACCATCCGGTAGACAAACACCGTGTTCGTCTGGCCGATGCGGTGCACCCGGTCCACCGCCTGCGCCTCGACCGCGGGGTTCCACCAGGGGTCGAGCAGGAAAACATAGTCCGCCGCGTGCAGTGTGATCCCCGTGCCGGCCGCCTTCAGCGACACCAGCATCACCGCCGCGCCCTGCGCACCCTGGAAGGCCTGCACCGGCTTCTGGCGGTCCAGGGTCATGCCCGTGAGCTCGTAGCGCGGCAACTCGGGGAACGACGCCGCGAGCGCCGTGCGCACCCGGTCGAGCAGCATGACGAACTGGGAGAAGATCACGACCTTGTGCCCGCTGCCCACGATCTCCGTCAGCTTCTCCACCAGCAGGTTGATCTTGCCCGAATCCGAGAGCGGCGACTTGAGCCACGGCAGCATGTCGGGATCGCAGCAGGTTTGGCGCAGGCGCGTGAGGAGCGCGAGGAAGCCGAATGATTTCTCCCGCATCGCCGCGCCGACGTCGTCGCCCAGGCGCTGCAGTCCCTCGGTGCAGATGCGTGCGTATTCCGCCCGCTGCACGTCGGTGAGCGGGCAAAGGAGGTCCATCTCGACCTTCGGCGGCAGCTCCTTCGCCACCTCGTTCTTCGTCCGGCGGAGAATGAACGGCGCCAGCTGCGCCCGCAGGCGCGCCAGCGTGCCCTCGCGGTCCGCGGTCAGCGCGGCCTCGAACGAACTGCGCGAACCCAGCAGGCCCGGCAGCAGGAAGCGGAAGATGCTCCACAGATCGAGCTGGCGGTTCTCCAGCGGGGTGCCGGTCAGCACCAGCCGGTGCCGTGCTCGGATCGCGAAGCAGGTCTGGGTCACCTTCGCGTCGGGATTCTTGATGAACTGCCCCTCGTCCAGCACGGCATAGCCGAACTCGTGCCCGGCCAGCAGCTCGCGGTGCTTGCGCAGCTGCGTGTAGCTCGCCAGCCACAGGACCGGCTCGCGGTTGGTCGCGAAATCGTGGCCGGACTTCAGCACGTCCACGGCGATGTGCGGGAAGAACTTCGCGATTTCCTCGCGCCACACCGGCACGACGCTCGCCGGGCACACGATGAGGCCGGGGCGGTCGGTGATCGGGCGCGACGCCAGCAGTGCGATGACCTGGAGCGTCTTGCCCAGGCCCATTTCGTCCGCCAGCAGTCCATGGCAGCCGACGTCGCAGAGGTGATGCAGCCACTCGACGCCGCGCCGCTGGTACGGCCGCAGCAGCTCGGGCAACGCCGCCGGGGTGGCGGTCGGCGTCAGCACCTGCTGGCGCCACGCCTCGATCTTGGGCGAAAGCGTGAGTTTCAGCCGCGAGTCGTTGAACAGGGAGAAAATCAGGTAGGGCGACAGCGCGCCCTCGCCATGCGTCTCGGCCACGTTCCGCTGCCAAGCGTTGAACGATTCCCAGCGGACCGCATCCAGCGCGACGATGCCGAGGTTGGGCAGGATGACGGGCGCGCCGTGGCGCTTCAGCAGCGAATTGACCTCGGCATCCGTGAGCAGCCGCTCGCCCGCGCGGAAAATCCAGCGGAGGTTGAGCCCGTCGCCTTCGCCGCCGGCCGTCCCGGCAGCACCCGCCGGCCGCGCCGCGCCGCCCGCGGACGAATCTGCCGGGCCCCGCTCCGCGACAGCCTCGATCTCGATGATACGCGTGCCCTTGAGCAGGTTCGCGCAGCGGTCATCCAGCTCGATCGCAAACAAACGGCGCCATGCCGGCAGCACGGTCTTCAGGAAATTCGGGATCTCGACCAGCGACTCCATGAGGTAGACGCCCGTGTCCTGATGATAGAAGAAGTGCGCCTTCCGCGCGTAGGCGGCGAGACCGATGAGCTTGGCCCGCTCGCCGGACGTCACGTGGCCGTTGCCGTTTGCGTGGGCTGCCACGCCCAGGGCCGGATGCCGGGTGCGTCCGTCGGCTTCCAGCCAGTACGCCTGGAAGGTAAGTCCGGCCGTCTTGGTCTTGAAGACCAACAGCAGCGTCCGGGTCGCACCCGCCGTCACGTTTCCGTCCTTGTGGCCGTTCGACCCGTGGCCGTTGGATCCGTTGCCGTTCGCACCCGGGCGAGGCGGGACCGTTGCGGCCGGCGCGGGGGCCAGTTCGCCGGGGAGGGCGGGAATCTCGTCGGCCACCAATTCCTCGATCTCGTGCAGGCCGGCCACCGCCAGCGCGCGGGCGACATCGAGGTCGGTCGACGACGAACGCACCGCCAGCCCGCCCTCCGCATCATCCCACTCGATCACGGCATACTCGTCGCGCTTGTCGATGCGGCGGTGCACAATGGCATCCTTGGCCGTCAGTTCCAGCTCGCGCACCTCGCCGTCCCGGTAGATCCGGTGGCCTTCCTCCAGTTGGGCCGCGCTGAACGAGTTCTCCCAGTCGATTTCGAGTTTACCGAACCAAAACTCGAGCGATTGGGGAGTATAGACGCGCTTGGGCCCGTGCGATTGCATTCCCGTAAAAGAGGCGACCGTAGAAAGCGGCCGGAATGGTGCAACAACGAATTGCAACTATCGGGCCACCGGGGGATTTGCCGTGATCGTCACCGGATCGCCACGCGATCGACACGCGGGCCGGCGTACTGTGACGCACGCCATTACCACTCCACCCGGATCCAACGCCATCGCCCAACCGCCCGGATTAAACTAAGTGAAGCTCGCCATCGTCACCGAGACGTTCCCGCCGGAAATCAACGGCGTGGCCATGACCTTCGGCATCATCGCCCGCGAACTCGGGCGCCGTGGGCACGCGGTGACGGTCTACCGGCCGCACCGGCCCGACCTGTCCGACGACTCGGCCCATCCCGAGTACCGCGAGGTCCCGATGCCCGGCGCCCCGATCCCCGGTTATCCCCTGCTCCGTCTGGGATTCCCTGCCTGGCGCCGCCTGAAAAATCTCTGGCGCCGCGAGCGACCCGACCTCGTGCACGTCGTGACCGAGGGCCCGCTCGGCGCCTCCGCGGTCAGCACCGCCCACGCCCTCGGGCTCCCGGTCACCTCCAGTTTCCACACGAACTTTCACGCCTACACCGGCCACTACGGCTTCGCTCTCCTGCACCGTGCGGCGCTCGGCTGGCTGCGCCGGGTGCACAATCGCACCCGGCGCACGTTCGCCCCGACGGCCGGCCTGTGCCGTGAACTCGCCGGCCTCGGCTTCCGCGACCTCCGCGTGCTCTCCCGCGGCGTCGACACCCGCCACTTTTCCCCCGCCCGCCGATGCGAACAGCTGCGCGCTTCCTGGCAGGCCGGTCCCGATAATCCCGTTGTGATCCACGTCGGACGCATGGCCCCGGAAAAAAACTACGAGCTGCTCTTCCGCACTTACGCCGCCATGCGCACCGCCAACCCGCGCCTGCGGTTCGTGCTCGCCGGCGACGGACCGCTCAAGGCCCGGCTCATCCGGGAGAATCCCTCCGCCATCTTCGCAGGGTTCTTCTCGCGCGATGAGATCGGGCGCTATTACGCCTCCGCCGACATCTACGTGCACGCCAGCCTCACCGAGACCTTCGGCAATGTCCTCACCGAAGCCATGGCCAGCGGCCTAGCCGTGGCCGGTTTCGACTACGCCGCGGCCAGCCAGTTTGTCCGCGACGGCGAAAATGGCCTGACCGTTCCCTGCGATCGTCCCGACGCCCTCATCGCCGCCGCGACGAGACTCGCCACGGACGAAAACCTTCGCGCCCGCCTCCGCGCCGCAGCACCCTTGTCGCTGGCCGGCCAGTCCTGGGAAAACGTCATCACCCATTTCGAAGCCGATCTGGCAAGCGTCGTTCAAGGCAACCCCACCCCGACATGACCAAGGTCCTCATCCTCACCGCCGGCTATGGCGAAGGCCACAACGCGGCCGCCCGCAACCTGGCCGTGGCCTTCGATCAACTGCTTGGTCCGGGCCAGGCGAGCGTGACCGACCTTTTCGCCCTGGCTTCGCCCCGGCTCAACGCCGTCCTGCGCCGCGGCTACCTCGCGCTGATCAACGGCTCGCCCCGGCTCTGGAGCTCGGTTTACAGCTGGACGGACCGCTCCCGGATCCTGCCGCGCGGGCTGTGGATGCTGCAACGCGAGACCCGCCTCCTCGCCGATCTCGTTGCACGTGACCGCCCCGACGTGATCTGCAGTACGTTCCCCGTGTACGCGTTCATGCTGGAGCGGCTGGCGCTCGAGCAAAAGCTGAGCGTGCCGCACTTCAATGTCGTCACCGATTCGATCAGTATCAACTCGCTCTGGTGGCGCGCCGCCTGCACCGGCTGGTTTGTCCCGAACACCGATTCCGCCGACGTGATGCACCGAGCCGGTGTCGAACAGGCCCGCGTCCACGTCCGCGGTTTTCCCACGCCGGCGTTCATCGCCGAGAACCAGCACCTCGCCCCGCCGGGTCTCGCCGCCCCCGCGCCCGGCGCCACCAGTCACCCGCGCGTCCTGTATATCATCAACTCCGGCACCAGCCGCGCCGCGGAGACCGCGCGCCTGCTGCTCGCCGAGCGCGACTGGGAAATCACCTGCGCGGTCGGCCGGGACGAATCCCTCCGCCGCCAACTGCTGGAAATCGCCGGCCGGCGCTCCGCCGGGCCGGGTCCCGCCGCACCGGTGCACATTCTCGGCTGGACCGACCAGATTCCGCGCCTGCTGCTGACCCACCACCTCGTGGTGAGCAAGGCCGGCGGCGCCACCACGCAGGAGGCCATCGCCGCGCGGTGCCCGATGATCGTCAACCAGATCGTCCCGGGCCAGGAGGAGGGCAACTATGAGCTCCTCCGCCGCCACGGGGTGGGCGCGCTGGCAACCACGCCCGACGCCGTGGTCGGCGCCTGCCGACGGGCGTTTGCCTGGAACGGCGCCGTCTGGCGCGACTGGCGGACCGCCCTCGATACACTCGCGCGTCCCCACGCCGCCCGCGCCATCGCCGAGCACGTGCTGGCTGAAGTCAATCGATCAGGCGGTGCGACCTCCGTGGTGGCCGCCGACCTCCCGCCGTCGCTCCCGCTATGTCGGGCTGAAGCGGATTCGCGAGGGCACCATAGCCTTGGCGAAGGTGGCCGGGCGGCGGAGAAGGGCTCAGTCGGCCCGGACAATTCCGCGGCCCAACCCGTCTCCCGAAGCCTTGACGAAGTTGGCAGGCCGGCGGCTGCCTCGCGACCATGAAGACCCGTTTCATCTTCAACCCGCACTCGGGGCGCAACCGCCGCAATCCCTGGCTCGTCGCGGCTATCCAAGACTTCATCGACCGACAACGCCTCGATGCCAGCCTGGTGTCCACCTCGGCTCCCGGACATGCCACCCGGCTCGCGCGAGAAGCCGTCGACGACGACTGCGCCCGGGTCATCGCCGTCGGCGGCGACGGCACCATGAACGAGGTTGCACAAGCCCTCGTTGGCACGTCCGCCGCACTCGGCCTCGTGCCCTGCGGCTCCGGCAACGGCCTGGCCCTGCACCTCGGCATTCCGACCTCACCCCTGAAGGCCCTCGCCCTGCTCGCCAGCCCAGCCGGCCGCGTCGCCGCAATCGACACCGGCAGCGCCAACGGCCACCCGTTTTTCAACGCGATGGGCCTCGGCTTCGACGCCGAGATCAGCCGGCGTTTCAACCTCCTCTCCCGGCGCGGCCTGCCCGCCTACGCAGTCACCGGCTACGCCGCCTTCCGCTCCCACCAGCCGGAAACCTGCGTCATCGTCGGCGCCGGCCGCCGCGAGGAGCTCCCGTTCTTCGTGATCGCCGTCGCCAACTCCGACCAGTACGGCAACCATGCGTTCATCGCCCCGGGTGCCCGTGTCGACGACGGCCAGCTCGACCTGGTCGCCGTGCGCCCGGTCAATTTTCTCACCGCGCTGCCGCTCCTGGTGCGCCTCTTCACCGGCACGCTCGACCGGAGCCCGCGCGTGCTTCGCCTCCGCGACCGGCGTTTCAGCATCGAGCGGAAGGCGCCGGGTTTCATCCACACCGACGGGGAAACCCACGCCACCGGCAGCACCGTCACCGTCACGGTCCTGCCGCGCAGCCTCCACATCGTGGTGCCCCCGCATTCCCGCGCGACCCTTTCGGCCTCCGGTTCCTCCGCCGCCGGATTGCCCGGCCCCGCCCCGGCCGCCAGCGCCGAATGTCACGTATTACGTGACATTACCTCTGAAACCATCCGCGGTTCTTCCTGCCGGCGGGGCGGGCCGGATGCCGCCGCCACGACTTCCTGACCATGGAAAAGAAACGTCTCCGCGTCCGCACCGTGATCATCTCCGACGTGCACCTCGGCACCGCCGAGTGCAAGGCCACCGAGGTGAATCACTTCCTGCGCACCGTCCGGTGCGAGAAGCTGATCCTGAACGGCGACATCATCGACGGGTGGCAGCTGAAGCGCACCGGCCAGTGGACCAAGGCGCACACGCGTTTCATCCGCATCATCCTGAAGAAACTCGAGAAGCGCGGCACCGAGGTCGTCTACCTGCGCGGCAACCATGACGACATCCTCTCGGCCTTCCTCCCGCTCGAGTTCGAGAACCTCCGCGTCGTCGAGGACTACGTCCATGAATCCCCGCGCGGCCGCTATCTCGTGTTGCACGGGGACGTGTTCGATACGGTGACGAAGAACTTCGTCTTCCTCGCCCACCTCGGCGACTGGGGTTACCGCGCGCTGCTGAAGTTGAACCGCATCTACAACGCTTGGCGCGCCTGGCGCGGGAAGGAATACTGGTCTCTCAGCAAGGCGATCAAGGCCCGCGTGAAGGAAGCCGTGAGTCACGTCTCCAATTTCGAGGAGCACATCGCCCAGCTGGCCCGCGCCCGCGGTTGCACCGGCGTGATGTGCGGCCACATCCACACGGCCGCCGACAAGATGCTCGGCGACGTGCACTATCTGAATTCCGGCGACTGGGTGGAATCGCTCACGGCCGTCGTCGAGCATTACGATGGCACCTTCGAGCTCATCTCCTTCCCGCGCTTCGTCCGGGATTTCCCCATGGCCGAGGAAGAGGCCGCCGTCGAACTGCTTGAGGCCTGAGATCGGACCAGGCGAAGCGGTCGTTGAGTGGTGGGTCCGTTTGAGAAATCTTGGTAGGCCGCGAGCTCGCTCGCGCTGTCATAGCGCCTGCGAGCAGGCGGCCTACGGGGCAAACAGACCCATTACCGGTCGTTGCCACCCGCGGAAATTTTTTCCGGCCGTTGGCCATCAGCGAGGCCAGTTCACACGCTTTGCACTGCGTCTCGGCGCCTCTGCGCGAAACCTTCCGAATCCGGAATCTGGCAATCCAATCGGATTTTAGCCACTGATGGCACAGATTTCACAGATAACCGGAATTCGTGTTGCTGCCTTGATCCGTGCAATCCGTGCCATCTGTGGCCAAAATTCAGGTTCCGCTTCCAAGCCGATGCCCGATCGGGCATCGCCTTGGAGTAACGCATTGATTTAACCGCCGGCCCCTCTTCAATGCCCGCGTGCTGTCCGCCACCCCACCGGCCCACACGAGCGAGAGAACCCGTCCGTTCGCGCTCTGGCCGATGGTCTGTCTCCTGGTCGTTTCGGTCGCGATCAACTACATCGACCGCTCGAACCTTTCGATCGCCGCGCCATCCCTCAAGGAGGAGATGGCGCTCTCCCCGGCCCAGCTGGGCCTCCTGTTGTCCTCTTTTTTCTGGAGCTATGCACTCTGCCAGATTGTCGCCGGATGGGTCGTGGACCGGTGGAATGTGAACACCGTGATGATTGCGGGCTTCGTCCTCTGGTCCGGCGCGACGGCCGCCACGGGCTGGGCCACGGGCTTCGCCATGCTGTTCGCGTTCCGCCTGCTGCTGGGAATCGGGGAATCCGCGGCGTACCCGTGCTATTCGAAAATCTTCGTGCAGCGGCTGGACGAACGACAACGCGGCGTAGCCAACGCGCTGATCGACGCCGGTACGAAATTCGGGCCGGCGCTCGGCACCCTCGTCGGCGGACTCGTGGTCGCACACTGGGGCTGGCGCGCGCTCTTCGTCGTCCTGGGCCTGGCCGGCCTGCTGTGGGTGCCGGCCTGGCTGCGCTGGATGCCCCGCGACGAAACGGTTCGCGCCGACGCCGGGCGGCCCGCTGCCCCGCCGCCCGGCTTCCTCGAAATCCTCCGGCACCGCTCGGTCCCGGCGACGTTCATCGGCCATTTCTGCGGCAATTATTTCTATTACTTCCTGCTGACCTGGCTGCCGTACTATCTCGTTCAGGAGCGGCATTTCTCGACGAAGACGATGGCCTACGTCGGCGCGCTGCCGCCGCTTTTCGCCGGCTGCTCCACGATCCTCGCTGGCTGGGTGTCCTATCGCGCGTTGCGGGCCGGGGCAACGCCCACGCGCGTGCGCAAGACCTGCACCGTGGCCGGCCTGGCCCTGGCCACGGTGGTGGTATTCGTTCCCCTGACCTCCAACACCACGGCCGCGATGGCCGTACTGCTGTTCGCGAGCGTCGCCTACGGGATCTTCGCCTCGAGCCATTGGGCGATCACCCAGACCATCGCCGGCCCGCTCGCGGCGGGCCGCTGGTCGGGGCTGCAGAACTTCGTGGGCAACCTCGCCGGCGTCGTGGCGCCCTATCTCACCGGCCAAGTGGTCGACCGGACCGGAAATTTCCTCTGGGCCTTCGCCGCAATCAGCCTCGTTACCCTGATCGGCGCCACCACCTACCTCTTCGCCCTCGGCCCTGTCGAGCCGGCCACCTGGCGCTCGTCGCCTCCGGTGCCGGGCTGACACCAACGTCGTTTAACTTTTTGTTATTAGGTCGGGCGAACCGTCCCGGTGAGGCGTTCGACCAGCTCACGATCGGAGGCCACGGCTCGGCAGGGACGCCTCGTCCGACCCGCGGATAGTCGCGCTGTGATCGTCCCTTTCTATGGGACGTTGGTATATGTCGCGCCCGGGCCGACCTTCGCCAGCTCATCCCGGATCACGACCAGGGTCCGCGCCACGGCACCTTGGTTCGCCTGGTGCCAGGACCGTGCCGCCGCCGCCATCGCTGCGCGCTGGGATTCATCCTGCAGCAAGGCCAGCACACTGGCGCTCAGTTCGCCGGCATCGGCTACGACCCTGGCCGCGCCGCCAGCCACGAGATCCCGCGCAATCTGCCGGAAGTTCCCCATGCCCGGGCCGAACAGGATCGGCTTTTCCAGCGCCGCCGCTTCCACCGGCGTCTGGCCTTCGGTGTGCGGCGGCAGGCTCTTGCCCACAAACACCAAGTCCGCGAGCTGGGTCAGGCGCCGCAGTTCGCCGGTGGTGTCGGCGACCGACACGTCGACCGGCCCCGGCGCGACGCCAGCCGAACGGAAGTGAAAGGAATAACCCGAGGTCTTGAGTCGCGCCCCGATTTCGCTCCGCCGTTCCGCGTGACGCGGCACGAGCAGCAGCGACACGTCCAACCCCGCCGCGCGCGCCTGGCGGAGCGCGCCGATGAGTGCGTCCTCCTCGCCCCGCCACGTCGACGAACCCAGCAGCAACAGCCCCTCACCCAGCCCGAGGTCGCGCCGGAGCTGCGCGCGCTCGGCGGACTCCAACGGCTTGATCGTCACGTCGAGCTTGATGTTGCCCGTGGTGCTCATCCGGCCCGCCGGAAACCCGAGCTCGCAAAAACGGGCCTCATCCGGCCCGGAGCACGGCAGGAGGCGGGTGATGCCGTCGAACAGGAGCCGCGCGGCCGGACGAAGGCGGCGCAGCCGGCGAAAACTGCGGTCGGAGAGACGCGCGTTGATGCACACCACCGGCACCCCGCGCTTTCCCGCCTGATGAATATGCTCCGGCCAGCGTTCGCCCTCGGTCAGGATTACCAGGTCCGGCGCAATCTGACGCCAGGCCCGGCTTGAAAAGGGCCACCAGTCGATGGGGAAATAACCCGTCTCCAGCGTCAGTCCCGCATAACGGTCCCGCGCGAGGCGGTAGCCGGTGCTGGTGGTCGTGGTGAGATAGACCTCGACCGTCCCCTCGCGCTTCAGCGCCTCGAGCAGCGGGGCGATCGCCAGCATCTCGCCCACGCTCACCGCCTGGAGCCAGATCCGCCGCACCCCAAGGCGCCGGGCCGGCAGGCGCGGGACCACCCCGAGTCGCTGGGTGAAGTTTCCCCGGTAGCCGCCGCGACGGCGCATGCGCCAGAGGTAGCGCGGCGCCATGACCACAAGCGCGGGAAGGAATAGCAGGCGGTAAAACCAGAGCATCACAACGGGAATTCCCCATCCAAAAGGCCGCGACCGGTTTTCCGAGCCTTTTATGCTTTTGCCGGGCGGCGCCCTCGCTCACGCTCGGCGCATGATGATGAAGCTGCTCCGTTCCACCGTCCTCGCCCTCGTCCTCGTTATCCCCGGCCTGCGCGCCGCCAGCGTCCTGCCGTTCGCGCAGGAGGCGAGCGACCTCAAGCCCGACCCCGCCGCCCACTTCGGCGCCCTGCCCAACGGCCTGCGCTATGTCGTCCTCCCCAACCACGAGCCCAAGAACCGCGCCTCGCTCCGCCTTGTCGTCCTCGCCGGCTCCCTCTACGAGACCGAAAGCCAGCGCGGCCTCGCCCACTACCTCGAGCACATGGCGTTCAACGGCAGCACCCACTACGCCCCCGACACCCTGGTGAAGTTTTTCCAGAACATGGGCATGAACTTCGGCGGCGACACCAATGCCTACACCTCGTTCGACCGCACCGTGTACATGCTCGAGCTGCCCGACACCAAGGACACCACCCTCGCCGAGGGTCTGCAGGTGTTCGCCGACTACGCCGGCGGCCTGCTGCTGCTCGACAAGATGGTCGACAAGGAGCGCGGCATCATCCTCAGCGAGAAACGCACCCGCGACTCCGTCGAGTACCGCACGTTCGAGGCGCAGTTCAACTTCGTGCTCGGCAGCACCTTGTTCCCGCATCGCATGCCGATCGGGCAGCAGGAGATCATCGAGAAGGCGGACCGCACGCCGTTCCTCGACTTCTACAACACCTGGTACCGTCCCGAGCGCATGGCCGTGATTGTCGTGGGCGACATCGACCCGGTGAACATCGAGAAGCTGATCGGCACCGCCTTTGCCGGCGTGGCCGACCGCGCCCCAGCCCGGCCCCTGCCCGATTACGGCAAGGTCGCCACTCCCACCGGCCTAAAGGTCGATTTCCACGCCGAGCCCGAGGCGGCTGCGACCACCGTCTCGATCGAGACCGTCACGCCCTACGCCCACGAGACCGACAACTCGGCCAACCGCCTGAAATACCTCCCGCGCGAGCTTGCCACCGAGATGCTCGACCGCCGCCTGTCGATCCTCGCCAAGACCGAGAACGCCACGTTCACCGAGGGCCACAACAGTGTCGGCGAGCAGTACGACTTCTATCGCGAGGCCTCCATCGACCTGACCTGCAAGCCGGGCCAGTGGTCCGTGGCGCTCGCCACCGCCGACCAGGAACTCCGCCGCGCGATCGAGTTCGGATTCCAACCCGCCGAGCTGAAGGAGGCCGTGGCCAACTACACCAACGGCCTCGAGCAGGCGGCCAAGACCGCCGCCACCCGCCACTCGAACCAACTCGCCGGCGAGATCCTCGACTCGATCGCCGAGAACAACGTCTTCACCACGCCCGCCGACGACCTCGCCCTCTTCGCACCGGCCCTCGCCAAGGTCACCCCGGAGGATTGTGCCCAGGCCCTGCGCGACGCGTGGTCCGCCCCGCATCGCTACCTGCTGGTGGCCGGCAACGCCTCCATTCCCGGCGATGCGGTCGCCGCGATCACTTCGACCTACACCACCGCCCATGCCGTGGCTGTGACGCCGCCGGCAAAGGTGGCCGACGCCGCCTGGGCCTACACCGATTTCGGCGCACCCGGGGTCGTGAGCAAGCGCGAGCACATCGATGACCTCGACATCACGCTGGTCACGTTCGCCAACGGCGTCCGCCTCAACCTCAAGAAAACCGACTTCGAGGCCAACCGCATCCGCGTCAACGTGCGTGCCGGCAGCGGCCAGCTCACCGAGCCGCGCAACCAGCCCGGGCTGGCGTTCTTCGCCAGCAACACCTTTTCCGCCGGCGGCCTCGGCAAGCACAGCACGGACGACCTCCAGACCCTGCTCGCCGGCCGCACCGTCGGCTTCGGCTTTCGCGCCGGCGCCGACGCGCTTTCCTTCGGCGCCTCCACCAATCGCGAAGACTTGCTCCTCCAACTCCAGCTCATCACCGCCTACATGACCGACCCGGGCTACCGCCCCGAGGCGCTCCGGCTCGCCCAGAAAGGCATCGATCAGCTCTACACCGGCCTGGAGCACAGCACAAGCGGACCGCTCCAGACCGAGGTGCCGCGGCTGCTCGCGGACGGCGACCCGCGCTTCGGCCTGCCGCCGAAGGAGGTCACGCTCTCCCGCACGCTCGACGAGGTGAAGGCCTGGCTCGCCCCGCAGCTGGCCAACGGCCCGGTGGAGGTCGCGCTCGTGGGCGACCTCGACATCGACGCCACCATCGCCGCCGTCGCGCGCACCCTCGGGGCCCTGCCGCCCCGCGCCGCGCGCCCGGCCCTGACCGCGGAGCGCCAGGTCAGTTTCCCGGCCAAGGCGTTCGCCAAGGACTACGCCGTGACCACGGAAATCCCCAAGGGCGTGATCGCGATCTACTGGCCGACCACGGACGCCAACGAAATCCACCGCACGCGCCGCCTCACCCTGCTCGGCGAGGTGTTCAGCGACCGCCTGCGCGTGAAGGTGCGCGAGGAACTCGGCGGCGCCTACAGTCCCGGCGCCGGCAGCCAGCCCAGCGACACCTACACGAACTACGGCCTCATGGTGGCCAACGTGACCGTCGACCCGGCCAAGGCCGGACCGATCGCCGACGTGGTCGTGGCCATCGCCGCCGACCTGAACAAGAACGGCGTGACCGCCGACGAGTTGCAGCGCGCCAAGCAGCCCGTCCTCACCAGCCTGCGGGAAAGCGCCCGCACGAACGCCTACTGGATCGGCAGCGTACTGGCCAAGGCCCAGGAAAAACCCGAGGTCCTCGACTGGTGCCGCTCCCGCTACAACGATTTCGAGGCCATCACCAAGGCCGACCTCGACGCCCTCGCCCAGACCTACCTCACGCCCGACCGGGCCTTCCGCGTGATCGTGCTGCCGGAAAAGAAGTAGCCGCCGGGGACCAAATCCAAGCCGGGCGTTGCGCGCGATGTGCCGCGCGCGCGAAAATAATTTCGCCGAAGCGGTAGAGGCTCTGGCCGTTTCGGTTGTCATGGATTATTGATGGCACCTGCCAACGCATGAAAACCTTGATCACCTTGGGTCTTCGGACACCTGCGCTCGGATTGTTGTTTTACCTTGGACTGACCGTCGCCGTGCGCGCTCAATCCGCGCCGGCGATCACCAGCCAACCGCTCAGCCAGTCCGTTAATCTCAGGGCCAACGCGACCTTCACCGTCTCGGCGACCGGCAGCACCCCGCTCTTTTACCAGTGGTTTTTCAACGGGCAGTTGATTCAGGGTGCGACCAGCCCCTCCCTTCCCTTGGGAAGTGTCGGTAACGCACAGGCGGGTATTTATACCGTGGCCGTCTCAAACAGCGTCGGCGGAGTGACTTCGAGTCCGGCAACTCTGACCATTATTCAGGTGCCGGAAGTCCTGCCTCCCGCGCCCTCCGCAGGATACGCCGGCGGGATTCCGTACCAATACACGATCACCGCGAGCAATTCACCCGGGAGCTTCTACGCCACGGGTCTGCCCCCCGGATTGTCCGTGAATACCGCGACCGGTGTAATCTCTGGATCACCGACCCTTGCAGGGACGTATCCCGTCACCGTGACCGCCACAAATTCGTTGGGTACCAGCGGTGCCGTCATCTTTAACGTTCTGATCAATCCTCAGCCTTATTACACGGCTCGGTTAGCGGCTAGCGTTGGTTCAATGGCTGGCATCGCGGTCGATCCAAACGGCAACATTTTTGCGGCTGGAGGAACTTCCAACACCATCAGCAAGGTCACCCCCTCCGGAACTGTCACAATTATCGCCGGTTCTTCCGGGCAAAGCGGCTATGTTGACGGCAGCGGAAATTTGGCGCGCTTCAACAACCCCACCGGTGTGGCGTTGGATTCGGCCGGCAACATTTATGTCTCCGATACCAACAATCAGTTGATCCGAAAGATTACGCCCACAGGCACGGTATCCACCATTGCCGGGACCTACGGGCAAATCGGGAGCAATGACGGGCTTGGTCTGAATGCCCGTTTCAATTATCCGCAAGGCATCGCGGTCGACGGCACGGGCAATCTTTTCATTGCCGATTCACTCAACAGCACGATTCGTGAAATTACCCCCGCTGGTACGGTCCTGACATTTGCTGGCTTGGCCGGGCAGACCGGTTCCGTAGACGGCATCGGCGGCGCGGCGCGGTTTTCGAATCCAACCGCAGTTGCGATAGATCCAGCTGGAATCGTTTTCGTTCTAGATAGCGGGAATTATTCGCTGCGCAAAATCTCTTCGTCTGGGAAGGTCAGTACTGTCGCGCAACAACTCAGTGCACAACAGCCAACAGGTTCAGGGCAAGTGTCTCCTAATTGGATAGCGGTGGATAGCTTAGACAACGTGTTCCTAACCATCGGTCCGATTGGACCTAACGGGGTCGGAGAGGCTGCTGTTTGGCAGGTTTCCCCTCAAGGCGTGAAAACCGTACCACTATCGTGGGCCAACGGATTTTTTACTTCTATAGGCAATACCTATTTTGGCAACGTCAACGCTGCTCCTGCAGGCATTGCGGTCGATGGCTATGGAAAACTCTACTTTGCTCTTTCCTCCGGAATCTACACGTACGCCCCGGTAACCGGGCCAACAATTCTAACCCAGCCGCAAAGTCAAAACGCGGCAACTGGGCAGTCGTGCAGCTTTAGCGTTTCAGTAGCCAGTACGATCCCGCCGACCTATCAATGGCAGCAGGACGGGGTTAATATTCCTGCCTCCACGAATGCTTCTGCCACAACGTCGACGTTAACCATCCCGAGTGTCGGGACCACGAATTCCACGTATTCCGTGGTGATCACGACATCCTTGAACATCTCGACATCCTACGGCTCCGTGACCAGCAACGGCGCCCTTCTGACCGTGAACTCGCCGAACGGGCCGGCTCCAACGATTTTGTCCCAGCCCGAGAGCATCACCGCCAATGCGCTCGGCGTGGTCGCACTTACGGTCACCCCCTCGGATTCCGCTCCGATCGGTTACCAATGGTTCAAGAACGGCGTTGCGATCGCAGGCGCGAACAGCGCAACCCTGCTTTTGAGCGCTATCACGTCGGCCAATGCCGGCAGCTACACGGTCGCGCTTTCCCGCACGGGCGGGACCGTGACCAGCGCTCCCGCAACCCTCACCGTTTCCAATGGGCTGGTCAGCCGGATTTCCAATCTTTCCGTGCGCACCAACCTCGCGAGTGCGCAGGACTTGATCGTCGGCTTCATCACCAGCGGACCCAAGAACCTGCTGATCCGCGCGTCCGGTCCGGGGTTGATCCCGTACGGCGTGACGAATTTCTACGCCGACCCGATGTTTACGGTGTTCAATAGCGGCGGAACGGTGCTGGCCCAAAACGACAACTGGAGCACGAGTCTCTCCGCGGCTTTCGCCAGCGTCGGCGCGTTTCCGCTGACACCCGGCAGCAAGGATGCCGCGCTGGTGACCTCCTTGACCGGTCCCAACACTGCGGTGGCGAATGGCACCGGTTCCGGAATCATGCTGGTCGAGGTCTATGACACGGATCCGTCCTCCAGCACGGCCAAGCTGGTGAATGTTTCCGCCCGCAACCAGGTGGGTACCGGGGCCAACATCCTGATCAGCGGTTTCGTCGTCGACGGCACCGCGGCGCGGACCCTTCTCATCCGTGGCGTGGGCCCCGCGCTGAACGACTTCTTTGGCGTGAGCGGCCAGCTAGCCGACCCGCTGCTGGAAATCCACCAGACCGTCAACGGACTGGACACGTTGATCGCCTCGAACGACAACTGGGATTCCAGCCTGACCCCGGTCTTTGACCAGGTGGGCGCCTTTCGCTTCCTGCCCGGCAGCAAGGACGCCGCGCTGGTCATCACGCTTCCACCGGGCATTTACTCCGCTGAGCTTTACGGCGTGAATGGCGGCACCGGCGACGGCCTGATCGAGTTGTACGTTGTGGGCCCCTAGGTGAAATTTACGGATTCCTGGTTTTGCACCCAACCGGATCGAACTTCGCTTTCCGGGTCGTCGCAAAAAAAGGCGCAAGGCCATCTTGCGCTTGCTTCGTGAAACCCGCTTTGCCGCGATAGGGGCATGGTGCGCCGCGGGTGTGTTCCCTTCCTCATCTGGCTCGCGACCGGCCTGGGCGCGGTTGCGGCGCCTTGGTCGCCGCTCACCAGCGACCTGCCGCCGGATCCCGCGGTGCGCTGGGGCACGCTGCCCAACGGCGTGCGTTACGCCATCCTGCCCAATGCCGTCCCCAAGGGACGCGTGTCCATGCGGCTCCTCGTGTCGGCAGGATCCCTCCACGAGCGCGACGACGAGCGCGGCCTCGCCCACTTCATCGAGCACATGGCCTTTCGCAGCACGAAGGCCTATCCGCGCGGCTCCCTCGTCCCCAGCCTCGAGCATTCCGGCATCGCACTCGGGCCCGACAACACCGCGTTCACCACCTACAACTGCACCATCTACCACCTTGAGCTGCCCAACGCGCTCGAGCCCACGCTGCGGCTCGGCCTCGGCGTGTTCCGGGACTATGCTGAAGGCATCACGTTCGACCCCGACCTGATCATCCTCGAGCGCGGGGTGATCCTCAGCGAGAAGGCCACGCGCAACACCCCGGAAATGCGAATGAGCCAGGCCAACCAGGCCTTCCTCTGGCCCGGCATGCGCGAATTGCGCCGCGCACCCATCGGCACGGACGAGTCCGTGCAGGCGTTCACCCGCGATCAGTTCAAGGGTTTCTATGACGCCTGGTACCGGCCCGAGCGGATGGCCGTGATCGTCGTGGGCGAAGTCTCCACGGACGAGACCGTCCGCCTGATCGCCGATATCTTCGGTTCGCTCCAGGCCCACGGCGCCGCCCGCGACGAGCCCGCCGACCTCGTCACGCGGGAGGCCTCGAATCCCGGCGTGCTGGTCGCCCGGGATCCGGGCTGGAGCGGGGTCACGCTGACCTTCGAGCATCCACTGACCGTGCCCGAGGGCAACGACACCCATGCCCGCCGCGTCGACGTCCTGCACCGCGACCTGGCCTTCACG
>Ga0265319_1000894_pt1 | contig 18779 bp, 9 predicted proteins | sample 4824metaG_FD_192443 | JGI IMG/M metagenome (GOLD analysis project Ga0265319, IMG submission 192443) | Rhizosphere microbial communities from Carex aquatilis grown in University of Washington, Seatle, WA, United States - 4-8-24 metaG | ecosystem: Host-associated > Plants > Roots > Rhizosphere >...
CCGGATACTTTGCCGTGAAACAGGCCGTGCAATGGCCCTGGGGCGTGCCCTTGACCGCTTCCATCATCCCCCCCACCGATAAGTAGGACAGGCTGTCCACCCTTAGATAGGACTTGATTTCGTCCAGGGTGTGGGTCGCGGCGATCAATTCCTTGCGGCTGGGAAAATCCATTCCATAAAAACAAGGCGAGATGATCGGCGGCGAGGTGATCCGCAAGTGGACTTCCTTGGCGCCGACGTTCCGGAGCATCTTGACGATTTTCCTCATGGTGGTTCCCCGGACGATGGAATCGTCGATCAGGATCACCCGCTTGCCTTCCATCGATTCCTTGACCGCGTTGTATTTCAACCTGGCCCCGAAATCCCGGATGGTCTGGTCCGGCTCAATAAAGGTCCGTCCCACGTAATGGTTCCGGATCAGTCCCATCTCGTAGGGAATTTTGGATTCCTCGGCGAACCCCGTCGCGGCCATGTTGGAGGAGTCGGGAACCGGCACCACCACATCGGCGGAAACGTAGGCTTCCCTGGCCAGGATCCGCCCCAATTGCTTCCGCACCTTTTGAACGCTGGTGTTGTAAATACGGGAATCGGGCCTGGCGAAATAAATATACTCAAAGATGCACATGGAGGCAGGCGTCTTCTCAAAGGGTTTGATCGAGACCAATCCATTTTCGTTGATCAGGACGATTTCCCCCGGCTCCACGTCCCGGACATATTTGGCGTCGATAATGTCAAAAGCGCAGGTCTCGCTGGCCAGCACCCAAGCGTCGTCCAATTTGCCAAGGCACAGGGGGCGGAAACCGGAGGGATCCCTCATTCCCAGCAGGCCGTCATCGGCCAATATCAAAAGCGAATAGGCGCCCCGGACTTTCTGCAGGGAGCTGATCAAGGCTTCCACCAAGGTGCGCTGGCTGGAACGGGCGATCAAGTGAACGATGACTTCCGAGTCAACCGTCGAGATGAAAATCGAGCCGCGGGCCTCCAACTCGTCGCGGATGCGCCTCGCGTTGACCAGGTTGCCGTTATGGGCGATGGCCAGGTTGCCCTGGGCGTATTCCACCGCGATGGGTTGGGCGTTCCTCAATTGGGAGGAACCGGTGGTGGAGTAGCGGACATGGCCAATGGCCGTCTTGCCCGGCAGTTCCTTAAATGCGGTTTCGTTGAATATGTCGGCGACCAGGCCCATTCGTTTGTAGTTGTAGAGGTGCCCGTTCTCCATGGTGCAGATGCCGGCCGATTCCTGGCCCCGGTGCTGGAGGGAATGCAGCCCTAGGTAGGTTATTTTAGCCGCTTCCGGATGCCCGTAGATTCCAAAGACCCCGCATTGATCATGGGGCTTATCGTCGGTCATCCACTCATTTTGGTCGATCTTCTCTTCTTTTTGATCCCTGGACTCGTCCATGGTGCCGCCTCTTTCGAAGTTTTAAGCTCTGAGTGCTAGGTTCTAAGTGAATGATGCTTTCGATTTTTAAATCGAAGACGCCAAAACTTAAAACTCAAAACTTAAAAACTAAACACTCCGTTCCTTTTTGGGAACGGTTAAGCCATCATCTTTTCGATGCTGGTGAAAAACAAGTCCGCCAGTTGTTTTACCGGAACCTTTATTTCAGATCCAATGGCCAAGGAATCCCCGCCCACCTGCCCGATTTTCAAGCAAGGCACGCCGTGCTTTTTCGCCAGGGCCTCCAGTTGGCCGGCCTTGGCCGGATCGCAGGAAACAATGGCGCGGGATTGGGCTTCCCCAAACAAGCGGCCATCCAATCTCCCCCCCTCCGGAAGGGTGACCGCGGCTCCGCGCTCGGGAGCCTCATGGGTCGCTCCGGTCATGCAGCACTCGGCCAGGGCCACCGCGAAGCCTCCATCCGAGCAGTCATGGGCGCTTTGAACCAATCGAGCCTCCGCCAAGGCCCTCAAAAGCTGGTGGAGCTTGAGCTCAACCCCCAGGTCCAACTTAGGACAGGGACCGGTCTTTTTTCCATGGGCTAACTGTAAATAACGGCTCCCGCCGATCGAATCCCCTATGTTTCCCAGTAAATAAACAGGGTCGCCGTCTTTTTTAAACCATTGGGTCACGGCTATTTCCACGTCCGCGAAAAGACCCATCATTCCGACAATCGGGGAGGGATCGATGGGACCGGAGGGGTTTTCGTTATAAAGGGAGACGTTGCCTCCCGTAATGGGAATATTGAAGGCCCGGCAGGCGTCGCCCAATTCCGCGATAGCCCGGTCCAGGTAATAAAAAACTTCCGGTTTTTCCGGGCTGCCAAAGTTGAGGCAGTCGGTCATTCCAATGGCTTCAGCGCCGGAACAGGCGATATTCCTGGCAGCCTCCGCAACGACGATCTTCCCTCCCTCGTAAGGGTCAAAGGAGCAATAAGAGCCCAAACCATCAATTTTCATGGCCAATCCCAGCTTGGTTCCCTTCACCCGGATCACCGCCGCGTCCGAACCTGGCCGGACGAGGGTATTCGAGCGGACCATATGGTCATACTGGCGGTAGACCCACCGCTTGCTGGCGATGGTGGGATCCGCCAATAATTTCAGCAAGACCTCCTGTAAATCCTTCGGCACGGCGACGCTGTTTTCGTTGAACTCCCGGTGCTGCTTGAGAATGGCCGGTTCGGATTTCGCGGGATGGTAAACCGGCGCGTCGGTCAGGGAATCGGCCGGAACATCGGCGACCACCTTGCCGTTTTCCTTCACGACCATGCGGCCCGTGTCCGTCACGATCCCGATCGTGGCGGCGTGGAGGTCCCATTTGGCCAGGATGTCATGGACTTTTTGCTCGCATCCCGGTTTTGCGACCAGGAGCATCCTCTCCTGCGACTCGGACAGGAGGATTTCGTAAGGCGTCATTCCCTTTTCGCGCTGGGGAACCTTCGCCACGTCGATCTCGATGCCGGCCCCGCCCCGGCTGGCCATCTCGCAGGTGGAGCAAGTCAGGCCCGCCGCCCCCATATCCTGGATTCCCACCAGGAGGTCCCCATGGATCAATTCCAGCGTGGCTTCCATCAGGAGCTTTTCCATGAAGGGATCCGCGACCTGCACCGCGCTTCGTTTCTCGGTGGACTCGTCGGTGATCTCTGTCGAGGCGAAGGTAGCGCCGTGGATCCCGTCCCGTCCTGTCGTGGCGCCGATATAGATCACCGAATTGCCGATACCGGTGGCCTTGCCCCGGATAATTTGTTCGTGCCTCACCAACCCAACGGACATGGCGTTGACCAGGCAATTCTCGCTGTAGCTTTCGTCAAAAACCACTTCCCCGGCTACCGTGGGAATTCCCATGCAATTGCCGTAATCGGCGATCCCATGAACGACGCCGGTGAACAACCTCTTCACTTTGGGATCGGTCAAGGGACCGAAGCGGAGGGAGTTGAGGGAAGCGATGGGCCTGGCGCCCATGGTGAAAATGTCGCGCAAAATACCGCCCACGCCTGTCGCGGCGCCTTGGTAGGGTTCAATCGCCGAGGGATGGTTGTGCGATTCCACCTTGAAGGCGACCGCCCAGCCCTCGCCGATGTCGACGATGCCGGCGTTTTCCCCTGGGCCCTGCAGGACCTTGGGCCCTTTCGTCGGAAGATTTTTCAAAAGCGCGCGGGAATGCTTATAACCGCAATGCTCGCTCCACATGACCGAGTAGAGTCCCAGCTCCGTGAGGTTCGGCTTCCGGCCGAGAATTTTCAGGATCCGCTCGTACTCGTCCGGCTTGAGGCCGTGTTCCTTGATGATCTTTGGGGTTATCTCAATCTCAGTGATGGGGGAAGTCACGCCAAAACCCCTTTCAAGGCGGAGGTAGGGAGGCCAGGGAGGGGTGGAAACGCCCGAAATAATAGAGTCATCGTTTCTCCTTGTTCACCGCATCCCCGCGGCAAATATTTTTTCGTCTTCACGCCTTTACCGCCAAGGAGTTGAGGATGGACTTCCAAATGAACTTGCCGTCTTGGCTCCCCAAGATCGTCTCGCCGGAACGGTCCGGATGCGGCATCATCCCGAAAACATTTCTTTTCTCGTTACAGATGCCGGCGATCGAATCCAGGGATCCATTGGGATTGGAATCCGCGGTCAAGCCGCCTTTTTCATCGCAATAGCGCGCCACGATCTGGCGGTTGTCCTTCAGTTTTTTCAACCCATCGGCATCAATAAAATAATTTCCCTCGCCGTGGGCAATGGGGATTTTCAAAACTTGGCCCGGTCGACAGGCGTTGGTAAAGGGCGTGTCGGTTTGCTCCACGCGGACGTAAACATTTTGGCAGATAAATTTCAGTCCCTTGTTGCGCAGGAGGGCTCCCGGCAGGAGGCCGGCCTCGCAAAGGATTTGAAAGCCGTTGCAAACGCCGATAACCAGCCCGCCCTTGGCGGCGAAATCAGCGACCGACTTCATGACAGGGGAAAACCGGGCGATGGCCCCGGTGCGGAGGTAGTCGCCGTAGGAAAATCCCCCAGGGATCAGCACGCAATCGGGTTTTTTGAGGTCTGTGTCCTTGTGCCAGATCATCTCCACCGGCTGGCCCATCACCTCCCTCAGGACATACTCGCAATCATGGTCGCAGTTGGAACCGGGAAAAACGGTGATTGAAAACTTCATTTTTTCTCCACGGTGAAACGATAGGATTCGATATTGGGATTGGCCAGGAGCTTGTCGCAGATTTCATCCGCTTGTCGGCGCACTTCGGCTTCGGGTAAACCGCCCTCGAACTCCAGCTCGGTGAATTTACCCATCCTTACCCCCGACACGCCCTTATAGCCCATCTGATTCAAGGCTCTTTGGACGGTGGCCCCTTGAGGGTCCATGACCGACGGCTTCAAGGTGACGTAGACGCTGACATGCCAGTTCATCGTTCACTCCGCTCTCTCAAGTTAGAAGTTAGTCGTTCGAAGTGAGAAGTTTAGGGTTTAACTACTAATTCCCAACTCCCAATTCCCAACTTCATTTCAAAGTATTCCCGCCCGCCTCAAGACATAGTCCACGTTCTTCAAATGGTAGGAAAGATTGAAGCATTCCTCGATTTCCGAGGGCGACAAAAGGCTTGTCACCTCGGGATCCCCCTCGATCAAAAGGCGGAAATTCGATTCGCTTTTCCAGGCCCTCAGGGCGTTGCGCTGGACCATGGCATAGGCCTTTTCCCGGGAAGTTCCCTTCTTAACCAGCGCCAGCAGGACCTGCTGGGAGGAAACCAAGCCCTTCGTCAATTGGATGTTCCGTTTCATCCTTTCGGGATAAACGTTGAGGCGGTCCATGACGTCGATAAATTTGGCCAGCATGTAGTGAAGCAGGATCGCGGAGTCCGGGAGGATGATGCGCTCCGCCGAGGAATGGGTGATGTCCCTTTCGTGCCAAAGGGCCACGTTTTCCTGGGCCGCGAGGGCGTAACCGCGGATGACCCGGGCTAAACCCGCCACCCTCTCGGCCGTCAGGGGATTCCGCTTGTGGGGCATGGCCGAGGAGCCTTTCTGGCCCTCGGCGAAATATTCTTCCGCTTCCAGGATCTCGGTGCGTTGGAGGTTCCGGATCTCGGTGGCGAATTTTTCCAGGGAGGAGGCGATGACCGCGAGCACCGAGAGGAAATAAGCGTGCCGGTCCCGCTGCAGGGTTTGCGTGGAAACGGGGGCCGGTTTCAACCCCAGCCTTTTGCAAATAAACTGCTCAACCCTGGGATCGATGTTGGCGAAGGTGCCAACGGCCCCGGAGACCTTCCCCACCGCCACATGCTTCCTGGCTTGTTCCAACCTCTCCATGTTCCGGCCCACTTCATCGAACCAAAGGGCCATCTTAAGCCCGAAAGTCACAGGCTCCGCGTGGACGCCGTGGGTTCGGCCGATCATCATGGAGTAACGGTGTTTTTTAGCCTGGCGCTTGAGGACGACCCTGAGCCTTTTCAAGCTTTCCAAGAGCAGGTCGGCCGAGGCGGTCAGCTGGATGGCTTGGGCCGTGTCCACCACATCGGTGGAAGTCAGGCCCATGTGAATGAAACGGGAGGAGGGACCCACGAATTCGGCCACCGAGGTGGTAAAGGCGATTAGGTCGTGGTTGGTTTTCCGCTCAATGGCTTCGATACGCTTGAGGGAGAACTTCGCCTTCTTTTTAATAACCGCCATATCTTTGGGTGGGATCCGGCCCAGCTTTGTCCAGGCCTCGCAGGCGGCCACTTCCACCTTTAACCAAGCGTCGTACTTGGCTTGTTCCGACCAAATGGCGCCCATTTCCGGCAAGGTGTAACGGGGTATCAAAAAAACTCCTCGAAAGAAAAAATAAATACTAAGCCGGTTCCGAATTCAAAACCGGAGGATGAAAAAGTAAGCGTCTTTTGCCAAAATCAACCGATGGGCGAGGAAAGGAATTCAACGAGGAAAACGGGATCAGTATAAAAGAATTTTACCAATCCACCAACAAAAAAACCCGATGGGGACCGGATCGGGATTGAGGCGCAACCTAACAAAATTAAACGATGATGACTTCCTTGACATCGGGAACCTGTTCCTTAACCAATCGTTCCAGGCCCTGTCCCAGGGACAGCAAGGAGCCGGAGCAGGAACCGCAGGAACCGCTTAAGCGGACCCGCACCACGCCTCCCTCACTGACCCCCATCAGCTCCAGGTCCCCTCCGTCGGCCCGGAACAGGGGCCTGAGCTCTTCCAATAACGCTTCAATTCTTTCGCGCATCAAGTTCCTTTCCCGCCCCGGGGTCGGGCCGGTCGGGTATTTTACCGGAGGCTGATATTGGCCCGCCAGAGCGAGACGAGGGTTCCGAGGCAGCGGATAGCCTCTTCCGCCACACCGGGAGAGCAGTTGCCGAGGCCACAGGTGGTGGAAAAAAAAGACCGTCCGATCAGCTCCTCCCGGTCGAACCCCCTTTTGAGCAGGTTCCCGAAAGCATCCTCCCAAATTTGGAACAGTTCGGCCGGGTCAGGGAAGGAACCTTTCACCATTCCGGTCGGAACCAACCCCCAGGAAACCGTTCCGCCGCGGCGGATGAATTCCTTGAGCCCATTGGGATTTTCCAGGAGCAGGTTCATATATTGGAAGCCGTCAAAATGAAAAATTTCGACCGGAAGCCCGAAGGCCCAATCCCAGGGGCCGGATCCGCAGCTGTGCAGGCCTGTCAAGATCCCCTCTTCCTGAAGGGCCGTAAATATCCCAGCCAGCCAGCCTTGGACATCCCCCCAACCTAAACCGTAATCTTCCGGTTGAAACTTTGAGCTCAAAAAAGGCTCATCCAGGAACACCACCACCGGTTTGTGAAGCGCCGCCAGTTTCCGGGCCTGCCATCGGCAGTGCAGGGTGATATATTCGGCCAAGACCCTCATGGCCGCCTTGGAGGACAAGAGCGGTTTTCCATTTTCATCCGTCAGGGACAAGCCCAGCGAAACCGGGCCAATCGCCTGGCCCTTGACGGCTAGGGTCGAGGCCGAAATGTAACGGCTCGATTCCTTCAAAAAGGCAAAAAAACCCGCGGCCTCTTCCGGTTTAAAAGCCGCCCTCTCCAAGCGATTTTCCCGATTTTCATTCTTGAGGATTTCAAGGGCCTCGGTTAAGTCCGGCGGCGAGAGGGCGAAAAGCGGCTGCTCGGCGGAAGGCCAGCTCAACCCCGGGAGGCCGGATAAACCCTGCCGGTTCATGCGCTCTTTTTCCGATCTTTTGGGGAGTTGGGGCCAAGCCGGAATCTCCGGAAAAGCCCGCCATTGGGTCTGGACGGCGGCCTGGGGATCCAAGCCTGGCATGGAGCCCATGGCGATTCGGGATCCTTCCCTCAAGCCATCCATCGCGGCCCTTCCTTGGAAAAATCAGTGAAGTGGCCGAAGGTGTGGCGGGCGGTCAAATCTAAATGCAGCGGGGTCACCGAAATGTAGCCCTCGCCGATCCTCGCCACATCGGATTCCGGGTGCTCCACCGGCGGTTCGCTGGGGCTGTTTAAAATATAGTTGAAATGATTTTCCAAGTTGGAATGGGGTTCCAAATCATCCACATGGCGGAATAACCCCTGGTGCGTCAAGGCGATTCCTTTAATGGAGCCTGCCGCCAGGGGCGGAACATTCACATTCAACAGGGTTCCCTGGGCCATGCCTTTCCGTGAAACCCACTCGGCGATTTTCTTGGCGGCCAAGCCGCTCGCCTCGTAATCCTTGTAGAAGTGGCTGGTCAAGGAAACAGCCATCGCGGGAATTCCCAGAAGCACCGCCTCGGCGGCGGCCGCTACCGTGCCCGAGTATAGGATCAGGCTGCCGAAATTGGCCCCCTGGTTGATGCCGGAAATGACCAGGTCGGGCTTCCAAGGAAGCAATCGCATGACGGCCGTCCGGACACAATCGGCCGGGGTGCTGGAAACCCGAAAGGCATGCTCAACCCCGGGCCAAGGCGAGGACGCGACCTTAAAGGGGAGGTTGAGGGAAATGGAATGGCCGGTGGCGCTGGCCTGTTGATCCGGAGCGCTGATAGCAACCTCCCCCAGGGATTCCACCGCTTTCCAAAGGGCCCTTAAGCCAGGGGCGTCAAATCCATCATCGTTGGTCAGGAGAATACGCATAGGGGCATTATAAACAAATTAGGAACCGGGAATAAGGAATTAGGAATGAAAACAACATCCTGGTTGCGGTTTGGTTCGTTGGGGAAATTCCAAAACCCTAAACCTTCGGGAGCCTCAGGGCCATGGGCCTGTCGAATGGTTCCCCATCCCCAGTTCTGACCGCGGAGCGATCAGAAAATGTCTCCCAAGTTGAAGTGAAGCGTCCCACCCGGGGGAGCGGCCGAAGCCGAAAGATTCGTGTTGATGGGAAAGCCGTAATCCAAACGGATGGCGATCAAGGTCCCGGGGATCGTGAGCCGGACTCCAAGCCCCGTCCCCATCTGGATGTTGGACTCGGTGGAGCCGATGTTCATGAGGGTCGTCCAGGCGTCGCCCGCGTCGAAGAAAAGAACGCCGCGAAGGGGTCCGGCGATCACGTGCTTGATTTCGGTGTTGGAAACAAACAAGGCGTTGCCCCCCGTGACCGACACGGTGCTGCCGCCCACGCTGCGCTCGGTGTAACCCCTCACCGTGTCCGTTCCGCCGGCGTAGAACTTCTCAAATACCGGGACATCCGTATAGCCGTGCCCCGCGAACCAATAGCCCTGGGCCGCGCCGAATCGGACATGCTCCCCAAACACGAAATCAGCGGGCAAGGGTATGAAATGGCTCGTGTCTTCCAATATCTTGATGAAATTCGAGTCGCCCTGCATGGGCCCGCCCGCGAACTCCACCGAGAGCTGGTGCTTCCAGCCTGTCGTCGGGTCAAAATAATTGTCGCGGCTGTCGTAAACGATCCTCGGCGTGACGCTGCTCGTCCAGAGACTGCTGCTGGGAATATAGTTGGGCGTCCCGATAACTGTTTCACCGGCCCCGACGTTTGAGATTTGGACGTTCTGCAGGGAGTAGGTTCCGAACACGCTCCAATAACGGTCCAACCGCCGCCCCACCCCGATCGAACCCCCGATTTGGGTCTCATCGTAAAGCTTGGTCGAGCCTGTGGCATCGGGAACCGAATTCGTGAAAGTTCGCGTGGTGTCAAAAAGATTGACGCTGAGGGAAGTCCTGGTGTTGAAAAGCCAGGGCTCGGTAAAACCCACGTTGAAGCTGAAGCGCGAGGCGCCGAATTCCACCTCCAAATTGGCGCGCTGGCCTTTCCCGAATAGGTTGGCCTCTTCCAATTTGACGTTTCCCACAAAGCCATCCACCGAGCTGTAACCGCCGCCCACGCTGATGGATCCCGTATGGCGTTCCTTCACGCGGAACACAAGGACTTCTTTTCCAGGCGCGTCGCCCGGCTCCACCTCGGGATTGACCTCGTCAAAAAAACCGAGGTTGTAAAGGTTCTGGGCGGAAAGACGGATCTTCGCCGCCTCGAATTTATCCCCCGCCTCAATCACCATCTCTCGGCGAATGACGTAATCCCGGGTCTTGTAATTGCCCACAATTTTCACGTCCTGGACAAAAGCCACTTGCCCCTCCACGACCTCGAAGGCCAGGTTGACCTTCTTTAATTCGTCGTCATAATCCATGGTGGAGGCGATATTGGAGTAGATATAACCCTTATCCGCAAAAAGGGTCTTCATTTTTTTGGTCCCGTCGTCCAAATCCTTTTTACGTAAAAGTTCGCCCTTCTTCAAATTCAGGGCCTTCAACATATCCTCGTCGTCAAAAAGGACGTTCCCGTGGAACTTGACCTCGCCCAGGGTATATTTTTCGCCTTCCTTAACCGTGATCGTCAGGAACACCCTCTTTTTTTCCAACACCATTTTTTCCGAATGGTCCACCACTACGGCCTTCAGGTAGCCCTCGTCATGGTAAAAATCCTCGATTTTTCGCAAATCAGCGTCCAGGGTATCGGGCTTGTATTTTTCCCCTTCGTGGTTGTCCTTCAACTGGTCCGCGACTTTCTTCCCGCTAAACGCCTCGGATCCAATGACCGTGACGCCGCCGACTTTAATTTGAACACCCTCGTTGATGACAAAGGTGACGTCCACCGTGTTCTTCTCCTCATCCGGCTTGGTCCTGGCGGAAACCACGACGTTGGAATAGCCCTCGTCAAGGTATAATTTCCTGATCGCGGCGATGTCGCCGTTGACCCTGGTTGGGTCATAGGCGTTTTTGGCCGCGGTTTTGATTTCTTCTTTAAATTTATTGGCGTCCCACTTCCGGTTGCCCCGGTATTGGACGGAGTTCACGAGCGGCTGCTCCACGACCTTGAAGGTGAGGACGACTTGGCCCGCCTTATCGCCCGGAACCGCGTCAACCTTGACGTCCTTGAAATCACCCATGGAAAAGAGGTTGTGGATATCCATCCGAACCCGCCTGGCGGAAAAGGGGTCCCCTTCCTTTTCGATCAGGTGGCCGTAAATCAAAAGGGACGAGACGTTCTTGTTGCCCTCGATCTTAACCGCCGAGATTTTTAAGGTCATATCCTCCTCCGGCGTAGGAGCGGCGAAAACCACCGGCGCGGGAAGCAGCAGCGCGGCCGCCAAGAGCAACCGCCGGATGAAGTTATTTGTCCGGGAAGCGTTTAAAAACAAGTTCTTCTCCCTCAAAATCTCTATTTTCAAAAGAAGCCCCAATCGGAATTTCCAGTAGCAAATGGCGCGTATTCTAACACGGTCAAACGAAAAACCGCAATTGATTATCCCGTTATTTGCCCCACTTTGGACGCGAATGGTCGCCTAAAGGTGACGGCAGGACGAAAGATTCCCCTTATTCGTTGGCCGGGGTTATTTTTTGTTCTTGTATTCTTTCATTACCGTTCGGGTCTTTTACCGAGATTTGAATTTTGTATTCCGAATTTGGATTTAAATTTTCAACCACCCTCAGGTGATCGTAGACATAGTCGTTGTTCTCTTTGATGTCTTGAACCAATTTATCGTCCGTGTCGAATATCCTGATTTCACTTTTGGTCACTTTGTCCGTTTCCCAGACAACGCGCAATTTCCCAAAACCCATGGGGGTCGTTTCAAACTGGATAAACTTCGGCTTTTCCCTGTCACCTTTTTTGGGACTGATGATATCGGGCAGGGGCTGGTTGATTTGGGCCATGATACTGGTTTCCTGCTGGCTGTCGCTCGCCCTGCTTCCGGTCAGGGCGTTCAATGAAAGGGATTTGGAAATATCATATTGGATGCCGACCTGCGCCTGGGTCCCGGTCTTGTCGGAGTAAATATCCCGGTTCAATCCGAAATTGGTCAACACCGACAGCTTCGGGTCCAGGGATTTTCTCAAGCGGAAAGAAAGCGCCGGTATTTTCCCACCCGCCAATGTGTTGCCGGAAGGATCGACCGAGGGGCCCGTTTCCGTTCCCGCGTTCGATCCCGAACCCACCAGTCCCGACCCCAGCTGCACATCCACATCCAGGCCGCCGATGGCCTGGCCAAGGGGGCGGACGAAGGTGGTTACTTTATTGGAGCCGATCCGGAAGATCGCGTCGAGGGCCGCCTGGCCGGCGATCTGCCCGAATTTTTGCTGGTAAGCGGCCTGTAATTCCTCCGGGGTATAATTGGATTTGTTGCCGTTGGTGAGGCCCGTCATGTCCTGGCCGAACATGATGTAGGAAAGAAGGATTTTTTGGGACCCGTCCGGATCGTTGGCTCCGAAGCGGGGGCTGGAATCCAGGGTGAATTCGATGCTCCCGAAGTTCCCCTTGAAATCGACCCAAATATCCACATCGGCTTTGCGGGTCCCCCCCGGGGAGACGACATCCACATTCAATAGCCTGTCCGTAGCGTGGCCCCTCATGAAGGGGGCCTTCCCCTTGACCATGAAAATGGAAGCCTGCTGCATCTTGAACTCGTGTCCCAGGTAGCGCAGCCAGCCTTCCTTGGATCCGGCGCCCCCGAGGCAATTGATCCCAGGCGCGTCGGGGGTTTTATCCGAGTCCTTTCCGGTGATTTTAAGTTGATCGCCCGGATCGATTTTAAGCTCCAGGTACTGGCCGGCGAAATCGTTCGAATACCAGGCGTTGTTTCCCGAGACAAGATTTAAGTCGAAGGTCACGTTGCCCAAGGCGTTGTAAGTCACCGTTTTTCCATTTTTCTCCTTGGGCGGAAAAGTATAATGGCCGCTCTGCAAAAAAGCCGTTCCAATCACTTTGGGGGCCTCCAAGGGGCCCACGATCTGCAGAGCGTCTTCCTTGGTGGCGCCGTAAAATTGAATCTCGCCCCATTCGGTTTCGTCCATGATCCCGTCGATATGCAGATAAAGCCCCTTATCCCCCACTGTCCGCACGCTCAAATCCAGGTATTGGGGGATAAAATCTTGGAGGACCATCTTGGTTTGCTCAATCGGGGGTGAAGTAATGAAGATCCTTCCCTGGCCCACACGCCCGTTCAAATCCTCAATCACCAGTTTGTTATCCCGCACCTTGATCCGCCCGTTGATGTCATCCACCGAATGGGCATAGCCATAGGGAACCATGGAGGCTTTCGAAATATCCAAGTCCATTTTGAGGACCGGATCATCCAAGGTCCCGCCCACATGGGCCGAGAAATCCATCTCCCCGGAGGCCTTTTTAGCCAAGCCACCGAGCAGGATCAATCCGAAATCGCCCTTGTCCATTTCCGCGTTAATATCCATCTCCTGATTGTGGACCTTGAGCCATCCTGTTTTCGTAAAGGCGATCGGGACCTTGCCCCATAGGTCAAAGCTGAAGAGACCCTTGCGGCTGAGGGTGAGGGGGGCCTCCTTGGTGCCGATCATCAAATGGCTTTCGGAGGATTTCAATTGGCCATCCAAGAGGTCAAACTCCAGGTCGCCGACTTTTCCGCCGGCGACGGTCAGGGAAGTTGAAAATATCGGGCTATCCAAGGTTCCGTCGAAGATCAAATGATAGCTTCCAATGCCGCTGAGGGGAAAGTTTGGCAGAAACCATTTTCCAACCGCCTCAATGGGAATGTTTTTGGCGTCCGAGATAAAATGGCTGGTTCCATTTAAGTCCAAATTCCCATCCACGGAAAAGGATCCCAAGGAATGCTCCAGGTGGATGTTTTGAAAAACCACTTTGTTAGTTTGGGAGATATCCACCAATCCTACCAGCTGAGTCTTGTCGTTGGGCATGGCCTTGAACTCGATTACTTTTTTATGGACTTGAATCGCCAAATCGAAGGAGGAGCTGGTTTTTTCGCCCTGGTTTGTTTGCAGGATTGAAAGGATTCCGTCGAAGGTCGGACGTTCGGGCTTATCCTCCAGCGCGAGCCGCCCATTCAACTTGATCTGGCTAGTAAAATTCAGGACGGCGATTGGAACGTTCTGAGTAGACCCCGAAAGGTTCAGTACCGCCACCGTCGAGTCGTTCGGGTCAAATTGGGCGCTGCCTCTCTCGATGTTAATCTGCCCCTTTTCAAGGCTTATCCTGTTTTTCTCCAGTAAAATTTTTCCCTTGGACGCGGAAAAGTGGAGCTCCGCGCTGGGAACACGGTTATTGTCATACTGGAGGTTTTCTCCTGTCGCGGAGAACCCCACGGAGGGATCAGCGAAGGACCCGGTCACGGATAAATTCCCATCCACTTGACCGGCGACCACATGCTTCTCCGTGTTAATGCCCAACAGGCCCAAGAGGTTTTTGAGCTTTTCCTTTTGAAAGGGACCATTGATGGTGATCTTGCTGTCCGAGTCCCAAAAGGCCTTGGGGGATTCCAGTGTTCCCGCCAGGGAGTATTTCGCCTCGCCGCGGGCCAAGGACAATCTCAGGGCCACCTTGCCCTTATTGCCATTATTGGTGAATTCCAAACTATCAAAATTATAAGTTCGGATCATTCCATTGGTGACGGAGAAAGTCCCCTCCATTGGCAATTGCCCAAGGGAGCCCTTTTTCAACTGGAGCTGTCCCGAAATTTTTCCAGTGGTCTTGAGGGAATCCGGGATGAACTGGGATATTTCCGGCGCCTCCGCCAGAGAAACGGGCTCGATCTTCAGCATCGCCTCGAGGGTCAAGGGGTCCGCAGACCAATCAAACACTGCCGAACCGGTGATGGCCTTGCCAATCTCGATCTTACCCTTAACCACCCGGTTCAGGCTGGACGCGGCCATGGAGAAATTATTGAAATGATAAATATTACTTTTCAAATCCTTGATAGCGATGGAATCCGAGGTAAAGAACCCGTTCCAATCATCCAGGAAAGCGTCACCCGTTTTCGCCTGCCAAAGGAAATCCCCTGAAAGGAAGGGTCCCTTCCCCAATTGAAATTCCCTAGCCGAGATCCGGAGGCTCATGACGCCCGGGACCGACTTCCGGTCCCAAGAGCCGGTGGCCGTCAAGGCATGGGGCCCCTGGGTGATTTTCAGCTTTTTAATCTGGAGTTTTTCCTGCTCCTGGGCAATGAGGGCCTCGACCTGGTCCGCTTCCCAATCCCCTACCTTGAGGGACTCGATTTTTCCGTTCCCCTCGATAATGGGATTCCTCAATAAACCCGTCAGATGGGCCTGCCCCGTGAACAATCCCTCGAAGGGCTGGGGAGGGTTGTCCCAACGGGTAATGGCGGCGATTAAATTGATCGGGAATCCTTTTGAGTCCATGGTCAAATTCGTCGGCGATTCCCGGCCAAGCCCCAGTTTCCCGGAGGCGGAAAACAATTCCCCGAATTTGCAGGTCTTGAAATTGAGGTCATCCCCCGACCAATCCAAGGCAACTTCCATCGGAACAGGTTCTTCCAAGCCGGGCAGGACTACCTCGGGCGAGGAGCAAAGGAGGACAGTGCGGGGGGCCTTGGGCGTTCCTGCGACATGAATTTCCATCTTGACCTGGCTTAGGATGCCCGGAAATTGATCGTTAAAAAACGGAATATCCTGAATCGTGATGTCATTCCCGCTGATGAGGGCGTTGATATTTTGGTTCTCGTCCTTCGGCCAAGTTCCCTGGCCGGTCAATTTTCCGGATTTTTTACTGGTGGAGAACGAAAATTTTCGCAGGTCCCATTGGTCGGGCCTTTCCAAAACCTCGGCGTCCAGCCTGGCCTTCCCATCGATGACCGCCGAAAGGGTGGTTTTTTGCTCCACCCGCTGCAAATTGGCGGCGACGGAATAATGGACCTGGACGTTCCGCAAGGTTCGTGTCAGGGTCCATTGGCTCTTGGCGGTCAACAAGGGCTTCTCCAGGGTCCCGCTCACGAACGACTCCACGTCGCCCCGGCCCTCCATTCCGGATATTCCCAAGGTCGCCGCCAATTTTTTAGCGTCGATATTTTTCAGCAAGGCTTTCAAGGAAACGGGAGCGTCCATTGAACCCGACAGGGACATGAAACCGTTGGCTTGAAAATCCCCGCTGAAAAGTTTCCCCCCCGCCTCCAAGAGCTTGAAACTGCCGTTCTCATAGCCGGCCTTCACGCTGAGGGAATCCAGGGGCCATTTCCCAACGTGGGAGGGGCCCAAGTCGGCATCGCCTTGCATGACAGGGTTGGCGAGGGTTCCCGAAGCCACCAGCGTGGCGCTGCCCTTGCCGTCGACCTTCCAGGTCTTCAGCTTGAGAATCTCGGAAAAGACGCTCGATAAAAACAACTCATCCGTCGTCGTCCTGACGGCGAGCTGCCTTCCATCAAAGGGAATCAATCCCGAAGCCCGCCAGGCCGTCTCCCCTAATTGAAAACGGATTTCCCCCGGAACGTTGATCTCGGTGGGCCGGATAAAAGCCCGTCCGGAAATCTGGGAAAGCGTGATGGAAGTTGGCGCCGGGGATTTGAGGGTGGCCTGGGCCAGATTGGTTTTGGCGTCAAACCAAAGTCCGTGCCCCGGTTGGAACACCAGGGGGCTTTCCGCGTCAATGGTTCCCGATTCCAATTCCCAGCCCGCCAATTCCTTCAAGACCGAATGAAGGGAGGCCAAGGGCCATTTTTCCAAAAGAACTTTTCCCGAAATTTTAATGGCCGCCAGCTCCAGGCTGCCGTTGAAACGGAGGGTTCCCAAACTGCCTGCTTCCGGCGAATGAGCCTGGAAGGCAAGCCCCCAGGTGGCGCCATTCTCGGTGGAGGCGTCAAAATTCATGTTGGTCAGCATTTCCCTGGGGGTTTTTTCCGCCTGGATGGAAAAGGATCCCTGGGAAACAAATATTTTCGGGACCGGCAGAAGCGCCAGGGGGACCTTGACTTCCGTGGTTCCGGCCGAAAGCGTGGCGGTCACAGGACCGGGGGGAGGCGGGGGAGGCTCGGTCTTCACCAACAAAAGCTTGGGCCGGAAAAAGGAAAGGCTTTCAAAACAATTTTCCAGGGGTTTGCGGTGGAACAAAAGGTTGAAAAGCTCGACATTGACCGATATTCGCTCCACCGTCAAATGGGTTTCCCAGGGACTGCCGGGAACCGTCAAAACCACCTGGCGCAAAACCACGTTGCCCATGATCCCGCCGCGGAGCGATCCGATGGAAACCTTCGAGTGGACGGCTTTCGCCAGCTCCCGCTCAATGACGGGGCGAAGCTGGGCGTTCACAACCAGGTTTTGAAAAAGAAAATAGGAAGCCGTGAGAAGGCCCGCGCCTAGTCCCAAACCCCAAAGCCAGCGGGATTTTTTGGTTCCCCTCGGGGAGCTGGGCGGATTTTGGGCGAAGCCGGAAGCTGTTTCAGGCTTCGCGCGCATGGGAATCCCCCGGCTTAAACAGCCGTGGGAGACGCGGGAAGGGCGGATCCGGTCACAAACACCAGTTTATCACCGGCTGATCTCAAGACTAAATCTTGCCCTTCCTTAGCGTTGCCGCGGAGAAGTTCCTCGGCCAAGTTGTCTTCCACGTATTTTTGAATGGTGCGCTTCATCTGCCTCGCGCCATAGGTCTTGTCATAGCCCTTCTCGATCAGGAAATCCCTGGCGGAGGGCTCCAAAATCAAGGTGATGTTCTTTTCCTTGAGGCGTTTCTGGACATCGGTGAGCTGGATATCCACGATTTTCTCGATATGGGCCCGTTCCAGCGGGTGGAAGATGATGATATCGTCCACACGGTTGAGGAACTCCGGATTGAACATCTTCTTCAGCTCGGACTGGATCTTGTTTTTCATGCTGTCGAAGGGAATATCCGACGAGTCCGGGTTGAAGCCCAGGTTTTTTTCCATGCCGATTTCCCTGGCTCCCAGATTGCTGGTCATGATGATGACGGTATTGCGGAAGTCCACCACGCGGCCCAGGCTGTCCGTCAATCGTCCATCCTCGAGGATCTGGAGCATGACATTGAAGATTTCCGGGTGGGCCTTCTCGATCTCGTCGAAGAGAACCACGCTGTAGGGTTTGCGGCGGACCTTCTCGGTTAATTGGCCGCCCTCGTCGTGGCCCACATAACCGGGAGGAGCCCCGGCCAGACGGGAGACGTTGAATTTTTCCATGTACTCGCTCATGTCGAACCGAATCAAGGCGTCCTCGTCGTCAAACAGGAATTGGGACAAGGCCCTGGCCAGCTCGGTTTTACCCACGCCCGTGGGCCCCAGGAACATGAAACTTCCGATCGGTTTTTTCGGGTTCCCGATGCCGGCCCGGCTCCGGCGGATAGCCTTGGAAATGGACACGATAGCCTCTTCCTGGCCCACCACCCTCTTATGAAGCTCCTCTTCCATGCGAAGGAGTTTCTCGCTTTCCTTCTCCCCCAGCTTGATCATGGGAATGCCGGTCCACTTGGAGGCCACATAAGCGATATCCTCCCAAGTCACGACCGCCTCTTCCTTGGACTTCATGGCTTCCCACTTCTCTTTCTCTTCCTGCAGCTTTTGGCGCATCTTTTTCATTTTATCGCGAAGGTCGGCCGCCCTCTCGAACTCCTGGGTTTTGATGGCTTCCTCTTTTTCCTGCTTGATCCTCTCGACATCTTTTTCCAGCGAGCGCATCTCGGGCGGCATGGTGGTGATGCGGAGGCGGGTACGGCTACCCGCCTCATCAATCAAGTCGATCGCCTTGTCCGGCAGGAATCGGCCGGAAATATAGCGGTGCGACAATTGAGCCGCCGCGTCGATGGCGTCATCCGTAATGCGGACCCTGTGGTGGGCCTCGTAGCGGTCCCGGAGGCCCTTGATGATCTGGACCGTCTCATCCACGGAAGGTTCGTCCACCATGATCATCTGGAACCGGCGCTCCAAGGCCCCGTCCTTCTCAATGTACTTGCGGTATTCATTCAATGTGGTGGCGCCGATGCACTGCAACTCGCCCCTGGCCAAGGCCGGCTTCAACATGTTCGAGGCGTCAATCGCCCCCTCCGCGGCGCCGGCTCCGACCAGGGTATGGAGCTCATCGACAAAGAGAATCACCTTTCCCGATTGGCGGATTTCATTGATGACGGCCTTTAAGCGCTCCTCAAACTCACCG
>Ga0265319_1000896_pt1 | contig 18755 bp, 17 predicted proteins | sample 4824metaG_FD_192443 | JGI IMG/M metagenome (GOLD analysis project Ga0265319, IMG submission 192443) | Rhizosphere microbial communities from Carex aquatilis grown in University of Washington, Seatle, WA, United States - 4-8-24 metaG | ecosystem: Host-associated > Plants > Roots > Rhizosphere >...
CTCACGGGATCGTTGAGATTCTGGCCCTGTCCACTCTTCCCTTTAAAATCATATGTGTCGCCAGTTCTCCCGTTTCGGTCTCCGGCCTCACGGGATCGTTGAGATTCTGGCCCTGTCCACTCAAATTCGCCACTTGTGACCTCAAGTGTTAGTAGCTGCTAACAGTTCTGCTAACACTTTTTGTTGTGCGGAGGTCTTTTTATGGCGAGTCCCATCAAACGATCGAACGGAATCTACTACTCGATCACCTACGTTGGCGGCAGACGCGTTTGGAAATCCACCGGCACCCAGTCGCGATCTAAAGCTCTCCTTTTACTTGAACGAAACGAAACCGCGTCCTCAAAGAAGCCTAAAGCTCTAACCCTCGAACAATTTCGAACCCCTCTCTTCGGCTTTCTTAAAGCAAATCTCGCTCCGACAACTGTTATGCTATATCACATGGCATTCAAGAGTTTCAGTCGGATTATCGGCGATCTCCCCTTAACATGTTACACTCCTTTGATGATTGAAGAATTTAAGATTAAGCGTCTCGCAGAGATCTCCCCCGTCAAAGTTAACATTGATTTTAGAAAACTCAAGGCTGCATTCAATCATGCCGTGAACTGGGGACTGCTCACTGAGAATCCGTTTCGAAAATGCAAGCGACTACGGGTTCCGCAGAAGCGTCCTGCCTATTTGACCAAGGAAGATTTTAAGATGATCATGAGCGTGATCGAGAATGACTGGTTCAAAGAAATAATCCGCTTCGCACTATCCACGATGATGCGCTTGGGAGAGATTGTCAATTTGAAGTGGACTTCGATTGATTTGCAGAAAAGGCTAATCTACATAGAGAACAGTGATAGCTTCCGGACTAAAACGTTGAAATCGCGTGTGATACCGATGGACGAGCTCACTCATTTGGCGTTGTGCAAGAAAGCGCGTCTGTCTGAATATGTGTTCACATGGCCGGATGGAAAGCCATTTGCGAAAGGTTGGGTGTCCCACAAATTTAAGATATATTGCAGGAAAGCAGGAATGGGAGAGGAAATTCACTTTCATTCACTGAGGCATACAGGCGCCACTTGGATGGTCCAGAACAACGTTCCCCTCTTCAATGTGCAGAGGATTCTGGGACATTCAAAGATTGAGGTCACGGAGATATACTCCCATCTTGAGGTTGAACATTTTCGGAAACCTTCGGAAGTAATAAGCGCAATTCTCAATTGAGGATTGACTGGCGAGATGACGACTTCGAACAAGGAATTTTGGAGATTAAATCAACGTAAGTTGTTAGAAAAGTTGGCGCACAGGATAACAGGAGCCAAGGCATTAGACCAAATGCACTCGTTGCCTAGGACTCATTATTACGCAACGGTAGATAATCTTTAGTTATCTGTCTTTGGGGATTACCTCCCGACTGATTGTTGGGATATTGCATTTGTATCTGATAAACAGTAGTATTGCGGAAGGGGGCGTTTTTGATCCTTCCATTCATCCCTGATTTCATATTGTCCTGTGGAGTGGAGTATTTCATTTCAACAATCAAGACACAACTGCTACTCGCAGTCTACGCTTTAAATTTCAATGTATACTTGCGTAAAGAACTCTATTATGATGAATTTCAACACATACCTGCCACATGTTAGCTAATAATAGTTACCCAGCCAAAATGGTATAGTCACCGTAATGCAGACAAACAATTCACCTTTACCAATAAATTCCGCACTCAATGTTTCAGGGCAACAATATGACTTCAGCGATTGCTTTTCTGCAATATTTCTGAAGGACGGAAAAGATGTCACGATCGAAGACGTCGGAGCATCGTTCTTTCTTTCCACGCCAACTTGGATTAAACTGCTGTTAGCTATCCGAAACATTATTGTAAGACCGTTCGGGTTAAAAACGAATACTAATATTCAAAACAAGCACAAATTGGTTGGTGATTTTAAGTTCGAACCCGGTGAGCAATATGGAATATTTAAGGTATACTCAAGGACTCAGACGGAATTGATTGTTGGGCAGAACGACAAGCATCTAGATTTCAAAGTGTCCTTGCTGCTAAACAAAACAACTTTGGGTGACAACGTTCTCATTATATCAACGGTTGTATCCTTTCATCATCGGCTTGGCAAATTATACTTTTTATTTGTAAAGCCATTTCATAAGTTAATTGTCCCATCAACACTAAAAAGCATGGTTGGCCATTTATCACAAATATCCTTGGCTGGCTGACCAGTCGTTCAAGCTGATGGAACCAGCCGTCGACGAATTCGCCGCGCGGCAGTTCGCCGGAATTGATATGACCAGCTGATACGTCTGCGCAACTGACTACATGGAACTGCCTGTTCGCCGCCGCTCAACGAGTCTACGACTCGTTGTCAACGACCCCTCGGGTCGAAGACCCGTAGGGAGTCGTAGACAGGTTAGCTCCGGTCCGTTAGGCGGTGCGATTATTACTTAATTAGAAAGGCTCTCCTTGAAAAAAGCAGGTTCACTTCTTCTCTTAATAATGAGTGCAATTTTCTTCAACTCCTGCACATCCACATATGTTGGCAGATGGGTCTTCTGGGGTCCAGCCTCGATTAAGGACTATGAAGAATTTCCTTCCCGGCTCATTGAGAACACGCCTCCCCCATTCCAATTTGCAAACGATACATTGGCGGAACGGAAGTTTTCGCAATTTGTATCGGAGTTTCAAGATACACTCCTCACCCAAACCGGCGCGAAGAGTTTGGAGGATTTACTTATCTCAACAGGTTCAACTGCATTTCTCGTTGCACGAGGTGACACTCTTCTCTACGAAAAATATTACAATGGGTACGAGAGAAACTCTATTAACGCCTCCTTTTCAATCGCTAAATCATTTACTTCTGCCCTTGTGGGGATCGCTATCGATGAAGGCTATATCCAAAGTGTTGACGATCCCATAACCAAATATCTTCCGGAATTGAGAGATTCAGGGTTCTCGTCCATAACTATCCGGCACTTACTGCGCATGTCTTCAGGTATTCAGTACACAGATTGCGGTTTCTTATGGTGCGATGAACCGAAAACGTATTTTGATCCTAATCTTAGAAATGTTGCACTAAATGTTAAAATCGACCAAAAGCCTTTTCAGGCTTTCCAATACAACAACTATCATCCCCTCCTTCTCGGTATGATTTTAGAACGGGTCACTCACCGCCCAGTCGGTAAATACTTGGAGGAGAAACTCTGGAAGCCGCTTGGTATGGAGTTTCCAGCTTCCTGGCTTATCGATAGCCAGGAAGACGGATTTGAAAAAATGGAAGGAGGATTAACCGCACGTGCGATTGACTTTCTAAAGTTCGGCTCGCTATTCCTCCACAACGGTAATTGGCATGGAAAACAATTGATACCTGAACGTTGGGTGGCGGAATCTACTCAAAGAGATCCTTTAGACAGCACGCGGAGCAAAACCTTTTATTACAGAGATATGAGATTGTACAATATGTACTACAAGTATTTTTGGTGGGGTTTTTCAAAAAGCAACAAGACTTATGACTTCTATGCTCTAGGGAATTTGGGCCAATATATCTACGTGTGCCCTAGTAAGAACTTGGTGATCTGTAGATTTGGAAAAGAATATGGTAAGATTCACCGTGGATGGGAAGTTCTTTTCAGGGATTTTGCCAATAGCTTATATGAGTAAGTTCTATCGTTTATAGAAGCGCCGCCTAACCAGTCGCTCAAGTCCCGAAGGTCGCGAAGCGATCCCTTCGGGACTGATCCCGACGGTGAAACGTCGGGACAGCCTGGCACCGGCCGCCGTCTTCATGATCGCATGCATGGCAATGCACCTACTTCGCGGAGAGATGCCCCTTGAGCCGATTGTTTTCATGCAGACATTCGGGATCATGTTCCTCCCTTCGATTCCCTGTATCGCCGCGATCGCCCTGATGTTCGAATGCGTTCCGTTCCTTTCTGGGAGAGGAGGAGACGTGTTGTACTTTTTCATTTGGACCCTTACCCTCGCTCTGCCGCCCGCACTTGTCTCTGCATCGAGGGGACATAAGTGGATTCTTGCCGCGGATTTTACCGGGTTGGGGTTCTTCGTCAAAGAGATCATACTGGTCACTGGCGCTCATGATTTCACTATCGGTGTCGCTCCATACAACGCCGCCTTACCTCCTATCTTTTTTCCCGGGCTCAGGTTGATGTCTGAGATCCTTATCATGAGATTGGGTTCTGTGTTGCTGGCGATTCCATTTTTCGGAATCGCCTGGGCCGCCTTTAAACGATTTGATCCTGCAAGAAGGAACTCGCGGGTAAAAACCAAGACAGCTAAGTCTGCTCATCTTTGGCAAAGGGTCGTATCCGTTTGGCTTCGCATCATAGTTCCCCGTGGGGGATGGCCTGTCGGTCCTCCCTCTTTGGTCAAGGCAATTGCCCTTGATGTTCGGCTGACGCTTGCACTATACCCGATCTTCTTCATAGTGATCGCCTTGTCTTTGTTCTTCGGCCTTTTCGCCTCCATGAGTGCGATTCGCACATCAGTTATTCCAATGATGTTATTCATTCTTGTCCCCCTGCTTGCTTCAATCTCGACTCGAGACAGAATCAACAATACCGTAGGATTATTTTTTGGCGCCCCGCTTGTTAGGCGACAGTTTGTGGCCTTCAAGTTCTTCTCCTCACTGTTTTCAGCACTAATCGTCGGATTCATCCCCTTGGTCCGCCTGAGTCTGGACAATTTGTTCTATTCTGCGGCGGCAGTCAACGGCATTCTGTTCATGGTCTCAGCTGCAACGCTTCTGGGTTTGCTCACAGGCACTCCAAAAACATTTGTCGTTATGTTTCTGCTCTTTCTGTATACTGCCATGAGCTCGGAAATCGTTCCGGCTTTCGACTTTGCCGGATTGCATGCAATAGCGACGCCGTCTGTTGTCTTAGTGTATGCCGCGGCTTCGGTTATGATGGTAGGTACAGCCTTTGGATTTGAGAAATGGCGAATGATGAGAGGCGAGAATTTGTAACATTTCAGACGTGATTGAATATTTTGTGGTTCCAATTGAGGACAACTTAAAGATATCTACGTTATAACTATCGTTCCCTAAACAAAGTGATTCGATTTTTCTCCCTGCCTAGATTTTCTAATCCCTCTGATACTTGCCAAAATAACAGGCAACTCAAAGCCATCGATCGGGCTTACATCCCGTTGATGAAACAATATGATATGCCGATCCCGAAAGTGCCAGCAGGACCGAATCACTGGACCGATGAGCTCAGAAGAGATAACATGATGGAGGAATTGTCTGACTCGAAGGCGAAAACCTCAGTCCCATTAGGAGATCAAGCGATAAGGTGATTTCTCAAATTCTATTTCCCACATTTCAAACATCTCACAGATATTCGCCAAACGCTTGACAATTATGGGCGAATACATCCTCTCTTTTTTGAAAAGCTAGGTCGCGCAATTTCGGTTCTGCCCCCTGCACATCCGCACCAAACCGCGACTGGGATACGGAAATGAGCTTTGATTCGATTTCCATATTCACTGGAAACAACCTGGTGATCCAAAACTCTGCTGTGATAACCACAGTCCGGGCCTTTGTCCTTGCTGATCTTTCTTTCGCAAAGAAAATGAATTCTAATACGTTCTCCCACAGACCACATTTGCCGGCAATCAAGGGGAGGCATGGTACGAGATCTCACTGCTGATGTTTTGAACCGGGTGGGAAGTTGGACATTCTGAAAGAAGGGAAATGCGATCGATGAATAACATCACGAGATCTGGTTTGGCACACACTCTGGGGGGAGGACCAATGGCACTGAACAAGATTCTCGAGGTTGGAATTAACGCTTCTTTCCGTCCTGTTTTGTAGCAGATGGAATTTGGTGTATACGCTGGTTTAGATTATGCAGGTTCTCGGCGCCGACACCAGATCCGTGCGAGGGATAACGTGGCGCAGTCATACAATAAAGCACTGCGACACCTCCTATGGGAATTGTTTGCCTTCCAAGAAAGTCAGCGTCTTCTGGTTGGCCGTACCGTGCTGATTCCAAAATGCAATTTAGTTTATCTCTCGTCAAATCGCGATCCTCCTCGATCTTGTTCTTGCTTTTGCAGATCTTCCGCTCGATTTCTTTATTCTCTTGTTCGATGCCTTTTGAAGCTTCATGAGGTGAGCATTTGATTTTTTCAAGTTGTTGATCCTCGTTTTGAATTCTTCAATCTCTACTCTCGCGTCTTCTTTGGCAATGCCGAATTTCTCCTGAAGCATTCCCACAAGTTCCTCATACTTACCCGAGATGGCAGCGAGCTCATCATTCATGACTTTTCCCCAATGATGTGCGGCTTTACCTCTTCGCTGCTTCCATTGTCCCTCAATTCGATCCCAATTCATTATAAAAGCTCCTTTCGTCTCAATGGTTCACTCGCAGGTTGCGTATAGTTAAGAGACAGAAATAATCCTCGCTGGCATACAGAAAAATATAGGAATGATCCCTCCGAGGCGTAATAGCCCGAAAGGATGAAAACGGAGTTAATCCTAATTCAACGATGAGGTGCGATGACGAGAGGCGATGGCTGGAGGTCGATTGGGAAGAGAGCCTTTGAACATGTTTCCCGGTTCGGAGTTAACCGCGTTGCCTACTGGAAGGTCGATCGGAACGAGGTTCCGATGCCGCCTCGTTGCGTGAATAGTTCGCAATCTGAAAACGGCTGTGCAATTCTAATTTCTCTAACATGTTATGGACATGGCTTTTAACTGTAAACGTCGAGATATTGAGCATGACGGCAATTTCCTTGTTGGTGCCTCCTTCCACGATCAATGCAATAATTTCTTTTTCACGCTCCGTCATCCGGATCGCCCCCTTCAGGTTTCTTTTCCCCTTCAAGAGAGCGTGTTCAGCTACCTGAAAAAAGAGTGACGCGGTCATAGAGTTGGGGAGCACCGTTTTACCAGCAGCTACTGCCCGAATAGTGTAGATCACATCCCCCACCGTTGCGTCCTTTAGGATAAATCCGTCAGCCCCCACTTGCACACATTCTACAATGTCCGTCTGTGCCGGAGCCAGACCCATTCCGATGACTTTAATGCCGGGAAATTCTTTCTTCAAATTCTCGACTATTTCCAGGCTGTTTTGACTTACTAAGCCGAGATCCAGCAGCACCACATGCGGTTTCAGCTTGCGTGTCATGGCTACCACGCCGTATCCGCCATCGGACACACCATCGACCGTGAATTCCCTTTGCCCTTTGATAATCGCAGAGATTCCATCCCTTAGGATTCGGTTATCTTCTACGAGCAGTATGCGGATTTTTGCCATCGTCACTCCAGGCGCTATAGAACTCCGGAAAGAATTGTGACATTGTGTATGCCAGCAATCTGTTTCGACGAGAGATATAGGTTTGTCAACGAGGAATCTGTGCCGCCAATATATCGATGATTGAGGGGATTGTCAAACTAATAAAGATGTCTCGCTCACAACAACAACCACATCCCCTCTTTAGAAAAGGATTAATCCAATTATCATCCTTTAGATCCATTTCATTTGAAGGGCGAGTTTGCTATCTACACATAGCTCAACGAAGCAATTGAGCAGATGATTTCGAATGAGGACGGAACAGCTTCGGGGGAATGAATATATTATTGTTCGACTGCCAAATACCATCAGCGTCTTCGTTGACACATAAAGCAATGCGGCGTCTGCTGGTTTCCTTACCACACGCGCGGAAGAGAATGAAACGGTGGCTTGAATAACGGGATATGTATTTAGATTATGTATCCATATGGGCGTGTCGATTGCAAATCGACCAGATAAACGCGACGCCTGAATAAGAAGACATGTAAGGGACACAAATATGATGCTGGGCAAATCAGCCAAAGACTTCGGTAAGAGGTATCAGAAAGGCTGGCAACACTTCTTTGCGGGGAGGAAGAAGTGGATTTTGTTGATCGTTCTGGCTGCGCTCATAGGCCTTCGTGTTGCCCTTCCTTACATTGTTAAGTCGTACGTCAATAATATCCTCGCGGTGATACCTGGTTATCCTGGGTACGTTGATGATGTCGATCTGAGTCTGTGGCGCGGCGCGTATGTGATCCATGGCATGATGATAGAAAAAGTGGAAGGGAACATTCCTGTTCCGTTTTTTTCGGCAAAGCAAGTCGATATCTCCATAGAATGGACTGCCCTTTTTCAAGGATCCGTGGTTGGTAAAATTGAGTTGATAAATCCAAAGATCAACTTTGTCCAGGGGCCGACAGAAAAAGAGTCGCAGAATGGAAAAGGTGCACACTTCATCGAAACAATAAAGAAGCTCTTTCCTGTTAGGATAAACAGGTTCGATGTGCAGAATGGCGAAGTCCACTTTAGGAATTTTCATACAGATCCCAAAGTAGATATTCATATTGATAGTTTGTCTCTACACGCCAAAAATCTAACTAACAGCGAGCGTCTTTCTAAGGTGCTTCCTGCATCTATTGATGCAAAAGGAAAAGCAATGCACACGGGCATAATCAAAGGACACCTTGATATCGATCCTTACGCGCAGGAACTGGCATTCAACCTCGATCTTCAAATTGAGCAAGTTGAGTTGACGACGTTGAATAGTTTTTTTGATGGATATGCCTCAGTCAACGTTAAATCAGGGTTCTTCGAGATGTATTCTGAAGTAGCCGCTGCAGACGGAAAGTTTACCGGATATGTGAAGCCGCTTTTTAAGGATATGAGAATCGGGGATCTGAAGAAAGACGCAAAAAAGCCTCTGAAGCTCGTCTGGGAGGGAGTTGTCGAAGGACTGACCCAGCTCCTCACGAATCATTCGACAGGTGAACTCGGAACGAAAATTCAATTGAGCGGAACGTTCGACAATCCGAAGGAAGATATTCTTTCCACTATTGGCGGAATACTCAAGAACGCATTTATCAAGGCATTGCAGCCGGGGATTGAAGGGACAGTAGGCCTGCAAAAGGCTCGAACCAAATAGAGCAATGTTTTCAATTTATACAAAGCAACGAAGAAATCCTTCGTTTCAAGCCGACTTGCCGCAGTTTTACTCCAAGGCCAAGTTAGTAGATATCTTCATGCAATGGCACGCAATTTTGCTGCTTCGCCAAATCTCCATACAAATGCAGTGATGGCAAAATGGGCTGTCTTCCCTCCGAACTCCGAAGCAAAGAATTTTAGAATCACACTTCCTCACTTCTATCGTCGAATCCCAGGCATCCGCAAGTCGAAGCATCTTCGATGGATCAGCTCCATGAGGAGTCACGCCATTGAAACTCATAATGTATTTGCTGCAAGAATAGAGATCTTCGTCCCAACCTGCCCGACTTCGCGCGACACATCATCCGATCAGGATAGAAGGGTCAGGAATGCCTCTTTATCAATATATAATCCCACTGATTAAACACGATGAGCATTTTACCCCATAAGGATTAACTCTTCTTTCATCCTATCGGGCTATTACTTCTCTATGTCAATCTTCGTAACCTATTACGTAATATGGTTGGTAATGCGTCCTTGAACAGCGGTATCGGGCTCGATTGTCCAAAAGAGAATCGCCGAATGAGATGCGGGATCCTCTGGAAACACTGGGGCTCGCCATGCGGCATGACAGCATCAAGCATTTCGCCAAGGTCGTGCCAAAGCGCGCGATAGCGACGATGCCTGCAACTGCGATGCGGAGGAAGTAAATGTGAAAAGAGAAATCCATCCTGATAATGCGGCCAGCGTTCCGCCGCTCCACGATCACGAATCTCCTGCGGGTAGGAAAACACGTGTCGTGCGTTTCGAACTATCGTCCGCGACGATGATCAAACTCGTCCTCATCGTGGCCTCCATTTGGCTGCTGATCCAGCTTTGGCCGATCTTTCTCGTGCTCGTCGTTGCTCTCCTCATCGTCGGGACAATGAGTCCAACTGTCAGCTGGATGGAGACAAGGCGTATCAAGCACGGCCTTGGAATCGCCATCGTTTTTATACTCTTCTTCATCGTCGCGATTTTCGCAATGACGTTGACGATCCCGTCGTTATTGGTACAGGCTTCAGCACTGATCGAGCAGGAACCCAAATTCCGTGCGCACATTTCAGATTATCTTTCTCATTCCAATCTTACAGCACCAATCGCAGACTGGCTGCGGAACGTAAAATTCGGGACTATTTCGAACGGCATCAGCGGAATGGCCTTCGATGTTTCAATGCGTATTTTCGAGATCACGGCGTATGGCGTAAGCGCCATTTTCCTCGCGCTCTACATCATGGTCGACCGTGACCGGCTTCGCGGGTGGCTTTTCGCAACTGTCCCTCGCGCGCACCATATCCGCCTTGCCCGCGTCATAATGAATCTGGAGACGATCGTCGGCGCATACATCCGCGGGCAATTGATCACGTGCTTGCTCATTGCGGTCTTCTCGTTCGTCCTCCTGGTAGCCTGCGGCGTTCCGAATGCGATGGCGCTTGCTGTGTTTGCCGGCATTGCGGACGTCCTCCCCTACATTGGCGCTCTCCTTTCGATAGGACCGATGGTCATTGCAGCACTCGGGCGCGGCCCGGTCATGGTGTCCGTTGTCTTGTTGACCATGCTCGCTTACGAAGAGTTCGAGAGCCGTGTGCTCGTTCCCCGCATTTATGGGCGGGCGTTGCGCCTTCCGGCGTCTGTCGTGGTCTTCGCCCTCCTCGTCGGCGGGACGTTAATGGGAATCCTTGGCGCGCTTCTCGCACTCCCTGTCGCTGCAACAGTTATGATGCTTATCGATGAGCTGCGCGTTGAGCTTCCGGGTAAGCAGGAACGGGTTTCAGATGTAGAACAGCGCATCGGCGACGAGCGCGCAGAGAAAGAGTATTTACGTCGAACGGTGGGAGTGCCTGTAGAAGAAGCTGCAGCAATTGCCGCTTCGATCTCAGATGATGAGCAGAAGGAGGAGAGTAGCCCACTCAAGTCTGCGGACGCGTCAGACCTGAACGGCTCTTAGTTAAAGCCAAGGTTTACTCTCCACAACATTTCTATCTGCACGAAACAGCATTAGAGTAGCATTTTTATTTCTCATTCAACCGTTAATTATATAGATAAAGCGACAATGATGAGATCACCGAAACATATCGGAATAATTCCTGATGGAAACAGAAGATGGGCGAAAGTCAATAACATGCCAAAAGAAAAAAGTTATGAATGCGGCATAGATCCGGGCCTTATGCTTTTTAAATTATGCAAAGAGGCAGGCATTAAGGAATTAACGTATTACGGGTTTACCACTGATAATGCGAAAAGACCGACAGAACAAAGAAAAGCCTTCACTAACGCCTGCATAGGTGCGGTAAATCTATTATCTAAACAATCAGCAGAGTTGTTGGTTGTTGGCGATTTTGAATCTCCCATGTTTCCAAAACAATTAAATAAATATACAACGAGGCAGATCTTTGGTCAAGGAGGGATTAAAGTTAATCTTTTAGTTAATTATGGTTGGGAGTGGGATTTAAACAATTTGAAATTGGCTGACTCTACTCAAAAAAATATCACGAGTCATATTAAATCTGTTGATGTATCTAGAATAGATCTGATTATACGGTGGGGCGGCAGAAGACGCTTAAGCGGCTTCCTTCCAGTGCAATCTGTTTATTCGGATTTCTATGTGTTGGACGACTATTGGCCGGATTTTAAGCCCGAGCATTTTTATAAAGCGCTGAATTGGTACAATGATCAGGATGTCACCCTTGGAGGATGAGGCTTATCGTATAGATATATTTTTTTAACCGAGAAATATCTTATGAAGAGTACGCTTTATACTAACTTCGGAATAGATCACTTTGGGGCGAGGCAGGTCAATCCACGCATTTCGTCTGGACGTTGATCTTCCCGCATGCAAAGGCTACACCTTGACGATCCCTGGAGCAAAATCAATCGTTGGAGTGCGCCGCAACAGTACTCAAGACGCACAACGATTGATGCTAATTTAACTATATTGAAGTTATGCGTCTCGTTCAGGAAACAGTAAAATGGTCGGTTCAGAAGAGAACGATTATTACATAATAAGAATCATGAGAAGCACAAGAAGATGCCGCTAAAAAATGGAAAGTCAAAGAAAGTGATCAGCTCAAACGTGAATGAGCTGCTTCACAAATACAAGAAGAAGGGAACAATAGGAACGAGCCACCCGAAGTCGATGAAACGGGCGCGAAAACAAGCGATAGCGATAGCATACTCGAAAGCAAAGAAGAAATAACAACACTTGAAAAGAAGAGAGCACTCATTGGAAATAATTAAACACTCAAGAAGCTGGTTCAAAAAAGTATTTCGAATTCTTTTCCTTAATGATGAAATTATAAAACATTAACAATATGTGGTGGCAATATCTATTGGTTTTCATCGGAGCCTTATTGTTTGATGTAGTGCCTTTCCCATTTCCTCCCGCTTTTACCATCATGGTTTTTTTACAGATCATGTTCGACTTGAACATTTGGTGGGTTATTGTCATTGGCGTCGCGGGTTCCATTTTGGGAAGGTACATTCTTACTCTATATATTACGCTTCTCTCTGGAAAATTTTTTAAGCGATCGAAGAATGAAGACGTTGAGTTTCTTGGCAAAAAAATGAAAGAGAAAGGATGGAGAAGCCAGCTGGTAATCATTTCATACTCTCTCTTGCCCCTTCCCACCACTCCGCTATTCCTGGCGGGGGGAATGGCGAAAATAAAACCTCTATATATTATTCCAGCGTTTTTCATAGGGAAGTTCATCAGTGATGCCATTACTGTACACTTAGGTAAATATGCCTCAGAGCATGCCAAAAGCATAATGGACGAAGCATTATCCTGGAAGTCAATGACAAGTTTGGCGGTGGGTTTACTGCTCGTCTGCGCTCTCTTGTTTATTGACTGGCGTTCGCTTATCCAAAAGAAACATTTTCACTTAGAATTTAAGATATGGAAGTGAAGGAATGGGCGGACCATGGAAAAGACGTCAGCAATGAGATTCAAAGTAACCTCCTTCTTGCTGCAGGATTTGTCACTTGTGTCAGAAGAGCAATTGCAGTTCTGCGAAGCACGTCCCGCCAATCGAAGAAATGATCCGTGCAGCACTGAACCCAAGTTCAGGCTAACCTCTGAGCTCTTTTGTTCCCTTTCTGACATAGAAGAACGAAACGACAGAAAGGCAAACATGCATTCGCGAATTGTTGACGCGCTGGAAATAAAAATGCCCAAAGCATCACGTGCTTCGGGGATCCCTCGTAGATTAAATATCAAACCGCATTACGTTTTTTACGCCATCTTTTTCACGACTCTGTAACTACCCGACCTAAGCAAAAATAGATTCCGCTCGAAAGACGAGCCGCATCAAGTTGCATGGTGTACCGGCCCGATTGCCTGAAATCGTTTACAAGCGTTGTTACTGCCCAGCCAATGGCATCGAATATCTCTATTGTTACTTTGCCCTCTTTCGGCAATTGGTAAGCAATAATAGATGTAGGATTGAACATCCCAGTAAACAGAGTGTTCTTATCAGCCAAGTTCAGTACCGAGGTGCGCCTTCTCTTTATCGGCGCGTGCTCGTGAGAGGAGGTAAATCGTTGTGAAGGCCTACAAGAATGTGCAAACCACACTTTGGGACATCAACGGGGGCGCAAGTCGCTGTCTTTTAAATCATCTTGAGGAATAGAAGAGATGCTTTGTATACGGGTGAGATGGATGTTCTCCAATTTTTTTTGTATCACCGATTTCTACGATGGACCCTTGATGCAGTACCGCGACGCGATCACAAAGAAGCATGCTGTTTGCAATGTTGTGCGTGATGAAGATGAGGCTGGGTGCGTATTTGAATCGGATTTTCTTAATTAATCCGAGTACGTGGGCTTGAGTCAGTACATCGAGCGCGCTCGTTGGCTCATCAAGGATAAGGAGTCGGGGCTGAACTGAGATGGCGCGCGCAAGAGCGACACGCTGCTTTTGTCCGCCGCTCAACTGAAAAGGGTAACTTTTCAAAATCTCGTTGGGGAGGCCAACAAGAAAGCAGAGTTCCTTTGCAGTGACACCGAGCGAAGGAACGCTGTTATGTTTCCTTCCGCGTTGAATTCCTTCAAGAATAGTGCGTTCAATGGTGAGTTGTGGGTCCAGCGACGCTGAATACGCCTGAAAAACCAACTGAATCTTAGACCCGAGCATGTTCCGGTTCTTTGTTTCGGGATGGATGTTGATATCTTCAAATTCGATTGTCCCGCTTGTTGGTTCCAACATACCCGCGATGCATCGCGCGAGCGTTGTCTTCCCGCTGCCGCTTTCGCCGATAATACCAAGAGCTTCCCCCTCTTCTAAAGAAAATGTAATATTATGCAGTACGATCTTCTCACGAGACGCAAATCCCATTCGCTGTGAATGTTTGAATCTGACGTCAAGATTTTTTACTTCCAATAAGGACATCGCACTTTTCTTTCCACCTCTATTGATTCTAATTGCGGTTCAAATAATCGGCAATCATCTTGTACCTTAGAGCACATTGGATGAAATTTGCAGCCCCGGGGGAGATCCGACGGATGCGGCGGATGTTCACTCAAGAGAGCGAGATCGTCAATGAAGGAGTCGGTCAATCGAGCCCCTTTACAGAGCATTTGGGAATATGGATGGAAAGGCGCGTCAAAGAACATATCTTTCGGCGCCACTTCAACGATACGTCCTGCATACATTACGGCAACGGTATCCGCATAGCGGTTCGCGATATTCAAGTCGTGCGTAATAAGAAGCACCGAACTGCGGCCATTTTTTCGCGCATTATCGAGGAGATCAAGCAATTGGAACCGCAAGGGGGCGTCGACCGAACTTGTGGGTTCATCGGCAATAATCAAATCCGGATTGGGGGAAAGAGCAAGTGCAATGAGGATTCTCTGGAGTGTCCCCCCGCTGAGTTCATGTGGATAGGATCTAAGGACGTCATCGGGGTTTTCGATGCCGACATTTTTAAGCTCTATCGTTGCCCTTTCTACAGCTCGGTTAGCCTCCATTGGGGCGGCATTCACGATGGCGTCAACATATTGTGTCTTGATTCGCGAGATCGGATTCAACGACTGAGCCGGTTCCTGGAAAACATATCGTATATTGTTTTTTCTAATCTGCCTCAAAGCATGATCTTCTAATTCCAGTAGTTTATGCTCCTCAAAATAGATGTCCCCGCTTGTCTCATATCCTGAAAAAGGCAAAAAGAGTTTTGTCAATGCGCAGGCCAGGGTCGTTTTTCCACTTCCGCTTTCTCCGACAAGCGCAAAGATTTCACCGTGCTTTAGCGACAAGTTGATATCTTGAATGAGGAATATGTCGCCCTTTGGGTCTTGAAATCTAACACTGAGATTCCTCGCTTCAAGCATTGGATTATCCATAGCTCAAAGATACAGAAATATCGATCTTTACTCAATATTAATGCCGCGCACGGTCAGAAACTCCGTGAAATTGGGTCTCACTGTCGCAATCGTAGGCTGTTGACAAAGAGATATCTTTTGTTTAGACTAAACAAGGTTTTTCTCGATTTGAACTTTGATATTTGCTTGGCAAGTTGAGATCTCCAGAATTCTACAGGGCCATATCTATGCAATTATTCCTACGGTTATACTTGCCTATCATGCTATTTGTTTGTTTTTCTTCCTGCTCACCGAGGAAGAAAGTAGCTGATGGGCAACCGGATGGCAAAAAAGTCGTCGTTATCGGTATCGGTTCCGACGTCGAGACGTTTAATCCAATCTTTGCGCAAGAGGTTACCGGAGGAGAGATAGGTGATCTGATATATTCCTCACTCGTGAGCGCTAACTTTGACACTGCTGAAGGTATCCTCCATTATTCTCCGATGCTTGCCCGGGAATGGGAATCCGTCAATTTGAACCGTGATATCATCTTCCACCTTCGCACCGACGCGATGTGGTCAGACGGAGTGCCTATCACGGCGCGTGATGTTCAGTTTTCGTATGAATTATACGGTAACGAAGAGTTGGCGAGTGTTAGAGAGGATGAACTTGAAGGACTCAAAAAAGGTAAGGATGGAAAGCTCGATATTCAACACAGCGTGGAGATTGTAAATGATTCTACTCTGAGATTTCATTTTGAACGCTTTTCCCCTGCGCAATTGCTTAATGCGGGCCTTCCGATACTGCCGGCGCATCTTTTAGATACTATTCCGCCGAAGGAACTTCGCACGCATTCAATCAACAGAAAGCCCATCGGTTCCGGGCCCTTCTCACTCGCCTCGTGGAAATCGGGCGACGAGATCACTCTAATTCCGAACCGCGTGTCAGTATTGCCAAGGCCGGCACTCCTCGACCAGCTCGTCTTTCGAGTGTTACCCGATCATGGAGCACGATTTGCTCATCTCAAATCGGGTGAAATCGACTTGATGACAGACCTGAGTTCCAGCGAGGCCCAGGAGTTGTCCGGTTCTACGTTGCCAGTTCAAGTCATTACTACTCCGGTGAGGCGCTACCAATTTGTCGGGTGGAACAACATTGATGGAGATGCATACTCGAAATCGTCGGGGAAAACAATTCAGCCCAACGCATTATTTGGAAATGCGAAAGTGCGTGAAGCCATGACGCTGGCCATTGACAGGAAGAGCATTGTCAAAGCTCTCTTAGCACAGTTCGGACAGGATGCTGTCGGACCTGTATCGCCAATTTTTCATTATGCATACAACGACACGTTGAAGCCGATGCCATTTGATCCTGCGGCTGCCCTCTCTCTTCTTGCACAAGAAGGATGGGAAGACAAAGATGGTGATGGAGTGCTTAAAAAAGGAAAAAGAAAGTTCTCCTTCTCTCTTCTCATACCTTCGGGGTCTCAATTCACCCTTGAGCTTGCCAATATCATACAGAAACAACTCCATGATGTCAAAATTGCGGTTCAGATACAGCAAGTTGAAGAGTCGATTTTCTGGCAACAATTGATGGAAAAGAAATTTGATGCTTTTATCGGCGGATTTGAAGTGCCTCTTCAGCTGCAGCTCACTTTGTTCTGGGGATCGGATCTCCGCAAGTATCCTTTCAACTTCGTGTCATATCGTAATCAGCACGTCGACCGGATTCTCAAAGCAACAGAGTCTGTGGGGAAAGAAAGCGAAGCCGCGCCGTTGTGGAAAGAATTCCAAGTGATACTTGCCGAAGAGCAGCCATGCACGTTTTTATACTGGGAACATAATGTGATTGGTGTAAACAAGCGCGTAATCGGAACACACTTTTCCATCCTTGGGACGACGTATCAAGCCTGGGACTGGAGCACTGAATGATGGTGAATGAAGCTCCGTTGATGCTCTTTCCATTAGAATAATCCTTCCAATGTCTTCTACTAGGTTCCCTGCGGCGCCAACACCTTGAAGCAAAAAACTCTTACGCCATTGTTTGGCGCGAGCATGATCTTTGCGGCTTCGTTTGCACAGAGATATCCTTTATAGAAACAGTGATGCATCGAAATTGCACTGAATTATTGAGGCGGATGATGGCTATAGGACTCGAATGATTGCCTACTTGATTAAACGAATTCTCGGAGCCGTTCCCCTCTTGCTCGGTCTCGTCACACTGGTTTTTCTTATTACGCGTTTGCTGCCGGGCGATCCTACACTTCTTTTTATCTCTCCGAAAGTACCGCCTCACATTGCCGAGCAGCTTCGGACAGAATTTGGATTGGATCGTCCGATGGCGGTGCAGTACATTCGTTGGATGGCAGGCCTTGCAACCGGTAATCTCGGTTTCTCCTTCACACATCAACGACCGGTTGTTGACGTCATCGGCGATGCGTTTCTGAATACTGCGTTGTTAGCTGGTGCAGCTATCATTCTGGAAGTGCTTATCGGCATCTTTATCGGAATTCTGGCGGCACAGCACCGTCACTCTTTCCTGGAACGGTGGATCTCGTATAGCGGGCTCGTGATCTACACAATGCCTGTCTTCTGGGTGGCAACACTTCTTCTCTTATTTTTTTCCGGAGTGCTTGGAATACTTCCATCTTCGCACATGCATGCTATCGGCGCCGAACATTTGAACCCATTCGATTATTGCCTCGATTTGCTCAAACATCTCATCCTGCCGGCACTCACGCTGGCATTGCCCGGCGCCGCAGGGCTGGCTCGCTTTGTCCACACTCAATTGGCGATAACGGAAAGACAACAGTACGTCAGTGTGGCCAGAAGTTTTGGATTCAGCGATAGAAGGATACTCTTGAAGTATGCTTTGCCTAATGCGCTCCTTCCACTCATCACACTCGTTGGTCTTGAGCTTGGCGGCCTGCTCTCAGGAGCCCTCGTAACCGAGACAATATTTGCGTGGCCTGGAATTGGAAGGATTGCAGTAACGGCAATCTTTGCCCGAGATTACCCGCTCATTCTTGGCTGCACGATTATTTCGGGTATTGTGATCATTCTGGGTAATCTCTTCGCGGATGTACTCTACACTGCGGTTGATCCAAGAGTGAAAGTGACAACATGAAGGAAGTCCGTTCTCAAAATGCAGTTTCAAGAGCACGTCGTATTATTTCCGCGTTCCGAGGGAGGGCGGGCGGCTCGCTTTTCATCCTGTTCATGCTTGCTTTTACTTGTATCCGGTTTGACTTGATGAAAGCAAGTTTCCTCTCGTTATTTCTTACGTTGATTTATTCTCTCGCGCATCTGCAGCTAAACCCGAAATACATGAGAGCTTCTCTCATTGAATATTGGATCGCAAGCTTCGCGTGGTGCTCTATTCTGGCAGTGAGTTGTTGGCTTCTCTTTCAAAAACAAGGCAACAAAATAATTACAGAGAAGCTATTTTTTGCCATCTCTCCAGCCTGGACACCCCATAGCAGCACACTGAAA
>Ga0265319_1000901_pt1 | contig 18730 bp, 18 predicted proteins | sample 4824metaG_FD_192443 | JGI IMG/M metagenome (GOLD analysis project Ga0265319, IMG submission 192443) | Rhizosphere microbial communities from Carex aquatilis grown in University of Washington, Seatle, WA, United States - 4-8-24 metaG | ecosystem: Host-associated > Plants > Roots > Rhizosphere >...
TATAAGCGTCTTAAATGATGAGCGACGTTATCAAGAGAAATTTATTCAACGAGCTTTCGCTCGTTGAGTGATTTAAATCGTAGGAAACTAGTGTTACTGTTTATGGACAATGCGGTGTATTTTTAAAAACACAGTATTTACAAGATGTTTCTGTCTTGTTCTTCAACGCAACGCCTTTCTTCACTGAAGAAAGCATGTTATTGATAACTTTTAATGCTCTACCTCTCGTAATATCACCGATTGAAACTAATACGAGTTCTATTTTCTGACCAAGCTTGGCACCGCGTTTTAGTAACAAAAATCCTGCTCTGATATCTTTAAGATCAATGTTATATTTTTTTGCATAGAAATTCTTGTAATAGATTAATTGGGACTGTAAAACTTTGTCATCTCGTTTTTCTCTTCTCCAAGAAAAATTTGTAGTTTTAAAATCTAAAACATAATACGTATATTTTCCGTTTTTTTGTTTAATTCTGATTACAACGTCGATGAAGCCTTTGAACGCGTGCTCTGTTCCTTCTACTGCTTCGTAAAGTAGTTCTTCTGAACTGACCCATTCCCACCCAGGAAATTTTTCGTCAAGAAATGGTTTTAGTTCAGGTGTAACCTCAATCAATGCGCGCTTTGCGCTAACGAGTGAAAATATTTCCTCAAATTCGGGATGTTCATGCCACGCGTCTTCTAATTTTTTAATGCCAATGTCAATTTTTGCATCACCGTGTTTCAATAAATTTTCACAGCATTTGTGTTGAACGCTTCCAAAAACTAAAAATGGACTTGGGGTTTGAACATCAATATGCATCACGTGTATTAGTTTGTGTGCATATGAACAATTTACCCAACAAGCAACTTCTGAAAAACTAACGTGTCCTTTGCCTGTTGGCAACAGCTTATACTTGTGTTTTACAACGGACGTTAATTTTTCGTCAGTCGCTTCTTCGCGTGACAATTTAATTTCTTCCATAAGTAGAAATTAAACAATAACGCGTTCTTAGTTCATTAACAGGAGCTAATTAAAAATATGACATACGTTCAACAATTGATTTCTGAATACATGTTGCATCCGTTCGCATACACGATGGGAACGTTGACATTTGTTGGTATGTTGCTGAAAAAGTTCTCTCCACAATCACGTGCAACGAAGGCGCTAAACGCGATATCAACAGACGCTCCAGAACTCGCTGTAATTGCTGCGAGCTTCATGAGCAAAACATCCTTGCTAAAGGCGTTAGAATTGGGCGGGCACGTGATAGACGACGTTGTAAAAGCAGTTGAAACACCTACGACACCTGTCATTGAAGATAAAAAAGACGTCATCGTAACTGATATCGATGAGCTACAAAAAATCAAAACAACGCTTGAACAACTTCTTACGTCACTTTCTATGGTAAAACCAAAATGAAAACGACAATCAAAAACTTACGTAAATTGATTCGTGAAGCATTCGAAACTACGGACGCATATGCAAAAACTGAACATCCTCAAGATCGATTCATGAATAGAACGGTAAAAGTAGATAAACCCGACAGTATTGGACCTGGAAAACAAACTTCAATGCGAACTGATACGCCTGTCGAACAAAAAACAAAGCTTGTCGCAAAAGAACTTCAAAAAATGGGTAAACCAATCAAGGTCAACGACTTGTTAAAATTTATGAAGACTTTTAACGAAGATGATCTAATGATCAATAATGCGAGTTGGTTTGCAAAAGAATTCGTGAAAAAACTCGCTAATTGATTTGATAGTTTTTCTTTTGCTTGAGCTCCGGAAGCGATGTATCAACTGACGTGATGTCAAAGACATTGATTGATACATCACGTTCAGGAGTTTTTTCAATTACAATGAGTTCAAGTTGTTGGGCGGCGTCATCTTCGAGTGGGTAATAAAACTCTTTCGAATTGCTCATACTAAAATAGTAACATTTTTTTATCAAAAATACATTTTGTGAATTAAATTATAACAATGGCATCTCTCTATGACCCGATCCTGACAGGTGTGGGCTTAATTTCTGATGGAAAATTAGCAAAATCTGCAAAAGATCGTTTTTTGTTGGAAATTCTTGGTCTTCTCTTGAGTGGAAACGACAATGGTCACGGTGGGACACCTTCAACAAAAATCTTCAGTTCGTTATTTCCTTTGCCTCCTGTCGCAGGACCGTTAATCACGAATGTCACTACGTTGTCGACTGAAAATGCGTTTTGGTTTAAACCTGATCCGTTCGCTGCGCTTCTGTCGACACAACTAAACGATCCTAAAAATAATCCAGTTTGGCACACCATTTTTGAAGACATACTTCTTGAACAGACAGCGCTTGCACTTGACATCAACGGCTCGACACCACTCGCCCCCGCAATATTCGATGCTTCATTTCTTGCACCTGACATTTCATTTCCACCAAATCCACCCGACCTCGCGTTAGCATTAAACATACAATTACCGCAGCTAGCAGCAAAGTTAATCGATCTTGGCATTAGCTTACAAATGCCCACCATTCCCTCACCACCAAATATAAAGTTCCCTGACATAAATTTACCCGTGCCGCCACTTGTTCTTTTTGATTTATGTATCGGCATGATCAAGATGCCATTTGATTTATTACTAAAACTTGTGCTTCCACCCGTAATTGACATCGTATTAGATTTACCAGGACTTCCTAAAAAAGTGTTTGACCTTGCATTTGACATCATATTACAGTTGTTAATAGATCTTGGATTGTTAACAATCGTTCCAAAACTGTTCATCGCATCATTATTAATTTGGTTAAAGGACGTTGTTGCAATGATATGTGTCGACATTGTTGGGTTAATAGTTGGCGCAGGTGGTGGGATGACAAAATCTGTTGCAGTGTTAACCGGTTTGGTATAGCATGTGATATTTATTTTGTGGCAACATTTTCTTTCAAGTCTGTTGGCGTAACGCAAATTGACGTACAAACTAATACATTAAACGCAACTAAAACACCCGTTGGAATTTTAACACCGCTAAAGTTGTCAACTACTGACGGATTGTTCGTCATGAGTTATAGCTTGGTTGAACAAATAAATGATAATTTGAAAAATTTGTTGCTAACGAATTGGGGCGAGAGACTTGAACTTTATGACTTTGGCGCAAATTTGCGCCCGTTATTGTCAGAACTCGCAACAGATCAAGATTTTGGCACGCAAGCGATACAAAGAATTTCAGCCGCTGTCAGCAAATGGATGCCATACATTGAACTTGATGATTTTATCGTTAACACAATAAATACGGGAAACAAAAATCTTGCCATAAAAGATATTACGATAACATATGATGTGCCTTCGTTAAACGTTCAAAAGAAAAGCTTGAACGTACGACTATATGCTTTATAACGTAACATACTAATTATGATTGAACATGTCTATCAATCAAAGTGACATAAAATCAGTGCGCCAGCGGCAATTTTTAGCTGGTGATTTTAACAGTTTTCGTGCAATGTTATTAGACTATGCGCGCCAGTTTTATCCAGATCGTATTAGTGATTTTAGCGAAAGTTCATTGGGTGGATTATTTCTTGACTTTGCAGCCGCTGTTGGCGATCACATGTCATTCTATTTATCACATCAATTTAGCGAACTAAATTCTACGTCCGCGGTTGAACTAACAAACATTGAAAGATCATTAAAGGCTGACGGCGTGCCAATAACCGGCGCCGCGCCCGCAATAGTTCCAGTTACGGTGTACGTACAAATACCTGCAGTAATAAAAAGCGATCGAAGTGCCGCAATTCAACCAAGTTCTTCAGCGTTACCGGTAATAAAACAGGGGTCAATATTTTCTGCAGACAATGGAGTGCAATTTATTCTGTTAGAAGATATAGATTTTAGCAGTACATATCCCGACGGTACGTATAAATCTAAAATTGTGATTGGACAAAAATCTGCAAACGGTACTCCACAAACATACGTATTTTCGTTATCAGGACTTTGTATAAGTGGTAATACAACGTCGGAAACAGTGTCGTTAGGATCGTTTCAAGCATTTAAAAAAATTACGTTGAGCAATCCGAACGTCACTGATATCATATCTGTGACAGACGGAATAGGAAACACTTATTATCAAGTGACACACTTGACACAAGACGTCGTTTATAGAAACGTTCTAAATACGTCAGCTGATGCCGATATTGTGAAAGATATCATAAAAATCGTTCCTGCGCCGTATCGATACACTGCAGACGTAGATCTTTCTACACGTTCAACAACAATAACGTTGGGTGGTGGAAGTGCCGATACGTTAGAAGACGATGTAATTCCTGATCCATCTGATTTTGCAATTGCATTTCCATATACGAAAACATTTTCAAGAATATCGGTTGATCCTTTGATGTTGATACAAACGAAAACATTGGGAGTGACTGCAATAAATACGACGCTAACAATCACGTATAGATACGGCGGTGGACTAAATCATAATGTTCAAAAAAATTCAATAAAAAACATCAATACGATCAACGTATTTTTTCCAAATAATCCATCGACAGTTATTGCATCAAACGTAAAAAATAGTATTGAAATTACAAACGAAATTGACGCAAAAGGCGGTGATGATGCACCGTCTACGGCTGATTTGACAACACTTGCTCCTCAAATAAAAAATTCTCAAGAAAGAATCGTCACCAGGCCAGACTTACTTGCAAGAATTTACACGTTACCTTCAAATTTTGGAAGAGTTTTTCGTGCCCAAGTAAGATCAAATCCAATAAATCCGTTAGCTTCACAACTTTATATAATTTCAAGAGACATAAATGGTAACTTAACAACGTCTCCTGACACGTTAAAACAAAATTTGATTCGTTATCTAAATCCTTATCGACAAATTGCTGATGCAATTGATATATTAGACGCAAGAATAGTTAACTTCACTGTAAATTTTAATATTTTAGCTGATCCATCGTTAAACAAAAGTGTAATATTACAAAATATCATAACAAAATTAATAAAAATGTTTGACATAAAGAATGTCAACATTGATCAGCCATTACAACTTAGCAATATTCGAAATACGATATTTTCAGTAACAGGAGTGTTATCGCTAATTGATTTACGAGTTGAAAACGTTTCAGGCGTTGTCAATAATCGACAATACAGTGATGTCGTGCACGATATATCAAACAATACGTTTATGGATTTATCGCTACCTCCACGTGGCGGTATTTTTGCGGTTGCTTTTCCTAATTATGATATAATAGGAAAAGCGTCATGATTAAAACTTGTGAATGTGACAAAGATACGTACATCGTCAACAGGATCATCAATGGGCAGGCCACACTAAATGCAAACGTGGGTGCGGCTGGAACGTGTGATTTATACAAATTGTATGGATTTTCATCAACTGGTGGCATTCCAAATACGGAACTAACGAGATTATTGATTCACTTTGATTTAAATCATGTACGTGAACTAATAAACATTAACAAGATTGACGTATCGAACCCATCATTCAATGCAAAAATGATACTTCATGACGTTTATGGTGGTCAACCTACGCCCTTGAATTTCACCGTTAACGTGTTTCCGTTGTCTGCATCTTTTGTTGAGGGTGTTGGTCGCGACATTGTCAACTACTCCGATATAGACGCCTGTAATTGGCTCACATCGTCAATTGGTCCTACGTCTGCAATGTTATGGCTTTCAGGAGGTTGTTCATACGCTGCGTTATCAACGTCAACAATTCAATGCGACTATTTTAGTGATCTGATCGCGTCACAATCGTTCAAAAGTGAAGAAGATTTATGTGTTGACGTTACAAAAATAGTTTCTGCAACGTTGTCAAATGAAATTCCGGACGAAGGATTTCGTGTATCATTCAATCAACAAATTGAGGGCGATTTACACTCATATTTTGTAAAAAGATTTGCATCAAGAACAGCCTATGATAAATCATTAGTTCCTGAATTAATAATTCGTTTTGATAATTCAATTCAAGACGATAGTCAAAATGCATATATTGACGCACCAACGACGTTATGTTTATACAATTACGTTGGAAGTGAATTATCAAACATAATGTCAGCCAGCACGCAAATTACGGGAACAAACAGTTTGTCCCTTCGTTTAGAAATGCCTGTATCGGGTGGTATCATTTCGTCGTCGTTTGTTGCTTCACAACACTATTCTGGAATTAATCCAGTTGTTGGCGTGTATTCTTCGTCTTTTGTGTTAACGACAAATAAACAAATTACTGATGAACTTGCAAAAAGTGGGTCACTTATTTTTACTCCGATTTGGGGATCTCTTGATGGTACAACTGGATATCTAACGGGCAGTGCGATTAGTTTTTATGCTCCTCAACGTACGTCAAAACAACTTGGTACAAAAAAATACGTAATCAATGTTTTGGGTCTAACAGATGAATACACATCTTGTGAAGCGACAACATTACGCGTAAACATATTTGATTATTCATCGCCATTGATATCGATCGTGAGAGTGCCAATCGAATTACCTGGAATTGTTATACGCGATGTTCATTATCAAATTCGTGACGTCGAATCAAACAATATAAGGATACCATTTGACACAAAACATAATTCAACACGAGTATCAAGTGATGCAACGGGCATGTATTTTGCGTTAGACGCGTCGAATTTAGTGCCAGAACATACATACGTGATTGACATAATGACAGCAACAAATGGCACACATTGCATTTATAAAAATGCAAGTCAAGTGTTTAGAGTTGTTTCTCACAAAACTTAATAGTTATAATTGTGACAACATCACAGTTAAACATTCCGTCATTTGTGCGCTCAGCGCTGTCTGGAAGTCGTCCTGTTCAACTTACGTTTGCTGACGTTGCAGACACAAATATTCAAAGCACGTCATCATTTATGTATGATGTAACGTCCGCTCCAATTAAATCAACGCAACAACTAAAGGTTGATTGGTCAAAATTTGAAAATCACACATTTTTTGCTTCGGCTGAAACAAAGATAAACTTTACGTTTGATCAAATCATAAATGGATATCCATTCGACGGAACAAGACAAGAAGTTGAAGCGTTTTTAGAAAAACTTACTGGATTTGAAAATTGGGTTCTAACAAAAAAGTTTCCTACGTATAAAGGTGAGTTATTATTTTCTGGAACACAAGTCGGTGAATTACTCGGCGGCACGTCAATCGAGGTAAAAGACACCGCCGGCGGTCTTTATCCAGAAATATCAAAAAATAAATCAGGAGATCACGTACTAAATCCAAAAGGTACATCATTTAGTGCAGAAATGCAACTTTTTTTACCAAAAATAAGTAATTCTACTCAATTCGTGTTTCAAAAAATGTCGGGTAGTTCTGAAGGCATGGCAATGTATTTAATGCCAGGAACATCAAACGAGGTTGAGGCAAGATTTAGTGTTATGTCTAAGGGCTTTGGTGACATCACCGTACCATTTGAGTTAAAAAAAGGTGTGTTTAATCACATATGTGTGCAGCTAAATAGAGAAACATCAGTAAATTACTTAGAGGCTTTTGTTAACGAACGATCTGTTTCAAGATCAAAAATAACGACAGTCATAAATAATCTCGACAACGATGTTTCAAGCTTTTTTATAGGTGTGCCAGTAGGTTCAGGTACAATCAATTTATCAACAGGCATAATCACACAATCACAAACATTGAGCGGTGTGCTTGATGAATTTCGAATATTTCATGCCATTAGATCAGTTGAACAACAGGCAAATTTTGCAAAAAAATCAATATTTTCTACACCTGATTTAAAATTGTATTACAGGTTTAATGAACCTGCACCGCCAATAATGTCATCCATTGACGATCCGGTGAATGGAATAGTGATAGATAGTAGCGGCAACTCGCTGCACGCGTTAATAAATAATTTTACCGGTTCATTAAGACTTGACGCTTCGTTTGATCCTGCAAGTAATTTGATATATGAAAAAACAGAAACGTTGCCCGTGTTGTTTCCGGCATATCAGCCAATAAATGATTTAAACGTAGAACTTCTTACGAGTGCATCGTTGTACGATACACAAAATCCAAACTTAATTACAAAGTTAATACCTCCTCATTATTTACTTGAAGGTGGCGCACAAGATGGATTTGATGCAGTAAATGAAATACAGAAGGCGTCAGGCGTCGGCGTGCCTGGAGACGGTGAAAAAAGTTCTGTTCAAACGTTATTATCGATATTATACATTTGGGCAAAATTTTTTGATGAAATAAAATTGTACATTGATTCATTTCGAAATGTTAAAACGGTTTCTTACGATGATTATGAAACCGTTCCAAATAATTTCATGTTAGATTTACTACAGCAAAGTGGAATTTATTTACCTCCACTTTTCAATGATGCGTCAATAGAACAATATGTTAGAGCGGAAAATATCGATATTGATGTGTATAGTGCATTTGAAACATCGCTTAAAACAGTTCAACACGAGCTATTAAAACGAATTGCAATTAACTTACCTGACATTCTTAAATCAAAGGGAACATTGAATAGCGTAAAATCATTCTTGCGCGCAATGGGTATTGATCCGGATAATAGCATGCGTTTACGTGAATATGGTGGCCCTACAAATCGAACGCTTGAACATTCAAGAGAATCAAAGAGAACAGTCGGCACATTTGTGCAATTTTCAACATCATCAATTATAACGTCGCCATATTTGTTCTCCCCACGAGTGGAACCAGGCGTACCTAAACCTGCTGGAACGTTTGTTGTCAATACGTTGGGACAAAATGTTTCTACAACAAACGTGTCTGACAACTTGTTGACATCCGGATCGTGGTCGTGCGAATTGTTGGTCAAATTTTTACCAAACGTACAATATGTGTCGCAAAGCTTAGCAAGATTGTGCGTGACAGGTTCTTTAATCACAACGACTGACAATGTTGGCACAATTGTAAATGTTGTTGCGACATCAGGTTCTTCGCAAAATATTACGTTATATGCGCGCCCAGGTCAAAATACTGAAACTGTAGTTTTGACTCTTCCAATGTTGACACAAAGTATATTTGACAGTGATGCATGGAATGTGTGTTTTGGTGTCGAACGAGGTGATTTACATAGTCCACCAGTCGCAGTATCATCTTCATATTTTTTACGAATAGGAAAACAAAATGCCGGTGATGTTGATTTTGCCGCGGCTACGTCAACAATATTCAACACGTCCGATATCGGATTAGAAAACATTACAAATGATTTTAACGTATCGATCGTTCCAAATGATAATATCATAGTTAATGATGACGTAACTTCAACAAATGCTTTTCGAAATATAAATGGGTATAATGGATCGGGATCATTCTTTATTTTAGGTAACAAAGACATACAAACAGGAACATTATATCTTGAAGGCGCTACATTACCTGAAGCCCGCACATCAAAGTTTTCTGGTATGATGTCAAACGTGAGGTTTTGGTCGAAAGCAATATCGATAGAAGAGTGGGTTGAACACGTAAGAAATATAAAGTCTGTCGGTGTTAATGACCCGGCAATTAATTATAACTTTAATAAATCAGATTTTGGATCATTTGAAAAGTTACGAATTGATACGTTATCAAAACAAGAAACTCGCGATGCTGATACGCATGGAAACATAAACTTTTTAGATTTTAGTTTAAATAACATGCACATGACAGGAACACTATTTCCTGTTTCAAGTCATGTTGTTGTTGGTGAAGTGTTTGATTATAGCATGTTATCACCTTACTTTGATGAAGCTGTGTGTGACAATAAAATACGCGTAAGAGGTTACAACGATTTGCAACTCGTCAACTCTGTACCGTGGGCAGGAATTGCTCCTGTGTATGAAATAGCAAAAAATGAACAGCCAACAGATGACGTAAGATTTAGCATCGAATTTTCGTTAGTTGATGCATTAAATCGTGATATTGTGACAATTTTTTCATCTCTAAACACTCTTGGCGACGCAATGGGTGCCCCTGAAATGATGTTTTCTTCAGACTATCCTAAATTGTCTGCTATTACGAACACCTATTTTAACAGATTACAGTCTAAATTAGATTTTGGCGCGTTTTTTGAATATTTTAGATGGTTTGACACATCAATCAGTAACGTTGTTGAACAACTTATTCCAAGAAAAACAAATTTCAATGGTACACATTTTGTCGTTGAATCGCATATGTTAGAACGACACAAGCTGCAATATCAGTTCACCGACCAGTATCTCGCTGAAAATACACGAGCAAGAATCGCGTCAAGCATATTATTACAACAAATTGCTGGAATTTTAAAAAAATATTAACATAATATGTGAGAATCATCTTGTAGGAACAATTTAGTAATGCCACTATTTATAATGGTGGCGCAAATAAATACTACCACAATAGACTTTGCAAGACAAGGCGTAGAAATCACGCAGCAAAAATATTTTGATGCCGGATTGGTAAAAATTTGGTCAGGTGAACAAAATAATGTTTTGTTACAATTAAATTACGGAGAATCAACAACGCGTTACAACAACGTTGTATTTGTCGATAGGTCATATTCAGACGCAGCACAAATGTTAAATTCAAGTACTGTGCAAAATGTAGTTTTTAGTGATGAAGTCGTTGATACGTCAATGATTGTTCCTAGTGCTGATTCACACATCACAACGTATCCCGTATCATACGCTGAAGTTAGCTACGTCGCCGTTGGGGAAATGACATTTGACGGCGTGTTAGAACCTTTAAACATTCGACGGCGCGCAATTTATACAACGTCTGACGCGTTAGGTAACGTTCACGGGTGTAATTGTAATATTGGTGCAGGAAATATTGATAGTGAAAAAAAATCAGAACTATTATTAACTGTCAATAAGTTTGTTTCTACGTTTGTTCCATTCAATGATGCAAAGCAACAACGACATACATTAATGAAAACTGTTGGCTATTTCACTAACGATAACGTTGTTGAACCATTTGATGATAAGAGATTAATATTAAATTCAATTGATAATTTACGTGGACATGACATGGACGCAGCTGTTAGTTTAATGTCAGGATCAGCGGAAAATTATATTAACCCAGGTGAATATTCAATGCCTTCAGGATTTACGTACGAAAATTGTTCAGTAGGTACTGATTCAATTGCATTTGGAGGAACGGGATACTAAAATGACGTCGCCTATATCAAAAAGAACTCCTCCACAACGAAACTTTGATGATTACGTATTGACATTATCACGCGGTCCTAATGCCGGTATGACGTCAATACCACAAAACAAGTTTACGCAATTACCCATCGTTGGTAAAGAATTAGTGACGTTTGACCTAATGTCACCTGTCATTGACATTGGATTTAATTTTTTATTCAACAAAAAAGTATTCAAACAAATTGTTGTCGGTACAAATGGGTTCATAGTTTTAGTAAACCCTGCATTAGGAGCGTTTAACGCAACAGACATATTTAGTACACCATATGGACTTTGTACAAGTATTAATTTGACGTTTAATGGACACGTACTTCTTGCACCGCTGTTATGCAGTAATTTTATTGACGTATCACTTACTCAAGGTGCAATTGCTTCAACGTTGAGTAATTTAACAACACAACAAGCATATAATACGTCACATGGTATTGAAATTCCTATAAAAGAGTTATTTAATCCAACCGCATATGCATGTAGTAATTGTGTTGCTACAACAAAATACGGTCGAGCACAAATAGTTCGTTGGAATAATTCAAACAATTCCGGGCGTTTGACATACGAGGTCGCATTATACGAAAATGGCACAATTGAATTCAATTATGCGCCGATGAGTCCGATTTCAAATACATACATAGACGACATTGCAACAATTGGCATATTTTTGTCAAATATTAATTTTCGTGATTTTGCATCAGAGCTACAACCAATAAAACGTCTAATGAATGATAATGGCGGTGCAAAATTTGATCAAACATTTTTTGACACATTCACTGGAACGAATTACGCGTCAAGTCTCAGAACGTTGTCAGTCTATAATCAGTTTCAAGACAATACGCCGACTAACTTTTTTAATTGGCCAACGCAAGACAATAATGGCGCAACGTTTACGTTTCAACCACCAATGTTGCGCCGTAAGGTTTTGCCAAGAAAAGATATAAAAAACATTGATACACAAGTAAACAAAAATACTGTTTATGACGACAGAATTTCTGTCACGTTTGGATCGAATGTAATTGTAAATTATCCAACAACTCTACAACGAAACTTTGATTCACATCGAGAAATAAATGTACGTGAACAAAATTTATTTTCATCAAACTTTTTAGTGACGAGCAGCATTTCACGTAATGCAAGTGAACAATTTTTAACATCTAATACAGAATTTACGGATGACCCATTTTTTGACAAGAGTGTTCTTCATTTAAGTGGATCATCAGTTGATTTATTTGGATATTCACTAAAACATCCAGTTGAAGACAAAACACGAATTGATATAACGTTAAAAGTAAATTATAACACGCAATTGCTACCATTAACAAGTTGTTTGTATTATTACAATAACGTGACAAAGTGTTGGAATATTCCCCAAAATTCAGTCGCCGATTTAACAGGTCCGGCTTCGTATGATAAATTTCAAGCAACGTCATACTATGTACCCGAAGATTTTCGTGGATTTGGTCCAGTATCAAATTTAATTTCATCAGGAACTAAAATAACGTCAAAAATTGATACATATTGGCCATATTTTGAATTACAATCAGACGAACTAATTGCAGAAAAATATACGCAAGAAAATTTCGCAAATGCAATTGGAAAAAAATATCAAAAAAGTGTAAATTTTAACGCTGATTACGAAGCGACAGACGAAACGTTTAGTATTGACATAGACAAACCTTTCGTTTTAGAACGAGCAATTATATCAATGCCGTGTGCAATGGGAGATAGTTGGTTTAAACAAAAAACAACAACATTTACTCCCGCCGACGAAACAAACAACAGCGGAAATCAATTAAACGTTTCGTTTGTTGATTTTGTTGGTCCTGCGTTAACGTGTGCTTTATTTAACCAAATAAAGACCAAAAACTCAACACGTAGAGAATTAATCTGCACCGGTTCAATAATTCCGGTGGGTGATAATACATCAGAATTAGTTTTTTCTAGCGATCCCGGTTTAACAAATGCATCACCAAATGAACAATTCAACGTACGTCCAGAAGGATTTTTGGCGTATTCATCAAATCCGGCCGCAGTTATTTCACCAAATAATCACTCCACTTTTACTGGTTCTGTAAATATAAGTTGTGATGCTGCCGTAACAAATGGTGTTATATTAAATACGTCTTGGTTATTAACAGATGCATCACAAGAAACTCAAAACAGAAATACTGTTTCTGCGATAATATCAACGCCTAGTTTACCGCAAAATGATCAAACAAGAATATATTCAATTTTACCGTTAGGAAGATCTTCTTCTGGAATTGAACAATCTGGACGATCAGTTTTTGGAAAAGAATACGGCACGTTTGATAATACGTTTGAAATAGTCAATCCTTTTTATTTAAAAACGCCAAACACACATCAGCAATACGTCATTGATAATGGAAAAGCGTTTTTGTTATCAGCAAACATACCACTAACAAAAACTACGCAAAGTCCGTATTTGTTATATCCAGGAGATAAACTAGTTTTTAGCGTATCAAAAACACGACCCAAGTTTTACGGAAATTTGTGGTTACTTGCATCAGGTAGCGCAATTAGCGGTAGTTCGAACGTTAGTAGCAATATTGCAAATCGATTTGACGATGTGCAGTTACTTAGTGGAACGATAAACATAACGTTGTACGGGTCTTACATAAAAAATAACAAAGAAATCAACAAAATTACAAATTATTCAACGCAAATTGTTAATGACATAACTTGTAATGAACAAATAATTGACAAATTTGAAACAATGAATCGTGATGAATATGTTGGAACAATCACAGATCGTTATCTATCTGGTAGCATAGTTCGATTGGCAAATTCAACAAATAAATCTTCCCAATTTATTTTTGGCAATCGGGCACTTGAAACGTCAATATACAATTCTGAAAATCAACCAAATTCAGACACACATTCAAAATCATTTAACGTTCAACCGATTTTTGAACGTACACCTAAAAATTCATCAAGATTGTTTATTTTACGTGATTATAACGAAAGATATTACGATAGTTTGCTACCTGACATTTCAAAATGCATAAAATTAGACAATGCTTTTTTGTATACGACGGCTGTACTTAATAATTTCATAGTTTTTGACGCGTCTATTGATTCAAGTGTTGATAGAATTTGGACAAAAGCATTTCCTTTTGAAAAACGTTACGCAACAGCAAAAAGATTACAAAGCATTTCAAACGGTTTTACGACAACTATCATACAACACGGAATAACGTTTAGTGTTATACCTGAAAAAAATATAAGTGGATTTTTTATAATACAGACTGCGACAAACATAATTTCTGGGTCATCAGATATTATCGCTTGCGATTTTGATACAAACAATCCTAGCGAAGCTATATACATGAACAACGATGATTATGCAAAAATTTTATACGGATTTGGTGACGCAAATACGTGCGTTGTTAATGGTGGACAAATACTCGGAACTAATCACTTTCCAAATTTTCGTTATAATCAATTTAACACATACGTAACGTCACCCGTTATAAGAGGTTCAAAATATGGTGTGCATAATGTATTGCCAGAATATACAAAAATGTATTGTTCTAGGACACATCATGGATTTTTAAGGGACGTTTATGAACAACGTTTATATGGAAAATTGTTTAATTCACAAAATGCAACAACAAATTCAGGTTGTGTGACTGTTAAATTCATTGACACTACGGGTAATGTCACACAACCTGAACTAACAATTAGACAAAATTTATCACTTGAATGTACGTCGTCAATCCCATACATAGACAATGTTGCTACTGATCGTTAGCTTTATCTGCGTCAGCAAGTGGAACTTCGTCTTTTACGTATAAATTACACTCTTTTGTATGTGCGTCAGTATTTGATAATTTTTTAATCCAATCATTCTTTGGCGCTGGTGGCATTTTTTTACACATTACGACCGGATTTCGGGTGAACGGGACTGCGGTAAAATTTTCTTCTGACATATTGATGAGTTCCTAACAAGAATACTAATACGACATAGCAAGTTTAAACACTAAACTTTAGATTTTTGCCACAATAAAAAGTCATCATTACACACGTATTGTTTGAGCCTTGCATTCCACTTTTTGGGAAGCGTGTGTCTAAGTGATATCAAAAAGGGTAATAACGGTCTTTTGGGTGGTTGTTTTGTCTCTCGATGATCTTCTGCGTTATCTTTCCACGTGAATTGTGATTTAAATTCACTAAATCCAAATCCATCAAAGAAATTCTCTCCACCAATAAGTGGAATATACCACAACGAAGGAATGCCTCGTGGGTTGATCTTCAAGGGAATTTCTTTCACAAAGCGTTGAAGTAATTCACTACCCTTTATGTCGTCCTTGACATATTCTTTTAGTTCTTCATACGCAGAATATTCAACTGATGGACTAACGAACAACACCGGTTTTCTCTGTTGCCTTGCGAGCGATATTTCGTGTGGTGTTCCGACGCTATAGATGTTCGTAGGGCAGCGCGCAATCACAATGTCACATGTGTCGACCATGCGTAGGTCAACATGCATTGTCTCCCTGTATTTCATCACAAGTTCGCCACGAATTTCTGCACCTACTTGCGTGTCTTCGAACGTCCATTTGTTGAGATCACACGTTGTATTGACACCTTCTTTACCATAACCTAAAAACCCTCGCAACGATGGTTTTCGCCATGGGTCAAACACAACACAACCTTGTGCTTTCAAAAAGTCTCCCATGCGAGTGCGCCAACCATTTTCTGCTTCTTCTTCCCGCGAAGCAACAAAATCCATGGGACCGCTTAGATAAACACGCACGCCGCTAAGAAAATTCGTGTTTGACATCAAAACATATCCAATTCAATTATTGGACGCCATTCAGCGTTTGGCGCTAAACAATCGCCATGTCCAACTATATAATGAACATATCCATTAATTTCAACACGTGTCAGTATTTTTGAAGATGGTGCGGGCTGAATATATTGCTTCCGCCACAGAAGTGCATCGCATATTTCTTTCATTTTTTCATATGCATATTCACTTGCACTTACGTCTAACGATATTTTCATGTTACTTTGACTTTCCATCACAAGGCATTTTTCGCTCGTCATTTGTAATGTCGTGTTGTGCGTCGTTGTGTGCCTTCACTTGATTGTCAACGTCTTGAAGATCAGTTTCAAGTGAAGCAATAAAATTTTGTGCTTCTGAAACTGTGCAGAACGGATTCTTCTTTATCAGGTCGCACATGTTCTTGATTAGTGCGTCCTTTGTGGGACCAGGATTTTGAAAGTCGATGACCAATTTATTTGACATGTATTGCTCCTAAAATTGCATAAACAAATGGCATTGTTCCCATAATTGTAAAACCAATTACGATTCCAAGCAAAGCTAATGCTGAATAGTTAATAATTGCTGAAAAAATATTTTTTGTGAGTTTCTCTTCAAGTCTAACGGTGTTACGTTCAATATTTAATACGCCTGAACGATTCCTGTATTTAGTTTCCCAATCATTGATACTCATTTTTACTCCAAAATTATAATAACACATCGATTTGTTATTTACACTTCTTGATAAAGATTTTTGTTTCATTTGAATCAAACGCAAGTTTGTCACCTTCCATCAAAACCCACGCGCGGCGTTTGCGGCACGCTTTTGGCTTTGGGGCACCACCGTCTGTGACGATCAACAATGCATCCCATCGTCCACGATTTTTTGGATCATTGAATAGTTCAGTTGGTGCATTAAAATCTGTTCCACCCGTCTTTACACGCTTTAGCTTTACTTTTGCACCTTTACACAAAGTGATTATTTGCTTTTTGTCTAGTTCACAATCAAACGGAACATAATCGATTTCAACTTTACGCGTCAAGCTCAATATTTCTGCAATGAAATATGACAACAAATCATTGTCAACGCTACCGCTTTGATCAACTGCGACTATTAGTTTTGCTGTGCGATTTCTCTTTACACCGGGATGATCGTATGGTTGTTTTCGATTTAGTTTTTTAATAGTTGAACTTCGTCCACCCGTTGCGAGTGATCCAACAAACTGCTTTAGTGCTTTTCTCCAGTCGATCGTTCGAGACACTCTTTGACGAATTTCATCTCGTACTGAGGCGGGTATGTTACCCCACCCATTCGTTTGTTGGTCAGCATGTTGCACTGCTTTTTCGACTATCGACTTTACTTTTGCTTTTGTTCGATCGTCCCCACCATCGTTCCCATCCTGCCATCCAGAATGATTATCTAATTGCTTACCTAGTAAACCCTTTGATTTAGAATTTTTATCTCCTGATTGATCTTTACCTTCGCCTGTCCCATCACCGTCATTAGATCCACACCCATTTTTAGATGATGATTTTTCTGATTTGCCATCACCGGACGTAGAATTTCCCTCACCATCACCTTCTTCACCTGTTGCGTTTAATTCTTCAACCTCTTTTTTCAATCTTTCGAAGTACCATTCACTTGCTTGAAGCGGTGGAAATTTCCGTATAAGCTCAACCAACGCAGGGTCACCTGCAATCGTAGTGCCAGGAATAAGCGCACTTTTTGGTAGTTGTATGTTTTTATCGTTTGTTGTTTTGATTATCGAATTGACAGCCAAATCAGTCGCATAGTTCCACACAATGTGCCACTTTTTATCGGGCATTCGAGTGAAGATGTGTTCGTTTATAATGTGATAGAATTCATGAACAATAACGCCCATGATTTCTTGTGGTTGAAGCGATTTGAAAAACGTAGGCGACCACAACAATTGTAGTTCGTCAAGTTCTTTGTTGTACAAAACGCCCGCTGTTTTAATTGTTTCACACGGTATTTTGTGAATGTTCCTTGAAATCTCAGCATAAAAAGGAACATGTCGCAACAAATTCACGAGGTGTTTGTCAAGGTTGAAGTCTGTCTCAACGCTTTCGTACATGTGTCTATTATAATTCAAACGAAAGTGTTTTACACATTACGTTAGCATTGATACGACTTCAAACTTGAACCTTTACGATCTACAGGAACGTAATTGTCGTCATCAATGTAAAAAATGTTCCTGCTTGCAAATACTGTTGGTTCAAGCTCTAAATTCGTTTTTCCAAGAGTTCCGTCTGGATTTACGTGTTGCTTTGCGTCCTTAAAACATTTAACGACTTCTTCTGCCCATTTTTCACCCATTGGCGTGTTCACGAACGTTTGTCGCATTTGCTTGCGACCTGTTTTCGTAAAGCCACGTTGTACTTTCCCTTTGCTCTCAATTAACACCCGTCGTAAAAAATTTGTATTGAGAAAGTATTCATAATTACTTGACGACATGTAACCCACCAATGACCCATGTTGCAAAATGTGAGCGTGGTATAGACATTCTTCAGCTGTTAGTGCACCATGTTGTGCAATTGCGTAACAAATGAAGTGTGATTTTGTGAGACGTACCTTTACCATATGATAAATATAACATAAATGTGTCTTTTTTACATTTTTTGTGATATCATAATTTCATGGTTTACGTCGTTGATCCAAACAATTACAGTCAAATAGTCATCCCACGAGGGGATAACCTTGGCACGAACCCGTGGGTGGCATCACCCACGCTTCGACCGTCGACACGCGTTTGATCGCGTGACGTTTGGGCAATTGACTGTGCCCTGCCTCAACA
>Ga0265319_1000903_pt1 | contig 18707 bp, 35 predicted proteins | sample 4824metaG_FD_192443 | JGI IMG/M metagenome (GOLD analysis project Ga0265319, IMG submission 192443) | Rhizosphere microbial communities from Carex aquatilis grown in University of Washington, Seatle, WA, United States - 4-8-24 metaG | ecosystem: Host-associated > Plants > Roots > Rhizosphere >...
AAGTCTTGAAATGGAAAAAAATAGAGTCAAGATTAGTTATAATCCTGTAAAATTGAAACTTTCTGATCTCGGAAAGTTAATAACTAGCGTGCAAGGTTCTAAAATTGTCAGACTTAACACCATCCAAAACGCAGCGGCTGTCACAGAATGGTGTATAAATCATAATTATGATGTTCTACATCTCTCCACATCATTATCGCCTCAAGATAGAGAAGAAACGATAAAAGAAGTCGTAAAGCGGTTGCAAAATAAAAATGGAAATTGGATTCTTACCACAACATCCTGTGTTGAGGCTGGAATGGATTTTTCCTTTCGTTATGGATTTACCGAGAATGCTGGCATGATCTCGTTAACTCAATTCGATGGCCGGGTCCGTCGAGAGTTCGAACCGGAATACGACGACTCTTTTGTCAAAGTGTTTGAATTGGATATAAATGAAGATGACAAAGTGTTCACTGCCAATCCAGAATTTGGATTCGCCCAAGACATCTTCGCTGCATTTTATAAACAAGGTAAAATTGGACCAGAGTGGTGCCATGAAGCAATGCTTAAAGAAGCTGCGAAGATAGGCGAAGATTATAAAATAACAGGGCCAAATGATACACATATTACCTTGGGAGAACTTTTAAATGCCGAAGATCGGTTTGAAGCCGAGAAAGTGTCCAAGTTTTTCCGAGTGATTGCTTCCGACAAACAAACAGTATTGGTGCGACCTGATATCCTTTCTGATAAAGATTTAGATTTTAATAAATTGATAAGGAATAGCGTTCAGATTTATGATAGCAAATTAGAGAAAATAGGACGATTATTAGATAAATCAGACAAAACCGATTTGTTAATATGGAAAGGCAAGTATAATAAAATATTAGGATATATGGCTGATCCCGCATGTTGGAGCAAATAGTTACAGACCAATGCGAAAAATTTTTATTTTTTTCAGGAGTCCCTTCCCTGTTATTAACTTTTTAGGTTTTAGGGGGTGGGGTTAGAATTAAAAGTTAATAACAATGTAACACGTTTATCAAAATTTTATTTTTTTAGGAGTCCCTTTCTTTTGTTATTAACTTTAGGAATATGACCGCTAGACATAAATTAATAATAGCGGAAAATGTAACACGTTTATCAAAACTCCCCCATAAGTTAATAATTATTAACTCCCCAAAAGAAAGGCAGTCATAGCCGGGGGACCCCCCACCCCCCGAGCAATAAAATATAAAGTTTTTCAAAATAATTAAAAAGATAAAATAAATGATCCACGTTAGGTAGGTGTTAATGCTTAATTAAATGGTACATTAGACCCCCTTTTACCTGTCTATTGGGTCCTATTATAAGGTAATACCCACTGGCCTAGCAGCCAGTGGGTATATGTAATGTAACCTATTACCTACGCTACGCCATCACTGGTATCGCTGACGTGATACCGAAGTACCATCGAGCGATGCGGCTATCAGTATAGCTCGGCCAGTATCTGCTATCGCATGCCTGCCTTACGTACTGCTGCATAGCATAGAGCTTACATAACATTACATTAGCCTGTGACATCTTCCACGTCAACATAGGTATGCGTATGTTAATAACCTCGACAGCCATACATCCCACGCCCATATACAACGTAACATAGTTGTAGTTTACGTCAGATGTTTCAGGGCATAAGTATACACTGATAGCAGTAGCTGGCCCGGCGTGTAGCATGATGCCGATGATACTGCCAAGCCTTCCGCTGAACGTCATAGGCTCAAAGAGCATACGACTCAAGGCGGCCCGGGCCTGCTGTCCACGGTGTCCACGGGTCAGACAGACGACAGGGAACACCAGCAGCAGACAGACGGTAAAGAACAGGCCGGTCAGTAAGCATGCGATAGCATGGACGATAAGCTTCATAACGGTTCTCCTTTGGTTGTAAGTTAATGTACAAGTTAATAAGAAAGAGTTGACGGGTTACGAGTGGAAGATACGTTCGTATGCCGCATTCAGTGTCTCTTTGATAGCATTGAGGGCTTCAAGCTTCTCAATGCTAGGAACCTCTGACTCAATGATGGTCTGGATTGCTTTGGATGCAGCTTTATCATTCTCTTTCATCGTCGTGTTCCTTTGGTTATTAATGTACCATTTAATTAGATGTTAATAACAATAAAAGAAGTCCAGCCGAGTCAATGGCTGGACTTCTTCCGAACTATCTATTGAGAAACATGCTAGGAGAGCATGATAGAGCATCGCTCTTACCTCTGATATTGGCTCGGAGGTGACACCATCTGGATACTTAACGTTTGAACACCCTCTAATGTACCATTTAATTAGGCGATATTAAATTATAAAGAATAGAATGGCGTTTGAATCGAACGGAGAGGCGTTCTATTTAGTTTATCGGGATAAATGTCAAGGAATGTATTCGAGGGGCCTTAGCGTTGCAGCCATAGGAAAGAAGGGCAAGGGGATAAGCCTTGCCCTTCTTATTAACTTGGTTGGAAGTTATTAAGCCGCATCAGCGGTGGCAAGTTCGGCAGCAGGTTGCAGGGTGACAACCTTATTTGCCCGGCGGCGAAGCTTCAGGCAGAACTTTGCACGAGTGGTAGCGACATAGCGGAGATTGTCTTCCTGTACTTGCTGCCATGGCTGTTCGGCCTTGCAAGTGATTTCCGGGGCGAGCCAAACGACAGTATCAGATTCCAGACCCTTGGCACGATGAATACTGGACAAGAGGATGTAATTCTTGTTGGTATGGTCAACATCGGCAAAAATGGTCTGGATAGTCAACATCACGCTGGCAACGCTGGAAGCGTTTTGGCAGAAAGCGACAATGCAATCTACCTTATCGGTCGCTTGTTCCTCAACACGTTGGGCGATGCGACTGCCAGCAAACTTGGCGATTTGTTCATCACGCCACTTTTCAAGGCGGATGATTAGATCGGTGACGTTATCGGCTTGCATACGCATGATAAGGCTATTGAGCCCTTCACCGATATCACGCCCTTGGATTTGAACCTTACGCCCTTCTTTGAGGAGTTTGAAAGCGAGGGAGGACAAGGGAGCGTTAGTACGGCAAAGAACCAGATCGCCGTTGTTATAAGTGCCGGTATTGGTGTCATCCCGAACGATTTCCCCTTCCGGTGCTTCATCCAGAGCGGTTATTTCAGGGACATAGCGTTGTGCTTCTCGGATGATTGACTTGGCACAACGGCGGGAAACATTAAGAGGCAACCGCATGACTTCTTTGCCAGTCGCTTCGAGGATTTTGGCAAAATTGGGCATGCTATCAGTGTCAGAACCCCGAAAGCCATAGATTGCTTGATTAGGGTCGCCAACCATGATGATTCTGCCAGTGGGTGAGAGCATTTTCATGACCAACTGATGTTGGCAAGCGTTGAGGTCTTGAGCTTCATCAATGAAAATGAAATCATACTTCTTGGAGGGGAGATTGAGAACGATAGGCAACCACATTTGGTCGGCAAAGCTAATGGTCAAGGGCATAGCTTTGGACTTGACGAGAACTTGCGGCACGAGTTGCAGGGCCAGCTCTTGGAATTCGGCGTCTAGCTCGACTTCATGGCGAGCGGCGAATTCGAGCAATTCTTGGGTATTGGTGCCGTCCGACAAGTAACCTTGGCAAAGACCGACAAGCTTCTTGACGGCATTAACCAGAGCATAGTTTTCCCGTTCTTTGGGGGCGAGTTCGGTAAGGATAGCGTCAACTTTATCCTTGACCGTTTTGGACTTGGGGAAGGAGTTGAGAACCATACGGTAACCGGCACCGTTGAGCGTAAGAACATCAGCAGTGGCAGGAGCTTTGCTTTTGAATTCGTCTTTGATGGCGGTGTTGAAACAAACGTAGAGGATTCTGTAAGAGGATAAAAGCTTCCACATGCCAATTTGGCAGGTGAAACTCTTACCAGTGCCAGCTTTTGCTTCCACGATGAGATGACCATTGCCGTTTAGGATATAATCCCAAATAGCAATTTGTTCGGGCGAGCCGATTATTTTGCTCATAACCGGAGCAACGGCGGCAACAACTACTCGCTGTTCACGGCATTGAGCAACGCCACGGCAGCGAGGGAAGTTAGAACAACCATAGAAGGGACCACGAGGACCCATACGTTTAAGCATCAGATTGCCGCACTTGGGGCAGAACATACGATTATCGGTGGGAAGAGCCATAATACTTACTCCAGTCCTAAACGGACAATTTACAAGCACAATGCCTGTTACAATGGGCAATGTACGAGTTAATAAGAGCCAAGCATACAAGCTATGTGTTCTTATAGGCTTGGCTCCATGTTTGAAACCGTGGGCTAATGTACGAGTTAATTCTTGGTTGTACAGTTTAAATTCAAGAAAAATTTAGACTGTACTATATAACAACATGGAAAAACAATGTACTAAATGTAAGGAAATTAAACCTTTAGAAGAATTTGGGAAACGCTCTGGCACGGCAGATGGTTTAAAATATGAATGCAAAACTTGTTGCAAAACAGCGGCCAAGACCTATAGCCAAAGTAATAAATTTAAAACAAGAATCAAAAACTATATGAAAAACTATATGCAGACATATAGCAAAACTCCTGTATATAAACAAAAGAAGAGAACTAAACGTCGAGAGGTTAAGCTCTGGTTGCTACAAGAGTTGGGAACTAACAAGTGTTCTCGTTGTCCCGAAGATACATTAGTATGTTTGGATTTTCATCATCTTGGCAATAAGACTTTTGATATAGGGGCTGGCAACACAATGTTCACAAAATCAAAAGAAAAATTATTAAAAGAAGCAAAAAAATGCATTGTCCTTTGTGCTAATTGCCATAGAAAAGAACATTCCTGTACCTGATAATTATTTATGTTTTAATTAAATGGTACAAAGGGTTTAATGTACCAGTTAATTAATAAAAACAAAGTTAAATGGTACATTGGGATAGTTTATATAAAATTTCCCTAGTAACTGGATACTAGGGAAATTGGACTAGAAGGCGTCTTTGCCATTCTCAAGCTTATGGCAGCACTTGAGGAGTTGTTCGTGCTCAGGCGTTCCAGCCAAAGGGACTTGGTGTTTAGCCAGCAGCCACCGGAAAGCTGCCGCAATATCGGTCAGGCTCGGATCGGTCATTTCCAGAATGCTTTGCAGGGTTGCTTCGTTCATTGGCGTTTGCACTGTTCGGTCCTTGACAGTGGCATTGAGCCGGGCGACAAGGCTGGAAGCATTGGCCAGCACGTTTGTCAGGGCTTGAAGGGCTTGAAGCATGGTGGCATCGGTTGGATGAAAGCTCATAGTAACCTCAAATGTACCAGTTAATTGGAAACAAATCATCCGGTTACTTCGGAACGCTATAGAAACTCTCGTTCGGGTGTTCCTTGTTCGGAACGTGAACCATGTAATTGCTTTCACATAGCAACCGGGAGATGTTCTTTTCGGCCTCAGTCAGTTGATCGAGGTCGATGTTTGAAAGACGCTGGGCGATGCCCTTGAGAAGTTCTTTGTCGGTCATGATAACCTCTAATGTACCAGTTAATTGGGAACAAATTACGGTCTATTCCTTTTTGCTAGGGCCATATGCCGTCCAGCCGGTGTCGGTTTTTACCCATGCCCACCGTGATTTGCCGTCAATGTAATATTCGGCCAGCTTAACATCAGCGTCTTGGACATTGTTCAGTGCAATGGCTACACAAAGCTGGCTGTAGGCCGCATCGCAATCATCTGCTGGGGCCAGAGTTGAGATGTTGATCTTTTCCCGGTTTTTCTTGACGATGGTAATGGATGCAGTGCTCATGATCCTTAATGTACCAGTTAATTGGAAATAAAAGATCAGTGACCTTGCCATTGTTTGAAAGAGGCAAGACTATAGGTACTGTTTAGGCAATGTAAACCCCACCGCCGATTGCATCCCCTCGCTTGGGTTGAGCCGCAATTGCGGCTTCAATAACATCTTTCGGCACCATCACGTCACTGCTGCCCTTGGTGAAATTGGCGTAATTGGCACAATAAGGCGAAAGCTTACCTTGGCCGGTTGTCGGATCGAAAAGGCACATCCGATGATCCGATTGGATCTTGAGAAGATTGTAATCAGCCCCGACATCCGTAGGCCGGGGATAGACCACAAAGGACTCTGCTTTCCGCATGTTACCGAGTTTGGCTTGGATTTGTTTCATGATATAACCTAATGTACAAGTTAATGCAGTTCGCTCTTTTGGAGCAAATCGTGTTGCGTCGGGATTGGCTTCTTGCATTGCGGGCAGTCAATCAATCTTCTGCTTGGAGCAACAACAGCCCAAAATCCATAACAACAGGAGACGCAAAAGAAAAATCTCGGCGGAAGGTCATTTGCATGTTTTTGGGATTCCTTATACGACTTAATAAGAAGGTATACCCCAAAAGCAGCAGTGCCAACAAGAGCGACGATAAGGATTTGTCCGTAGGTCATATTAACTTGTAATGTACAAGTTAATCAAAGATAAATCTTCTTGTCATCCCCGACATAAAGATTTATCTCAGGCCACCCATGACAAACTTCAGTTAATTTGTCCCCGTAATCTTCCCAGTCACCATCCCAAAAACCGGCCCCATGGTGATTGCGTGTGAGCCAGAAGTCATGCCCGGCCAGTTCTTCCGCATCTTCCCGCCCAATTGCCTTGTATGCCTTTTCCAGCAAGTCGGCATTGTCTTGCTGGAAATTCTGACAATCGGCTGTCATTCGGGTCAAAGTGTCAGGATGCAAATTTTTAATTTTGTAATTTGCATCCATCGGCTTGTCATTGTCGTCATTGGATGCCCACAAGGCGGTTTCGATGTAGGCTTTGGTGAAGCGATCCATATGGCACCTTAGTTGTAAATGGTCAAATATTCGTTAAGAACGCCTCGAATCGTCCCATCGGCAACACGAACAAAGGTAAAAATCGGCCCTTGTTTGACAATTTCCACCATCTTGCCGCAAGACTGGTATAATGATTGTCCTTCGGCGAATTGTATGGTTGCCTGCAACGATTGTTCAAGTGTCTGGCTCATGACTTCTAATGTACAAGTTAATCATTAGGAGATTGTCGCAGCTTGTATTTTGTTTGGATTCCTTCCCAATGGGCTTGTAGCCACTGGCGGGCTTGCGGCTCGCTTTCGCATTGAACTTTGAACCGTACCCACTTCCAGCCCGCTGGCACTACGGCAGGATCAAAGATCATAATCCGAATGGCCCACTTGGCATCGGCAGGACTGCTATAGTGGGGAGGTTCAATCAGTCCTATTTGGAGTTTATCTCCCTTGACAACAGTGCTCGGTACTGGCCGCACAACACCAGCCAAGCCGGTTTCTGGTGGTTCTTTTCTGAATGACAGTTTCATGGTAACTTCCAATGTACGGGTTAATTATTAATTATTCCCGCTCACCGTAAAAGGTTAGGTTATCAAAAACTGCCAATACCACAAGACTTCGGAAGTATTTCGAGGTCGGGCAGGATGTTTCCTTAAAGGCAATAACCTTTAAATTCCTGCTTTCCATGGCTATATTGACTGCTTTAACACAATCATTCCATTTTTTCTTGTATGCTGGCGACATACTAGCAGGGTTGGCCGACATACGCCACAACCTGCTATTTTCCATAACAGACGAGAAAGCGTTCTTTTGATAAATTACCCCTCGAATGTCATTGGGATAAGAGGGATGATCGGCACGGTTAATAATCGTTGCCGCCACCCATACCTTGGCTTGGAAGCTAACTCCGCAAGCCTCGGCAAAGACACATCGAGCGGTTAAATTGGCGTCATCAGCTTTGGCAGTTGCAGCCAGCATAGACAGACCGATAGCCAACAACGAAATAGTTTTTGTCCAACGCATTTGTCTTCCCTTAAGATATTAGCCCGGTGTTTATCCGTTATTAGGATAGCCCAACACCACCTGCCAATGTACAAGTTAATTGGAAATTAAATGCTGGCTTTATAATTAAATGGTACATTGTGTTAAGGAGAACCAAATGAAGACAAAAAAATGTAAATGCGGCGGGACGATGACTCTTTCCCGCACTTGTGGCGTCCTTGTGTGCGACACATGCGACGAACATGATGGGTTGGAGCGTTGTTTTTGCGGTTGGTCCCGCACTTCGCCGGGCAATGGTCGGCAGGAGTTGGAACAAATGGGGGAAGTGATTGACGAAGAAGAATAGTGAAATGAAATTGAATAAGCGGTGTTGTCATCGCTTTTCTTTCTTTTTTGGTTTCTTGTACCATTTAATTAGCAAATCTTCATTAAATGGTACAAAGAGGACGGTGGCCAATGTAACGTGTGTTACATTGGGCACCTTGCGGGGTGTTTATTCTTCAGTCATCGGCGTGAGTTCAACAGGCAGATTTCCATCTCCCATATCGAACGTCGTATGCCCGGTTTCCTCCATATGGTCCTGTAATTCGTGTTCCGACAAGATGCTACGGCATTCAGTACAAACGATCATTGCATTACTCCTTGAACAAACTCCACCATATCATCGGCAAGATGACTGGCTAAAGCTTAATCTTTTCGACAGGCAAACGGAATGAGAGTTTGGTTTCGTCAAAGAAAACGACGGTTTTGGTGTCAAACCGCACATTCCAACGGACTCCGCTGTCATCTTCACGTTCGATGCTTTGCACCACGCCTTGAATATCCTTGCCAGCATGGGTGAGGATGCGAATCAGGGAGTTATTCCGCATGGAAGTGATGAGGTCAATGAATTGCAACAGTCCTTTGTGATTCGGGTGCATCGTAGGTCCTTTCTACTTTGTAATGTACAAGTTAATAGAAACTAATCATTTTCGATCCAAACCAATTCGTTATGGCACTGGATCAGGAATCGGCGAGGCATTCGCAACATCCGCCGCAAGATGAATTTGATTCGTTTCATGTCTATTAATGTACAAGTTAATAAAACATAAAAGAACCCCGGCAAACGATTTGCCGGGGTTGAAAGGGAATTGTTGTTAGGCTGCAATCTGGATTCTTCGTGTTCCACCGCAGAATTCGGAAATACTGTCGGCGAGTTGCTGATAACGGGAATATCCCGTCCCGGCTGTTTTGTTGATATCTTTCCAAATTGCGGGCAAGTCGCAATAAGTACGTTTCAACTGCAAGGCAACGCCAGTGACACTTTTGTCACCTTGTGACCGCAAAAACAGGGACAGACCGTAAATCACGCCACCATTACGAATAGTATACGGCACCTTGTTGGGATCGCCCTCGCCCCAAACCAGCCGCAACAACTTCAAAGCGGGCTGAAGGTGACTATGGCAATGCTTGTAAGCATTGAGTAAATTACTAATTGACCGAATGCCATTGGTCTGAACTTCGGCGACACCGGGACGGCCACGATCCAACCAATCGAACACAAACCCGGCTTCATGCACCCATTGTTCAATTGTCCGTTCAGGTTGAGCATTAGACTGGTGCAGGCGAGCCTTGAATCGGGCGTTGCCGGTGACAGGCTTGGCAGTGTTCAACGTTACAAACTTCTCGGCCTCTTGTTCCCTTGTGGTGTTTTCGTGAATCAAACAAGAGATATATTTCGGAATATATTCGCCCAATGCCGCTCTCGCCCGCAGAGCTTCGCATCGGTTCTGGGCGTCCACAATGTAAAGGATGCCGGTTTTCTTCCGCTGGCCGACCTCAAAGACTCCCAAGGCACTTTCATCGAATTCCCGGCGAATCCGATCCACCGACGCCTCGACAATCCCACGCTGATAAGTGTGATCGACAGTCAGGGTCAAAGGATTGACAAACTTAATAACCCGACCGGGACCAATTTCGATTCCTTTCTTGAGAATTTCCAAAGCCTTGTTGCCACGAATCACGCCGTCCTGTTTCTGCTGCTTCTTCATGTTCTGTTCCTTTTCTTTCTTGGCATTATTGCCACCTTCTAATGTACCAGTTAATTAATAAGTTTTTAATTTCTTGTAAAACCATAAAAGAACCCCGGCAACCGATTTGCCGGGGTTGAAAGGGAATTGTTTGCTGTTTACGCCTTCTTGTAGGTGATGCCGTTCGCTGCATTGGCTCTGGCGATTTGAGCTTCAGCGTCGGACAGCCTGTTGGCGACGATAGCCGCTTCAGTATCACAGATTGCCCATGAAACAGGATTGACACGGCGGCTTGTGGCTTCCATCGCATCCGTAAGATTCACGTCTTTCGGAGAGAGTTGGCCAGCCACAAGGGCTTTATTCTCAAGATATTCCTTAATATTCCAAACCGGGGCCAAGGCAAGAGTTGCCACATGGCTCTGCTCATCGTGTCCCAACAGGAGCAAACCCCAAACATAGGTTTCGGCCTTCGGCTTGTTCCACTGCAATTTCCCGGCATTGGCGGCAGTAATTGCCCGTTCCATTGCTTCTGCCCGGTTTTCATGCAATTCATTGGTGAAGGTAATATTGAACGCCTTCACGGTAGTCTGCGTAACCAACCGCATGCCCTTGCCTTTCCGCTCTTCGATCCAGTACCGCATGAGGCACCGGAGTTGGAACCCGAAGGGATAATCGGTTTGGATGTAAGCGGTTTCAGGGGAGTTATGGACACCGGGGATGAGTTGGAATGTTTTCATTTTGGTTTCCTTGTCTTTTAATGTACAAGTTAATCCATAAAATAACACTTATTCCGGTACTCTCCGAAGATCAGAAGGATTGACCGATGACTGATAAAGCGGATTTGACCGCCAACAGCCCTTTATGGTCTTAAATCCCAGTCGGGTATGAATCCCATAATTTTCACACCAATAGGCAAAGGACTCCAAACTCTTATATTCATCTTGAATTCGAGATTGCCAGCCGATGATTCCAGATTTGCACTTGACTTGCTTGGACCGTTTCTTTGCCATGATTCTATCTCCTTGACTCTATCTGCTTTAAAGGTTAATTCCAACCAAACTATGGAACCCTAATTTGAAAGCCAACAAGCTGGCTATGTCATTAATATCGCCAGACACGATAACGTGACCATTCTTTGTTCGGCGGAACCCACAAAAGCGGGCAATCTCCAAAGAAACGTCGATTGGTTTGCCTTCAACAATCACCAGAACAACAATGTTGCGATGCACATGACCGTTCGTGGTAGTTCTGGTGGAACAAGTTACGCCGTAAATCGTTCCATAATTGGAAAGGATGCCATCAAAATACTCTTTGAGGTTTCGCATGATGAGTAATGTACAAGTTAATAGACACCGACGCCGATGCCTTGGCAACCATGTCATAATAAGCCATTGCCTCGGCATTATTTCCCCGTTTGGCGAGGTTATAAGCAGCATGGATTTGCTCTTCGTAAGTAGGTCTATCGTTGCTCATGATAGATAATGTACGAGTTAATCCTCTATGCTAACATAAAGGCAATCCCAACTGGTCGCATTTCGGGTTTCCAGTATCACCTCTTTGCAAAGGCCCTTGGGAAACCCGCCCCCATTTTCGTTCGTCCACCGCTCGCCATCGTCCATCATCCAGCACGGTTCAATCCATTCGGGGATGCGGAGCAACGCATAGGTGCTTTTGCGATTGATCTTTCCGGCTTCCAATTCCGCCATGAGTTGAATCCGCTTCATATATTCCGTATGGATGCAAGACAGAATCATGGCGGCACTGGTAAAATTGGTCCTTACTTCCAAAAAATCCTTGGCCAAAGAGTTGTAAGCAACGGTTAAAACAGGGGAAGGACTACCGTTTTTCCAGTAGGTTTTATCTTCCATTTTCTGGCGGAAGGCGACGATCTTGGTTTGGAATTGTTGGAAAGTCATGATGCCATTTAATGTACAAGTTAATCAAAAGGAGTTTACTTGGTGCCGCCGTGGACTCCAAGATAAGTCTTTTGCATGCTATTTGCCCATTGTTCTGCGTTGGAGCGGTTGTGGTGGTGCGAAAATGCCATACTTGTGTCATCCACGCATGCCTCTGCCCGCCAACAGTTTTTTGTTCCTTCGAGGCCGACAGATATTACAACTCCTTCGATCTTCATTCCATCGGCTGCAATGGTGGATGCGACGATAATTTTCGGAGTATTATTCATGATGCCTTCTAATGTACAAGTTAATCAAAAGAGGAAAAGGTGAAAGCCAGCCCGTTCCTTTTACTAGACAGCACGGCCCAAAACATGTACTGTTTCCTCAAAGGTTTACAGACTGGCTCTCGAATTTAGTGTGATTATGAGAGAGGATACTATGAATCTTCGGGCAAAACCGCATTTGTGTTTGTCGAATTCGGATTCTAGAAATCCGCTCAACATGCCTTTAGCCTCTGATTCCTTAGCTTTACCCCATCCAAGTGTCCTGCTTCGGGTTTTCCGAAGGGCTTTCTATAAGCCGTTGGCTCGGGTCTACTCTCACTCACGCCTTCTAATGTACCGTTTAATTATCGCTTGTCAACTGGAATTAAATGGTACAAGAAGCTAATGTACCAGTTAATTAATAAAACATAAGTTTAAATGGTACATTAGGATGATTAATAAAAAATAACCCCGGCAACATACCGGGGTTACTTCCATGGGATTTACCGTGCGTTTTCCACTCTTGGGGGGCTTTTCATCCCCGTCGTTCCCAATGTTGGGGATATTCATCCCCCATTATTACGCCGCAAGCTTCTGCGGGTGGTCAATGCTGGTGGTCTTGCCGGGGAGCAACCGGGAACCATCGGCACTCACCTTCTGGAACCGGATCTTGCTGGCCGTCACTTCAATCACCTGCCACTTGCCGGGCTTATCGGCCAACTCCACCCGATCACCCAACTTGTATCCCGCCTGCTGCTGCACCGGCTTCATCGGCACAACCAAGTTCATCGGGACCGAAGCAACCGCCATCGCCACCGCCGCCATCATCATTCTGCTGCTCATTTTAAGGCTCCTTTTCTTTGTTTTTGTTTGCCTTGTGAACTCTAATGTACAAGTTAATTCATTTCTTTTTGATTTGGTACTTTCTTCCAATCAATTAGAAAGACAGTACCATGCCGGGCCAAATGCTCCCATACGGACCATCATCCGGTAATCGGTCATCCACCGCCGCTTAATTTCAAGGTGTAAGCATTATCGGTTCTCCTGTCAAGAAGTGTACAGGTTAATAAAAGAAAAAACCCAAGGCACACGCCTTGGGTTTCAAAGGAACCTGATTTTCAGTAACTTCCCGCCGCCTGACGCCATTCCCGCCGCATTTGGCGAGGATCGGGGTTTTTTCGATCTTTATGGACTCGACAACCTCGGAGCATGGTGCCGCCCTCGTCGTCGCCGTCCTTGTGGTCTTGCTTTTGATTAAACCGATTTTGACGCTGTTCCTTGCTCATAATGTCCCTCAGATTCCTTACGTTTGCAGCCTTGACTGCTTTACCCATTTGTTTGAGTGTCATTGTTTCTTACCTGACACCTAATGTACAAGTTAATTCGCCAAAAGAAAGAAATAAAAAACCCACAAGCAGGTGCTTATGGGTTCTCTTGGCGTCTCATTTATTCAGTTTTTGTGGCGAATATGCCTTTACATGTCTAGTTTCTCCTTTCGATCTAGTCTTTAAAAGGCCAACTTGGTTGTTGTTCAAACTCGAATGTACGAGTTAATTACTTGCGGAAGTTCGCCATCGCACGAGCCAAGCCATGGCCAGTGCTGGTGACATTGCTGGCGAGTTTGGTGTTGCCGGTCAACTCGGCGGCACCACGAATGGTATTCAACAAGGCCAAACGGGCGTTCGCATTGATCTTCTGCTGCTTCATTTTCGATTCCTCTTTCTCTTGGCACTATTGCCACTTACCAATGTACAGTTTAATTGCCTTTTATTTTTCAATCCAGCCCGGCAAACTTAACTACACCTGTGTCGTAAAGAGTTTGGACAAGCGATTCCACCGCATAGTTTGGGAACCAGTAAATTCGACCAATTTTAACCAGCTCCCCATCATCATCACGCTCCCCCTCACAGCTAAGGATGGGTGCTGAGGTCAACGCATTGATCTCGTAAGCTTCAATCCATTCCCATCCATTGCAGGTCTGATGCTCGAAAAGATCATGAAGAAAATCATCCGAGGAGATGTTCAGGTTGCTATCCTCGATTGCCTCTTTGATCTTTTCCTTACCTTCCGGCAGAAGAGTGATAACCAAATCCGCATTCACAACATCAAATTGAACGCATTGATTCATTTGAATCTCCTGAAAAGCACTATTGCCACTTACCAATGTACAAGTTAATTACTTTTTCTTTTTCAGCCGCCGAACCTTTGTTCCGTGGAGTTCAAGAGCAAAAATGCAAGTCTTATTCCCTTCTGCCGCTTGCTTCTTAACAAGGTTCAACGCTGCCAAGTCGCTTGTCAAAGAAGGAATTTCGATTGTGATATCGTTCATTTCCTTCAAATCAGCCGCAACGCCTTTAGGATCATCAATCCTTTGGATGCGAAGTTTATCATCATTGCACCAAAACACGTCAAAACCCATCTTATAAGCCTCGAAACTGTTTTCCGAAGTCCACTTTGGTTGTTTTTTCATAGGTTTCTCCACCACAACATGTACCAGTTAATTGTTTTATTTTTAATTAACTGGTACAAAAAGGTTGAGTTCGGTGACGATTCAACTCGCCGCACCGGGTTAATGATTGCATAAAACGCATTGATAATCTACTAACTGGACTCGGATTTGTTCCACAATGGCTTGCCCGTTAATCAGTCGCATTCCGCTGTCATCTTCCTTGGGCAATTGGGCAATGTGCTTCTTGCAGAGATACAATACTTCATGTGTCTCGGTGAGACAACGATACATTTCGTTTGGTTCGTTTCGCATTAACTTTAATGTACAAGTTAATGTTTACTTTTCCGAAAAGCACATAGAAATGCTGTCCCACTAATCAAAACAGCAGCAACAGGCACTCCATATAGGAACCAAGGAGAGGTAATAAAAGTGACAATTGCCATATGAACCCCAAAACAAAAACTCTTGGGCGGAATGTTGAATCCCGCCCAAGAGTTAGACACTAGGCTGCCCATTCCGTTCGGCAAAGCCGCCAAACCGAGCAGCAATCGAACTTCCGCCGCCACTCAGGCGATGCGGTAAACACGCCACCCGGTCCCGGTTGCCGAGCAGCAAATCAAACCTTGTCGCAATATGGCCCGCACCTTAGCGGCTAATCTGCCATCAAGCGACAACTCATACCCGTAAGCGACATAGAACACGCTGTAAATCCAGCGTCCCCGGATTCGGGCAAACAGGTCCGTGCGAAGGCCACAAAGAGCCGCAAAGATCCATCAGCACCGACACCAGTTATCGGTCGCCTACATGCTGAAACATCGGGAAACCCCAAATGTTAGGACCGTACCTTTGTGAAGAATTAGCCTCTGGGGAATTATCTCAGCTACCCTCTGGGTCGATCAGTCTTCTTTCACACTCAGCGATTCGGTTTTAAGTACACCGTCTAATGTACCGTTTAATTATTCCAGATCAAGAGGAATTTAGGTTTATGACGAAAAGAGAGTAGACAAGAAAGATTTCTCCTCTTGTCTACTCTCTTCGTTCCGATATGGCAAGGCGATATGGCGTTCCGATATGGAACTAGCGTTTCTTCCGGGGTGTATCAAGAGTAATTCCTCGATCACCGGCTACCCGTTCCATCCTGCCGCCACACATCGGGCAGTCTTTTTCGGTTTTTCCGTCGTCCCAACTCATTACATCTGCTGTCTTGAAACAGCCATGTTCGCTGCATTTCCAATGTTCTTTCGCCAATACTCGTGCCGCCATAATCCACCTCGACTTAAAAGAATACAATGGAAGGGAACAATTAGTGTCGTTTCTGCTGCTTGGCTTTTACACAGACTGTCAATTCGGCCATTACGGCAACCTTTGGCGGTCTAATTCACCCCTAGTTGCTAGCTACTAGGAATGTTCAGTGTGTTCGCAGAGGCAAAAACTTCACTAACTGTTTCCCTCCTCATTGATTCTACACAAACCTATGTACCAGTTAATGCTTCTTCTTGACAGACGAATGAGTAATTTCGTTGAACGCCTGTTTGGAAGCCGTTTCTTGACTCATGCCTTGCCCTACTAGTTCTTTCGTTCGGGCAGCATGTTTGTTCAACCGGTCCTGAATCCGTGTGTTCCAACCTTTTCTGCTGGTGTTCATTTTACGCCCATTTCCCCGGAGGCATATCCTTTAGGATTTCTTGTGCTTGCAGGAGCAAATCTTCCACTCTTTGTGGGGTTAGTGGAGTTGCCCTGCCATCGAGGATGTTGTCGATATGTCCTTGGGCGGCAGAAATGATTCCCACGAGTTGATCTCGTGGAGTTGTTTGTTTCCATTCAGGCCGCTTTGTGACTTTTTTCATCATGACACCTAATGTACAAGTTAATACATGGTTTCAGCGTCGAAAAGAACTTCGCTGGTTTGAGAATATGCCCGCCGATTAAGAAGCCGGATCGCCAGTTGCTTGAAGGGCAACTTCGGGGTGGTAATCTTGGAAAGCACCAAGCCCATGCAGGCATAATGCAATTCCTTCTTCGCCACCTCACCATCGCCCATTGCAGCCGCTTTCGCCTTTTCTCTGGCCTCAGTAACGGCTGTGTTAAATGAGTCAAAAGCCTTGGCTTCGTCGCCGAAAAACTCATCTTCTTCATTAGGAACGCTAAGTCGGTAAATGATCATAGTCTTACCTAATGTACAAGTTAATGCCAGCCCATGGCTATCGCATGTTCTTTCATCAACCGATGATCCCGGTAGTTGATATTGCGACTCGGAATGCCATGCTTCCGTTCAGTTTGCCGAATTTCCGCATAGGAAAGCTTCAAACCGTGCCGTGGCATCCGCCGTTTCTTTGCAGGATGACTTCCACTGCGGCACTTTCTCGACCGCTTGTATGGATCAGGTATCGCCAGGCGACATTCCTCTCCCATCCAACGGGGCATTGTGCCCAATGCCGATAACAACATCATTTGAAAAGCCAATGCCTCAGTTCGTCGCATAATCAATTCCTTTCTTATTAACTTTTAATGTACAATTTAATAAGCCGCTGTGTTGTGAATAGTCATGATCTCTTCGGCGGCGGGAGATGTCAAAGTCCATGTATGTTGACCAGAAAAACGAGGGAGCGGCATTCCACCCTTCTGCCGATATCTCTTCGGAAAAGTTCCGATTTTAATCCCTTCCCCGCCCGGTCTATTCCAGATTTTCGTGCCAGAGACAACCACGATAGTTGTCTTGGTGCAGTAAGCTTGACATTCTGCTTTTGCTAAAGGCTCATCACCGTGTTTACGAGCAGGGTAGACAAGTTCTACTTTTATTGTTTTTCTTTTCGTCATGATTTCCTCTGTGGTTTATTAACTTTTAATGTACAAGTTAATAAGCCGCTGAACCCCTGCCTCCCAACCGCCCTTTTCATGTTCGGGGATGTCCCTTGCATGAAAGTCGGTATAATCAATATCTCCCTGTTTTTTCCATTCACTGGAAGGTTGATTGTCGGGATTAAACCGCAATACCAACCATGACATTGACTCGCCATTGCTGGCCGGGCCGATGCCAGAAAAATAGGTAACAAAGTGCTCGCCCTTGACTTCAAGATTCTTGTATGAGCACGATATACCAGCAGCCAACAGATCCCGCTCGACAGTCTTTAACCGTCGATATTTTTGCTGATGTTTCTTTTTGGGGGAAATTCCTGCACCCATGATTGATCCCTTTCTTATTAACTTTTAATGTACAAGTTAATTAAGAAATAAAATGCTCTGCCGCAATATTGGTAGAGCATCGGAAGGAAATTATCTCAGCGGTAGCACAAACCTTGGTCAATCAGACTTTGTGCAAGCCGCTGCCAGCTTCCTTGAAGACCGACAATAGTTCCATTGTCGATCAATCGTTGAACACCAGCAGCAACTTCATCAGGAGTGAGTGTTCCTCCTCCTTCTTCCACTTGCATGATGAATCCAAGCTGGTCAAACTCTTTTGTCTTGCCAGCAATCAACTTCCGCAGTTTGTCATCTGCTGCCAAGGTGTCCAGTTTAGCCTGAATATCGACAAGCAGCTTAGCAGTCATCGCCGGATGTTGATTATGAATAGCCTTGTTCAAAGTGCCACCCAACAACTCAATTTCGCTCCAAACCATTGCTCGCTCATAGGCCGTCAAAATCTTACTCATGTCTAATCCCTTTCTTATTGACTTTTAATGTACAAGTTAATAAGATTAGTCCCGATTCAACCCATGAAAAATCTGGTCAAATCGTTCCAAAGACACAACAATCTTATGCTGGTCAAGAACCGCTTGCACATTTTGCTTCGTAGTTCGCCACATATTCTACACATTCCCTTCCGATTAGGAAGGCTCAACCGGATGATCGTTGTCCCGTTTGTAGTCGATATGGCCGGTTTCCGTGATGTGATGAGGTTTGTCATCGTCATCATCAATCAACAAAAATGGCTCTTTGCAAACCTTACAAATCCCACCTGCTGTTTGCTCCCCGCAACTGTTGCAATACCCGTCACGATCACAACTCGACAAATGCTGTCCACTTGACAAACACTCGTGAAGAGAAATGTAAAATGCCATGTGAAATCCCTTTCTCTAAGGTAATGTACCAGTTAATTGACAAATTAATAAATAAAAAGGAAGGGTGACAGACAGTAATTTGCCTGCCACCCCTACCGAATGATTGAGCGGATACGTTATCCCATTACTCAACCTTGAAATCCAGTAGTTTCCTTTTGCTACTCCGAACTCGGTTGGCCGTCGCCTGACTGATGTTTGCTTTCCACCAGTGTTCTAGTAGCTCGCACCCTCTAATGTACAGTTT
>Ga0265319_1000904_pt1 | contig 18706 bp, 17 predicted proteins | sample 4824metaG_FD_192443 | JGI IMG/M metagenome (GOLD analysis project Ga0265319, IMG submission 192443) | Rhizosphere microbial communities from Carex aquatilis grown in University of Washington, Seatle, WA, United States - 4-8-24 metaG | ecosystem: Host-associated > Plants > Roots > Rhizosphere >...
AATCAATTCATCAGTGTTCGGGTGCCGTCGGCGTCGGCGCGACGCGGGCGGCTGCGAGCCCGGGCAGCGCGGCGACGGCGACGGCGACGAGCGTCACACCGGCGAACGTCGTCAGCGCGAGCCACACCGCCGGCGCATAGCTGGTGGGGAAGCCGGTCGAGGCGCTCAGCCAGCGCGTCAACATGAATTGACCGAGGACGCCGAACAGCGCGCCGATCGAGCAGCCGACGCCGAGCACGATCGCGCTCTCCAACACGAGCGTGCGCCACACGTCGCCGTCGCCGAAGCCGCTGAGCTTCAGCGTCATCAGCCGCGGCCGCCGGTTCCACACGACGCCGCTCATCGCCAGCGCCAGCGCCAGCGCAGCCGCGACGAGCACGAGCGTGGCGATCTGCGTCAGGCGGCTGAGGCCCTGTCGGCTCTCGACGCGGAAGCGGTCCTCGCGCTCGGCGGGCGTCTCGACCACGAGGTCGCTCGCGCCGCCGAGCGCGCGCCGCAGCCGCCCGGTCACGATCGCGGGCGAGGCGCCCGGCGCCAGCGAGACGCCCAGCGCCGTCACCGCGCTGCTGTCCCAGGCGCGGCGGAAGTCGCTCGCGTTGAGCACGATCGCGCCGGAGCTCCAGCCCATGTTCGTGAGGATCGCGGCCACGCGCAGGGGCGTCGGACGCGGCGTCGGCAACGTGACGACGCTGCCGATGCGCGCGTGGAGGTCGTCCGCGATCGCCTCCGACAGCGCGACCCAGCCGTGGCCGCGCAGCCGTTCGGTCGCTGCCGCGAGGTCGCCGCGCCGGAAATGGATCGGCAGCAGCGGGGCCGGATCCGAGCGCGGGGGTGCGACGACCCACGCGCGGCGGTCGCCCACGTCGAGGAACGCGCCCCGGTAGGCCGATACCGCCCGCACGCCGGGAACGGCGGCGAGCGCGGCGACGGGGACCGGCGGCTGGAAGGCGGTCGTGGCCAGCACGTTCGTCGCGCCGCCGGCGGTGATCCACAGGTCCGCCTGCGCGCTCAGCCCGTGCGCGCCGCCGTCGAGGCCGCGCTGCAGGTCGGCGTGCGCACCCTCCATCGCGACGCTGCCGAAGACCGCGAGCGCGCCGATCGCGGCGAGCGCGAGCGTGCGCGTGGTCGTGGCGCGCAGCTCGCCGACGGCCACCACAAGCACCGAGCTGCGGCTGCGGCGGCTGAGCGCGTCGAGCGCGCGCAGCGCGAACGCGAGCATCGCCGGCAGCGCCAGCAGCATCGCGCCGATCAGCAGCACGATCCCCACGACGGTCGTCTGCGGCGCGAGCAGCAGCACGAGCAGCGCCGCGGCGAGCAGCGCGATCCCGGCGAGCGCGAGCCGCAGCGGCCGCGCCAGCGCGGCCACCTCGCGTTCGTCGTCCTCGCCGTAGACGGCGTCGAGCGGGCGCCGCGACAGCAGGTCGGTCAGCGGCCGCATCGCGGCGAGCAGCGTGGCCGCGATCCCGCCGGCGACCGCCAGCACGACGCTGCTCGCCTCGATCACGCGCTGGTCGCCGACGGAGAAGGCGAACGTGAGGTACCCGGGGACCGCATGGAAGGCGTGCAGCGACAGCCGGTCGCCGAGCAGCAGCCCGACCGCGGAGGCGGCCGCGCCCAGCACGAGCGCGTCGAGCAGCACCAGCTGCAGCACGGTCAGGTCGCCGAGCCCCTCGAGGCGCAGGTCGGCGATGAAGCGGCGCCGCTCGGGCACGGTCAGCAGCATCGCGTTGAAGGCGAACAGCATCCCGACGAGCGCGCTGATCGCCGCGAACAGCGCGGTCGACTGGTCGTTCGGCGCGGAGGCCTGCCGCAGCAGGCGCGCTTCCGCGTCGCCGTCGGAGACGTTCAGCCGCCCGCCCGCGATCCGCTCCAGCGCGGCGCGCACGGCGGCCGTGCGACCCGGCTGCGTCACGACCAGCACGCGCGTGACGCGCCCCTGCAGGCCGCTGATCTGCTGCGCGTAGGCGAGCGGCGCGAGCACGACCGGGCTGCCCACGAGGCCGCCGATCTGGTCCCCGCCGAGCAGCGTGGCGACCGGCACCCGGCGCATCTGCGCGCCGGCCGAGAGCACGACGTCGCCGCCCAGCTCGGCGCCGATCGCATGCGCGAGCGGCTGCGGCAGCGCGACCGCCTGCGACAGGCGCAGGTGCGGCGAGGCGAACGCCCGCAGCAGCGTGCCGCCGAGCTCCACGAGGCTGCGGTCGCCGCCGACGAGGCTCGCGCTGGCGCTCCCGTCGCGGCCGCGCAGCTCGACGCGCACGTCGACGATCGGCGCCGTCGCGCGCACGCCGGGGACAGCCGCGATCCGGCGCGCCAGGGCGGCCGGGAAGCCGCGTTCGTCGCGTGCCTCCACCTGCAGCTGCGCCCGGCCCGTGATGCCCTTCACGAGCTGCTCGACCGATCCCGTCACGCTCGTGTTCGCCACCTGGACGGCGAACACGAGCGCCACGCCGACGGCGATCCCGACGAGCGCGAGCAGCTCCTGGAACGGGTGCGCCCGCGCGCGCTGGACGTAGAGGAAGAGGAGGTTGCGCGCCCTCATCGCACGGCCGGAGCCTCGACCGCGTCCGCCGAGTCGGGCGCCGGGAGCAGGCGCCCGTCGCGCAGGCGGCGGACCCGGTCGGCGACGCTCGCGCCCGCCGGGTCATGCGTGACGAGCACGACGGCGACGCTGCGCTCGCGGCAGACCTCCGCCAGCAGCGCGAGGACCTCCGTGCTGCGGTGCGAGTCGAGGCTGCCCGTCGGCTCGTCCGCCAGCACCAGCCGCGGCCCGTTCGAGAGCGCGCGTGCGATCGACACGCGGTGGCGCTCGCCGCGCGAGAGCTGCGACGCGCGATGCTCGGCGCGGGCGCCGAGCCCGAGGCGGTCGAGCAGCGGGATCGCGCGCCGGCGGGCCTCGTCGCGGCGCATCCCCTCGGTCATCAGCTTCAGCGCCGCGTTGTCGATCGCCGACATCCCGGGGACGAGCCGGGAGGACTGGAAGACGAAGCCCAGCTCGCTGCGGCGGTGGCGCGTGGCCGCTCGCCGCGACAGCTCCGCGAGGTCGCGTCCCTCGAAGCGGACGCTGCCCGCGTCCGGTCGCACGAGCCCGGCCGCCAGGTACAGCAGCGTCGACTTGCCCGAGCCGCTGGGGCCGTAGACGGCGACCAGCTCGCCCGCCGCGACCGTCAGCGACACGTCGTCGACCGCGCGGATCGTCTCGCCGTCGGGTCCGGCGTAGTGCTTGCGGACCGCTCGCAGCTCGAGCACGGCCGGCCTACCCGCTGCGGCCGGCTCGTCTGCCCGCCCGCGGGAAGTCGATCAGCGTGCCGGGCTGCTCCGAGCGCGGCTTGATCAGGCGACCGCCGTCGAGCGACATCAGGCGGTGGGACTGCAGCAGGTTGGGCGCGTCGGGCGCTGTCATCACGATCGCGACGCCCGCCTCGTCGGCGACCGAGCGCAGCACCCCGAGCACCTGCTCGCGCTCGATCATGTTGAGGTTCGCGGTCGGCTCGTCGGCCAGCAGCAGCCGCGGGCGGCGGATCAGCGCGTGCGCGAGCGCGACGCGCGTGCGCTCGCCGTCGGTCAGCTCGTGCCAGCGGGCGCCGGCCGCCTGCGGGACGCCGACGCGCTCGAGCACGTCGTGCGCCTCGCCGCGCGCCTGCGCGTGGCTGCTCTGCTTGAAGCGCGGCAGCGCGACGTGGTCGAGCACCGACAGCCCGCGCGTGATGCGGCCGGTCTGCCAGACGCAGCCGATGTCGGTCAGCAGCAGCCGCGCGCGTGTGCGCCGAGAGCGCGCCGCGAGGTCGTGGCCGTCGAACGCGACGCGGCCGCCGTCCGGCGCCTCGATCCCCGCCGCGACGCGCAGCAGCGTCGTCTTGCCCGAGCGGCTGGCGCCCCAGATCGCGACGAAGTCGCCCGCCTCGACCTCGAGGCCGACGCCCGCCAGCGCCTCCACCTCGCGGTAGCCGCGGGCGTAGCGCTTCGTCACGCCGTCGAGCGAGAGCAGCGCCATGTCAGCCGCGCGATCGCAGCGCCTCCGGGCGCTCCTGCAGCCAGCGCATCGCCTCGCGGATGCTGCGCAGCCAGTGGACCGTCGCCTGCAGGTGGGCGACCTCGGCGTCGCGCACCATCACGCTCGCGACGGCCGGCCACGGCTGCGCGGACGCGAGCAGGTCGTCGAAGGCCGTGCCGCCGCGGTGCTGCTCGAGCCGCTCGAGGCAGGCCTCCTCCTGCTCGTAGGTCAGCTCGATCAGGCGCGCCAGGTTGCGCGGCTGCGAGAGCGCCAGCTTGAGGTGCAGCTCCTCGCGCAGCGGCGCCATCGAGGAGCCGGTCGCCATCCAGTCCTCGAAGCGCTCGAGGCCCTGCGGCGTCGCCTCGTAGATGACGCGCGGCGCGCCGCGCGCCGTGCGGCGCCGCACCGGCTGATCGGCGCCGTCGCCGGCGACCAGCGGCTTCACGAGGCCTTCCTGCTCGAGCTTGTCGAGCGCGACGTAGATCGCCCCGGCGTTGAGCTGCCAGGCCGGCCCGACCTGCTCCTCGAAGCGCTGCACGAGGTCGTAGCCGTAGCCGCGTCGCTGCGCCAGCAGCCCCAGGACCGCGTACTTCACCGACATCGTGTCGTTCGCACCACCTTGCCGCCTCTCGACCGGGAAGCGGAGTTCGAAGGAGCGTCCCACCCATTGGCTCGCTCCGGGGACGCGAGCGTACCTCAAGCGCGTGGGCGATGCCACCGGTTCCGGTTGACCCCCGCGCGGGGTGCCGCCGACCCCGCTCGCTAGCATCATCCAGATGCTCCCCCGCGTCCTCGCGCTGCCGCTCGGCCTGCTCGTCGCGCTCGCCGTCGGCGCCTGCGGCTCGAGCGGCTCCAAGGACAGCGGCGCGACGCTGACGCCGCCCCCGGTGACGACGCAGGCGAGCACGCCGATGACGACGGCCGCCACGACCGCGACGACGACGGTGCAGACGACGACCGCGCCGGCCACGACCACCACCACGACGACGCAGACGACGACGCACGCCACCGGCGGCGCCGCGCCGGCCTCGACGCAGCCCACGGGCGGCGCGCCGGCCGGCTGCCCGTCGGCCGTCGGCGGCTTCATCCGCAACGTGCGCGCGACCGACTGCGGCGCCGCCAGCTCGGTGGCGAACGCCTGGTTCGCCGCGGTGCACGGCGGCGCGAGACCGGACAGCCCGATCCAGGCGGCCGGCTACAGCTGCAACGCGACGATGGCCGGCGAGCAGGCGACGGTCAGCTGCACCGCGAGCGGGGGCAGCGTCGCCTTCACGGCGAGTCCGTAGGAAAGGTCGTCGCCGCGCGCGGCAGCGCGGCGGGGTCGAAGCGCGCGAGCAGCAGCGGCAGGGCGACCGGCTCGCCCGGAGCGGCGAGGCCGAGGCTGCGCGCCATCCACGCCAGCACGTCGGCGGGCGCCTCGCCGCGCGCCGCGCGGTCGGCGAGCGTGACGGCGCCGTGGCGCTTGGCGAGCCGTGCGCCGTCGGGGCCGAGCACCAGCGGCACGTGCGCGTAGGCCGGCTCGCGCAGGCCCAGCAGACGCTGCAGCAGCAGCTGCCGCGGCGTCGTCTCGAGCAGGTCGTCGCCGCGCACGACCTCGCCGATCCCCTGGTCGGCGTCGTCGACGACGACCGCGAGGTTGTACGCGGGCGTGTCGTCGTTGCGCCACAGCACGAGGTCGTCGACGACCTCGTCGACGGGGCCGTGCAGGCGGTCGACGAAGCCGACGCGCTCGCCGCCGGCGTCGAGCCGCAGCGCGGGCGAGCGCCCACTGTGCTCGCGCTCGGCGCGCTGCGCCGCGGTCAGGCGGCGGCAGGTGCCCGGGTAGGCGCCTTCGGGGAGCGGCCCGTGCGCGGCCGACGCCGCCTCGCGGATCTCCGCACGCGTGCACCAACAGGGATAGACACGGCCGGCTGCGCGCAGCCGCTCCAGCGCGGCGCGGTGGCGCTCGCGCCGCTCGGACTGGCGCACGACCGGCCCGTCCCAGTCGAGCCCCAGCGCGGCCAGGTCGGCGAGCTGGCCGGCCTCGTGCTCGCGCCGCGAGCGGCCGGGGTCGAGGTCCTCGACGCGCACGAGCAAGCGCGCGCCGGCGCTGCGCGCGAACAGCCAGGCGAGCAGCGCGGTGCGCAGGTTGCCGAGGTGCAGCGGCCCGCTCGGGCTGGGGGCGAAGCGGCCGTCGCGGTTCGGCGGGGCGGTGGTGGCGGTCACAGCTGCGAATGATCGCGAACGGCGCGTCGGCCCCCCTTCGGCGGCCCGCTGCGCTCGCCCGCGCCGCGAAAGCAAGCGGCGACGCGCCATGTCTCGTTGCATCGATCAAGCGGCGCCCGCCGGGCGTCGATGACGACCGTGCCGCGGACCATCCTTCGTCCCGGCGCGCGTCCCACCGCAACCCGATCGGAGACGCCGGCCATGTCGCACTCGTCCCGTCGTACGCTCGCCCCTGCTCTCGTGCTGGCGCTCACGCTGCTGGCGCTCCCCTCCGGCGGAGCGGCCGCCGCGCCGCCCCCGCCACCGCCCGTGCCCCTGCCCTCGCCGCTGTCCGCGCAGCCGGGCGCGCTGGACTTCGGCACGGTGCCCGTCTCCTACGGAGAGCAGAGCTCGTCGCCGTGGATCCAGAACTCGGGCCCCGACCCGGTCCAGGTCGGTGCCGCGACGGTCGACGGCGACTCCGCCTTCCGCGTCGCCAACGACGGCTGCAACGGGCAGCTGCTCGAGACCGGCCAGGGCTGCAGCGTCAGCGTCGGCTTCCAGCCGGCGGACGGCGTCTCCTACTCCGGGACGCTCCACGTCCCGGTCGCCGGCTTCGACGACCTCGACGTGCCGCTGAGCGGCGTCGGCGGCGTCCAGCGGGTGACGCTCGACCCGCCCTCGCTCGACTTCGGCGCGCTCGCCGTCGGCGACAGCGCGGTGCGCTCCTTCTCGCTCACCAGCACCGGCACGCTGCCGTTCACGGCGTTCGTGACGATCCCCAGCGGCGGCGACGTCGGCGCCTTCCACGTCGAGTCCGACGGCTGCGTCCTGCAGCAGCTCGTGACCGGCACGCCGTGCCAGGTCGCGGTGCGCTTCACGCCCACCGCGGCCGGCTCGTTCGCCTCGAGACTGCTGATGATCGGCGGCGACGGCGATCCGGCGATGGTGCCGCTCCAGGGCACCGGCGTCGCCGCGCCCGTGCCGCCGGCCGACCCGCCGCCGGCCGCGCCGGCGCTCCCGCCGGTCGCCGGCGTCGCGTTCGACGCCGCGCCCGGGCTGCCGGCGCCGTACTCCCACGGGCGCGTCGACCTCGGCCTCGCGCACTGCGTCGCCGCGGCGCGCTGCACCGTCGTCGTGCGCGCGCGCGTCTACGCGGTGGGGGCGGCGGGCACGGCGACGTCGAGCCGCGCCGGCGCCGTGTCGAGCGCCCGCACCGACGTCGTGCTGTGGAACCTGCGGGCACGCGGCCTGCGTACGCGGCTCGGCCTGCCTGCCGGCCTGCGCGGCCGGCCCGCGCTGCTCGTCGCGACCCTGCGCACGCAGGCGGTCGGCCGGCGGACGGGTCTGCGCACGCTCGTCGTGGAGCTCGTCCCGCGCGCGGCCGCGCGCTGATCAAGCAGTCCTACGAGAACGCGCCATGGCGGCCCTCGCCCGCTGCGAAGCGGGCGGCGCCGCCGAGCGCCTCGTGCTCGAGCGCGACGAGGCCGTGGCGCAGCTCGTTGGCGAGCGCCTCGTCGAGCGCGAGGTCGTGCTGCTCGTAGGCGGACAGGCGGTCGTGGCGCATGCACAGCTGGGGGAACTGCGCCAGCTCTGCGGCGAGCGCCTCGGCCGCCGCGCGCGAGGTCCCCGCCGGCACGACGCGGTTCGCGAGCCCGATCGCGAGCGCCTCCTCGGCGCCGACCGGCCGGCCGGTGAGGATCAGGTCGAGCGCGCGCCCGAGCCCGACGATCCGCGGCAGCCGCATCGTTCCGCCGTCGATCAGCGGCACGCCCCAGCGGCGGCAGTAGACGCCGAGCACGGCGTCCTGCTCGACCACGCGCAGGTCGCACCACAGCGCCAGCTCGAGGCCGCCGGCGACCGCGTGGCCGGCGATCGCGGCGATCACGGGCTTGCTCAGCAGCATCCGCGAGGGGCCCATCGGCCCGTCGCCGTCGGGCGCGACGCGGTTGCCGGTCTCGGTCCCCGCGGCCTTCAGGTCGGCGCCCGCGCAGAACGCGCCGCCGGAGCCCCACAGCACGCCGACGCGCGCCTCCTCGTCGGCGTCGAACGCGCGGAAGGCGTCGGCGAGCGCCTGCGCGGTCGGGCCGTCGACCGCGTTGCGCACCTGCGGCCGGTCGAGGATCACCGTCGTGACCGGCCCGTTGCGCTCGACCGCGACTCCCATGGATCGCGAGGCTAGAGCATCCGCCGGGCCGTTTCGCCCGTACAACCTGGAGATGAGAATCGCGATCGTCGGCGCCGGCGTCTCCGGGCTCGTCGCCGCCCATGTCCTGCAGGGGCGCCACGACGTGACGCTGTTCGAGGCCAACGACTACGCCGGCGGCCACACGCACACGGTGCATGCGGAGACGGAGGGCGGCGCGTGGGACGTCGACACCGGCTTCATCGTCCACAACGACCGCAACTACCCGAACTTCCAGCGCCTGCTCGCGCAGCTCGGCGTGGCGACGCAGCCGTCGGAGATGTCGTTCGGCGTCTCCGACGCGGCCGGCGACTTCGAGTACAACGGCGCCTCTGCGAACGGCCTCTACGCGAAGCGCAGCCACCTGCTCACGCCGTGGTTCCAGCGGATGGTCGCCGACCTCGTGCGCTTCAACCGCGAGGCGCGCACGCTGCTCGACGGCGGCGACGCACACGCCGGCCCCTCGCTGCGCGATTGGCTCGCCGAGCGCCGCTACTCGGAGGCGTTCGTGGAGCGGCTGATCGTGCCCCAGGCCGCGGCCGTGTGGTCGGCCGACGCGCGCCAGCTGTGGTCGTTTCCGGCCCGCTTCCTCGTCGAGTTCTTCGCCAACCACGGGATGCTCGGCTTCCGCGACCGCCCGCAGTGGCGGACGATCGCGGGCGGCTCGCGGCGCTACGTCGAGGCGATCGTGCGCGGACTCGGCGAGCGGCGCGTGCGGCTGTCGACGCCCGTCCGCGCGATCGCGCGCCACGCCGAGCACGTCGAGCTGACGCCGCTGCACGGCGAGCCGCTGCGCTTCGACCACGTCGTGATCGCGACGCACAGCGACCAGGCGCTGCGGATGCTCGCCGACGCGAGCGAGCGCGAGCGCGAGCTGCTCGGCGCCATCCGCTACCAGCCCAACGACGTCACGCTGCACACCGACCGCGGCCTGCTGCCGCGCCGCCGCCGCGCGTGGGCGAGCTGGAACTACCACCTGCTCGACGGCGAGCCGGGTCGTCCGACCGTCACGTACCTGATGAACCGCCTCCAGTCACTGGATGCCGACCGCGAGCTGCTCGTCACGCTCAACCGCGACGCCGATGTGCGGCCCGAGCACGTGCTCGCGCGCTTCCGCTACGACCATCCCGTCTTCACGGCGGCGGGCGTCGCGGCGCAGAAGCGGTGGGTCGAGCTGGAGGCGACCGCCCCGCGCACGTCCTATTGCGGCGCCTACTGGGGCTGGGGCTTCCACGAGGACGGCGTCGTCAGCGCGCTGCGGGCGTGTGAGCGGCTGTGAACAGCGCGATCTACGAGGGCGTCGTCACGCACCGCCGGCGAACGCCGGTCGGGCACGCGTTCCGCTTCCGGCTGTTCCTCATGTACATGGACCTGGCGGAGCTGCCGGACGCGCTGCGCGGCGTCCCGCCCGTGCTCGCGCGCTTCCGCCGCGAGGACTACCTGGGCGATCCTGCGGTCCCGCTCGACACGGCGGTCCGCGACCTCGTGCAGGAGCGCCTCGGCTTCCGCCCGGCCGGTCCGGTGCGGATGCTCGCGCACCTGCGCTACCTCGGCCACTGCTTCAACCCGGTCGCCTTCTACTGGTGCTTCGCGCCGGACGGCGAGCGCGTCGAGGCGGTCGTCGCGGAGGTGACGAACACGCCGTGGGGCGAACGGCATGCATACGTCTCCGCCGGCGGCGGGAATAGTGAGCAGGTGCTCGAGAGCCGGCACGAGAAGGCGCTGCACGTCTCGCCGTTCATGCAGATGTCGATCGACTACACGTGGCGGGTCGGCATCCCGCGCGAGCGCCTCGCCGTGACGATCGAGAACCGCGACGCCGACGGCGGGCTCGTGTTCGACGCGCAGCTCGCGCTGCGCCGCCGCGCCCTCACGCACGGCGCGCTCATGCGCGTGCTCGCACGCCACCCGGCGATGACGCTGCGCGTGCTCGCCGGCATCTACGGCCAGGCGCTGCGGCTGCGGCTGAAGGGCGCGCGCTGGCACGCGCACCCGACGAGGGCCGCCGCATGAGCGCGCGCGAGCGCGCGGCCCGCCGCGCCGTCCACGCATTGCTCGGGCGGGTGCGCGGCGGCACGGTCGAGCTGGTCGAGGACGGCGCGGCGCAGACGTTCGGCACGCCCCTCGGCGGACCGCCGCTGCACGCGCGGATCGAGGTCCACGACCCCGCCTTCCACACCGCGCTGCTGCACGGCGGCGCCGGCGCCGGGCGCGCGTACATGGACGGCCTGTGGGACTGCGACGACCTCGTCGCGCTCGTGCGGATCGCGGCGCGCGCGATGCCCGCGCTCGACCGCTGGCGGGAGCGACTGCTGCCGCTGACCGCGCCATGGCAGCAGACGACATGGCGGCTGCGCGCGAACACGCGCGCCCGCGCACGCGAGCGGATCGCCGCCCACTACGACCTCGGCAACACGCTCTTCTCGCGCTTCCTCGACGAGACGATGATGTACTCGTCCGCGATCTTCGAGCGCCCCGGCGCGACGCTGCACGAGGCGCAGCTCGCCAAGCTCGACCGCATCTGCCGGCGCCTGCAGCTCGCGCCCGGTGAGCGGCTGCTGGAGATCGGCAGTGGCTGGGGCGGCCTCGCGCTGCACGCGGCGCAGCGTTACGGCGCGCACGTCACGACGACGACGATCTCGCGCGAGCAGCACGCCCACGCGAGCGCGGCCGTGCGCGCTGCGGGCTTGGAGGATCGCGTGACGGTGCTGCTGCAGGACTACCGCGACCTGCGCGGCCGCTACGACAAGCTCGTCTCGATCGAGATGATCGAGGCCGTCGGCTGGGAGCACCTCGACACGTACTTCGCGGCGTGCAGCGCCCTGCTGGAGGACGACGGCGCGATGCTGTTGCAGGCGATCGTCCACCCGCATCGCGTGTTCCGCGTCGAGAAGGCGTCCACCGGCTTCATCAACGCGTTCGTGTTCCCCGGCGGGACGCTGCCGTCGCTTCACGCGATCGAGCGCTCGCTCGCCCGTCGCACCGATCTGCGCAGCGTCGCGCTCGACGACATCACGCCGCACTACGCGCGCACGCTCGCGTGCTGGCGCGAGCGCTTCCACGCCGCTTGGCCCGAGCTGCGCACGCTCGGCTACGACGAGCGCTTCCGCCGCATGTGGGACCTCTACCTCGCCTACTGCGAGGCCGGCTTCCGCGAGCGCCGCATCTCCGACGTCCAGCTCCTGCTCGCCAAGCCCGCGTATCGCGCGGAGCGGGTCGCGCCGCTGACGGCGCCGGCCGCCTCACCAGTGTCTGAGGACCTCGCTCCAGAACCGCTCGGACTCGCGCTCGCCGAGTGACGGATCCGGGGCCGGCAGCACCGTCACCTGCTCGTGCTCGTCGACGATGACGACCGTCTTGCCACGCTCGTGGCTCTCGCGGATCAGCGCGAAAGCGGCGGCGTTACGAGCGTCTGAGCAAGTGGCTCGCGTCGTTCCACAGCCACAGGGCGGGCGCGGCGTGCTCGGCGCCGACGATCGAGAGGCTCGCAGGGTCGAGCGCGAGGTGGCGGCCGTGGCCGGGCGCGAGCGTGAGCGCGCGCGAGGCGAGCGTGCGCGTGAGGTGGCCGTGACCGACGAGCAGCACGCGCCCCTCGACGGCGCGCGCTCGCGCCAGCACGCGCTCCGCGCGCACAGCGGCCTGCACGATCGTCTCGCCCCCGGGGCAGCCGTCGCGCCACAGATCCCAGTCCGGCCGCGACCGATGGATCTCCGCCGTCGTCAGGCCCTCGTACGAGCCGTAGTCGACCTCCATCAGATCCGCGTCGAACGCAAGCGCATCCCCGAACCCCGCCAACTCAGCCGTCCGCCGCGCGCGCAGCAAAGGACTCGCCAGCACCAACGCAAACTCCACGCCGCCAAGCCGCTCGCCCAACGCAGCAGCCTGCCGCTCCCCAGCAGCGGTCAACGGCACATCCGTGCGACCGGTATGCCGCCCCGCCACGCTCCACTCGGTCTGGCCATGCCGAGCCAGCCAAAGCTCATTCAACGACGAAGACACGCGCGACACGCTACCCGTGTAGAAGGCGCGAGGCGTGCAGAAGGCGCGAGGCGCGAGCTTGGACCGCGAGGCGTATGTTTCATCGCCTCGCAGGGCAAGACTCGACGCCTCGTGCCTGCCAGCAACGCTAGGGCCAACGCCCAGACAGCTCAGGAGTAAGAGCCGAAGTCCGTCGTATACGTCGCCCCGCCACCCCCGACCGGAGCGCCTATCGCGATCCCGATCCCGATGTCGCGGAAGTGACGGTTGAGGATGTTCGCGCGGTGCGGCGGGCTGTGCATCCACGCGCGCACCATCGCGATCGGCTGGCCGAGCGAGCCGCTGCCCCAGCCGATGTTCTCGCCGAGCCACCAGCTCGCGTCGCGCGGCACGTAGTGGGAGGCGAACATGCGGGCGAACGGCGAGCTGCCGCTCAGCGAGTCGTGAGCGAAGTAGCGCCGGCTCACCATGTCGTGCGAGTGCATGCGCGCGACATGGCCGAGCGGCCCGTTGAGCCGCAGCGGCGGCAGGCCGTGCTCTGCGCGCACGCGGTTCAGCAGGCACAGCGTCGCGTCCCGCGCCTCGCGGACCGTCGCCGCCCGCACCGCGACGTGCGCGGCGGCGGCGGCGCAGGCACTCGGGCGCGCGGTCGCCTGCGCGACGGGCGCGAGCAGCGCCGCCAGCAGGAAGAGGAGCGCGAAGAGGGATGTGCGCGAACGGGGCATTCCTCCCGAGCAATCGACCGCGACGCGGCCATCTGCCGTCGATGTCCAGTCGATTGGACGAATGTGCGAGTCGCAGGCCGCTCGCGACGCTCCAGCCGCGGCCGGGCTCGTCGGCGCGCTCACGCAAGCCCATCCGGTCTAGGATGCCCGGCGACCATGGACCCCGTGACCCTCCGCAATCGCCTGCTCGTCGCCACCGGCATGTGGCGCGAGGTCACCGGCGAGGCGCTGCCGAGACTGCAGCCGGGCCCGCCCGAGCAGCAGGTGCAGCAGTTCGAGCTGCTGCTGGTGGACCGTCTGTGGGAATCCGCGACGGTCGAGAACGCGCGCGAGATCGCCGATCGCACCTGGGATCTCGTGCACGACCGACCGGAGGGCGACGCCGTCCGCAGACGCGTCGTCGAGTGCCACGAAGCGCTTGCGCGCATCTCGCGCCTCGGCGACTGACGCAGCGCCGTCCAGACGGCGCTCCGGTGCCACTGGCGAGCCGCTGTGGCGCCTGGTACGTTCTGCCGCGTAAGGCCGGAGAGACACCCGGCAGAAAGCAGTGCGACGTACGCGGGCCGTTGCCTCACAGCACCCTCCGCGCATGCAGCACACCAGCAGTGGAGGACAGCAACGTGCCGACCGGAACCGTGAAGTGGTTCAGCGACGAGAAGGGCTTCGGCTTCATCACGCCCGACGAGGGCAGCCGCGACCTCTTCGTCCATCACACCGGCATCAACTCCGACGGATACCGCTCCCTCGCCGAGGGCTCGAAGGTCTCCTACGAGGAGGAGCAGGGCGACAAGGGCCCCAAGGCGGTCAACGTCTCCGCCATCTAGGGGAGACAGCGCCGCCGTCGCGCTCGAAGGCCTCCGCGAGGGGGCCTTCCGTGTTTAACCCACCGTGTCTGTAGGATCGAAGGCAAGGCACCACGAGGGGGAAGGGTCGGACGTGGGCAAGACGGTCGAGCAGCGCGAGCGCGTCGTCGTGCGCTTCGCGGGCGACTCGGGGGACGGCATGCAGCTGGTCGGTGGGCGCTTCACCGACGCTACTGCCCTGCTCGGAAACGACCTCGCGACGCTGCCCGACTTCCCGGCGGAGATCCGCGCGCCGGCCGGCACGATCCCGGGCGTCTCCGCCTTCCAGATCCACTTCGCCTCGCGCGACATCCTCACGCCGGGCGACACGCCGAACGTGCTCGTCGCGATGAACCCGGCGGCGCTGAAGGCGAACCTCGCGACGCTCGAGCGCGGCGCGACGATCATCGCCAACGAGGACGCGTTCACGAAGCGCAACCTCGAGAAGGCCGGCTACCACGCGAACCCGCTGGAGGACGGCACGCTCAGCGACTTCCGCCTGCACCGCGTGCCGATGACGACGCTCACCACGCGCGCGGCCGAGGGCCTCGAAGGCGTCGGCACGCGCGACGCCGGCAGAGCGAAGAACCTGTTCGCGCTCGGCCTGCTGTCGTGGCTGTTCGGCCGCCCAACCGACGTCACCGAGCGCTGGGTCGAGGCGAAGTTCGCCACCAAGCCGGCGGCGCGCGCGGCGAACCTCGCAGCCTTCCGCGCCGGCTGGAGCTTCGGCGAGACGACCGAGCTGCTCGACGTGCAGTACCGCGTCGCGCCGGCCACCGACGTCGCCCCCGGCACCTACCGCCAGGTCAACGGCACGACCGCGACCGCGCTCGGGCTGATCGCCGCCTCGGCGCGCAGCGGGCTGCCGCTGCTGCTCGCCAGCTACCCGATCACGCCCGCCTCGGAGCTGCTGCACGAGCTGTCGCGCCACGAAGGCGCGGGCGTGCGCACGATCCAGGCGGAGGACGAGATCGCCGCCGCCGGGATGGCGCTCGGCGCCGCGTTCGGCGGTCACCTCGGCGTGACCGCCACGAGCGGCCCGGGGATGGACCTCAAGGCCGAGACGATCGGGCTCGCGGCGATGCTGGAGCTGCCGCTCGTCGTGATCGACGTGCAGCGCGCCGGCCCCTCGACCGGCATGCCGACGAAGACCGAGCAGTCGGACCTGCTGCTCGCGCTGCACGGGCGCCACGGCGAGTCGCCGCTGCCGGTGCTGGCGGCCGCGACGCCGGCCGACTGCTTCGAGGCCGCCTTCGAGGCGGCGCGGCTGGCGGTCGAGTACCGCACGCCGGTGATCCTGCTGAGCGACGGCTTCCTGTCGAACTCGTCGGAGCCGTGGCAGATCCCCGACGTGGCGTCGCTGCCCGAGATCGACCCGGCGTTCGCGCACGCACCCGTGGGCGGGGAACCCTTCATGCCCTACGCGCGCGACGCGCGCGGCGTGCGGCCGTGGGCGCCGCCCGGCACGCCCGGCGTCGCGCACCGCATCGGCGGCCTGGAGAAGCAGGACGGCACCGGCAACATCTCCTACGACCCCGCCAACCACGCGACGATGACGCGCCTGCGCGCCGAGCGGATCGCCCACATCCAGCGCGAGCTGCCGGCGCTGGAAGTCGACGCCGACGACGGCGCGGAGCTGCTCGTGCTCGGCTGGGGATCGTCGTACGGCGCGATCCGCGCGGCCGCGCGGCGCGTGCGCGCCCGCGGCCTGAAGGTCGCGACCGCCCACCTGCGCCACCTGAACCCGCTGCCGCCGAACGTCGGCGCGCTGTTGCGCGCCTACCCGCGCGTGCTCGTGCCGGAGATGAACAGCGGCCAGCTCGCGCAGCTGCTGCGCGCGCACTTCCTCGTCGACGTGCACTCGCACACGAAGGTCACGGGCCAGCCGCTGTTCGCGGCCGAGCTGGAGGCGGCGATCGTGGAGGCGATGGAGTGACCGCCGGAAACGGCAACGGGAACGGCGCCGCGCCGCCGGCGCTCGCCAAGGCCGACTTCCAGTCCGACCAGGAGACGCGCTGGTGCCCGGGCTGCGGCGACTACGCGATCCTGTCCGCGGTCCAGGGCTTCATGCCGGAGCTGGGGATCCCGCCGGAGCGGATCGTCTTCATGACGGGCATCGGCTGCGCCGGGCGCTTCGCCTACTACATGGACACGTACGGGATGCACGGCATCCACGGCCGCGCGCCTGCGCTCGCGACCGGCCTCGCGACGACGCGGCCCGACCTGTCGATCTGGATCGTCACCGGCGACGGCGACGCGCTCTCGATCGGCGGCAACCACCTGATCCACGCGCTGCGCCGCAACGTGCCGGTGAAGATCCTGCTGTTCAACAACCAGATCTACGGGTTGACGAAGGGCCAGGCGTCGCCGACGAGCGAGCGCGGCAAGATCACCAAGTCGACGCCGTTCGGCTCGCACGACCGGCCGTTCAACCCGCTCGCGCTGGCGCTCGGCGCGGAGGCGACGTTCGTCGCCCGCTCGCTCGACCGCGACCGCGCCCACCTCGCCGAGGTCCTGCGCGCGGCTGCCGCGCACGAGGGCACCGCGTTCGTCGAGATCTACCAGAACTGCCCCGTCTTCAACGACGGCGCGTTCTTCGCGCTGACGGAGAGAGACACGCGCGAGGCGAACCAGATCCGCCTCGTCCACGGCGAGCCGATCCGCTTCGGCGCGGATGGCGCGCGGGGCGTGGCGCGCGGGCCCGACGGCGACCTGCAGCTCGTCGAGGTCGCCGACGTGGGCGAGGACGCGCTGCTCGTCCACGACGCCCACCGCGAGGACCCAAGCCTCGCCTTCGCGCTCGCCCGCCTCGCCGACCGGCCGACGGAGCCCACCCCGATCGGCATCTTCCGCGCCGTCGAGCGCCCACTCCACGGCGCCGCCGCAGCGGCCGCCGGCCCGCGCGCCGTCGCCGACACGACGATGCTCGACGCGCTCCTGAACGCCGGCGACACCTGGACAGTTGCCTGACGGCCCTACGATTGCGCTGTGCGCATCTTGGTCGTAGAGGACGAGACGGCGATCGCGGACTTCATCCAGCGCGGGCTGCAGGCCGAGGGGCACGCGGTCTCGTGCGCGGCCGACGGGTTGGAGGGCGAACGGCGGGCGCTCGCGGAGGACGTCGACCTCGTCGTGCTCGACGTGATGCTGCCGGGCAAGGACGGCCTCGGCGTGCTGCAGGCGATCCGCCGCGAGAAGCCCGAGCTGCCGGTCGTGATGCTGAGCGCGCGCGCGACGGTCGACGACCGCGTCGCCGGCCTCGACGGCGGCGCGACCGACTACGTCACGAAGCCGTTCAGCTTCGATGAGCTGGCCGCGCGCGTGCGCGCGCACCTGCGCACGCCGCGCCAGTCCAACGCGACGACGCTGTCGGCGGCCGGAATCGACCTCGACCTGCTGGGTCGCAAGGTCACGCGCGACGGCGTCGAGCTGCGGCTGTCCGCGCGCGAGTTCGACCTGCTCGCCTACTTCCTGCGCCACCCCGACCAGGCGCTCAGCCGCCAGCAGATCCTCAGCGCGGTGTGGGGCTACGACTTCGACCCGGGCACGAACGTCGTCGAGGTCTACGTGCGCTACCTGCGGCGCAAGCTCGAGCTGCCGGGGCGCCCGGCGCCGATCGACACGCTGCGGTCCGTCGGCTACCGCCTCACGACCCGCCCCTGACCGCGGATGGCGCGACGCGGCGACAGCGGCAGCGGCGCGCACGTCCCGTGGTTCCGCAGCCTGCGCGCGCGCCTCGCGATCGCGATCGCGGTGATCCTCGTGGCGGCGCTCGGCACCGCGTTCGTCGCCACCTACCGCGGCACCGGCACGCAGGTGCAGGCGCAGATCGACCAGGACCTGCGCCAGGAGGCGTCGGCGTTCGAGCAGAAGATCCCGCTGCTCAGAGTCACGCGCGCCCACGTCACGAAGGCCGCCCAGAGCTACATCGAGGATCAGGTCACCTCCACGGTCGCGCCGCGCCTCTACGTCGTGCGCGTGGCGGGCGGCGGGATCGTCTCGAACCTGCCGGAGCTGAATCCCGCGGACAGTCCGGGTGTCGCCGGACCGCATCGCGAAAGCCCCGAGGCGCGCGCGCTGCGGACCGCGCCGCTCGGCTTCTCCGACCACACGGTGAGCGGCGATCAGGTGCGCCTCTACGCGATCCAGGCGATGCGCGACGAGCGCACCGTCGCGATCATCGCCGTCGGCGAGACGACCGAGGGCGTGACGCGCGCGCAGAGCGGCGTCGCGCGCACCTTCCTGTTCGCCGGGACGGCGACGCTGCTGGCCGCGCTCGTGCTCGGCTTTGCCTTCGCGACGCGCCTCTCGCGCCCGCTGCGGCGGATGGCCACGACCGCCGCCGAGGTGCGTGCGGGCGACCTCTCCAAGCGCATCGACGCGCGGGGGCGCAACGACGAGGTGCGGGTGCTGGCCGACTCGTTCGACCGCATGCTCGACCGGCTCGAGGACGCGTTCGCGCGTCAGCGCGGCTTCGTCGCGGACGCCTCGCACGAGCTGCGCACGCCGCTGACGGTGATCCGCGGCCAGCTCGAGGTGCTCGCGCGCCAGCGCGAGGTCACGCCCGCGGACGTGCGCCACGTCGACGAGGTCGTGCGCACGGAGGTGCTGCGGATGGAGCGCCTCGTCGACGACCTGCTGCTGCTCGCGCGCGCCGATGAGGGCGAGCTGCTGCGGCCGACCGCGCTCGAGCTGCGCCCGTTCGTCACCGAGCTGTTCGACGCGCTCACGCTCACCGCCGAGCGCCGCTTCGAGCTGGGCGACGTGCCGGACGGGGTCCTGCGCGCCTACGAGGACC
>Ga0265319_1000905_pt1 | contig 18667 bp, 2 predicted proteins | sample 4824metaG_FD_192443 | JGI IMG/M metagenome (GOLD analysis project Ga0265319, IMG submission 192443) | Rhizosphere microbial communities from Carex aquatilis grown in University of Washington, Seatle, WA, United States - 4-8-24 metaG | ecosystem: Host-associated > Plants > Roots > Rhizosphere >...
ACGATGACCGCCAACACCAGCCCGGCGACCACCATCAACACGGCCGCCTTCTCGAAGCTGCAGATCCTTCTGCCCGGCGAGACCGCCGCACCCGGCACCGCCTCCGGCAAGACCGGCACCCCGAGCGCACAGACCGCAGGCTCCTCGTTCAACGTCACCGTCAACGCGGTCGACGCCAACTGGAACCCGGTCAGCTCCACCGACAACGTCGGGATCACGAGCTCCGACGCCAACGCGGCTCTCCCGGCCAACGCCGTACTCGTCGCCGGCAGCCAGACCTACTCCGTCACACCGAAGACGTCCGGCTCGAAAACCTTCACCGCGACCGACATCACGACCGGGACGATGACCGCCAACACCAGCCCGGCCACCACGATCAACGCGGCCGCCTTCACGAAGCTGCAGATCCTGCTGCCGGGTGAGACCGCAGCACCCGGCACCGCGTCCGGCAAGACCGGCAGCCCGAGCGCCCAGACCACCGGTACCGGCCTGACCGTCACCGTCAACGCCGTCGACGCCAACTGGAACGTCGTCAGCTCGACCGACACGATCGGCGTCACGTCCACTGACGCCAACGCGACGCTGCCGTCCAACGCCGCGCTCGTCGCCGGCACCAAGACCTACTCGGTGACGCCCAGGACCGCCGGCACCGCCACCTTCACCGCAACCGACATCACCACCGGCACGATGACCGCCAACACCAGCCCGTCGACCACGATCAACGCGGCCGCCTTCAGCAAGCTCCAGATCCTCCTCCCCGGCGAGACCGCCGCCCCCGGCACCGCCACCGGCAAGACCGGCACCCCGAGCGCACAGACCGCAGGCTCCTCCTTCACGGTCACCGTCAACGCCGTCGACGCCAACTGGAACCCGGTCACCTCCACCGACACCGTCGGCGTCAGCTCCAGCGACGCCAACGCGACGCTCCCGGCCAACGCCGCACTCGTCGCCGGCACCCAGACCTACTCGGTCACCGCCAAGACGGCCGGTTCGAAGACCTTCACCGCCACCGACATCACGACCGGGACGATGACCGCCAACACCAGCCCGGCCACGACGATCAACACCGGCGCCTTCAGCAAGCTGCAGATCCTGCTGCCCGGCGAGACCGCCGCACCCGGCACCGCGACCGGCAAGACCGGCACCCCGAGCGCCCAGACCGCGAGCTCCTCCTTCACCGTCACCGTCAACGCGGTCGACGCCAACTGGAACCTCGTCAGCTCCACGGACAACGTCGGCATCACCTCCAGCGACGCCAACGCGGCTCTCCCGGCCAACGCCGCGCTCGTCGCCGGCACCCAGACCTACTCAGTGACTGCCAAGACCGCCGGCACGGCCACCGTCACCTCGACCGACATCACCAACGGCGGCATGACCGCCAACACGAGCCCGGTCACCACGATCAACGCCGGTGCCTTCGCCAAGCTGCAGATCCTCCTCCCCGGCGAGACCGCCGCACCCGGCACCGCAACGGGCAAGACCGGCACCCCGACCGCGCAGGCCGCCGACAGCGCCTTCGTCGTCACCGTCAACGCGGTCGACGCCGACTGGAACCCGGTCAGCTCGACCCACTCGGTCGCGCTCAGCACGAGCGACGCGAACGCAACGCCGCCCGCACCCGCCGCGCTCGTCGCCGGCACGAAGACGTTCGCGCTGCTGCTGCCGACCGCCGGCTCCGCCACGGTCGGCGCGACCGACCTGACCGACGGCTCCAAGAGCGCCGACACGAGCCCGTCCACCACCATCTCTGCCGGCGCGTTCACCAAGCTCCAGATCCTGCTGCCTGGCGAGACCGCCGCACCCGGCACCCCGTCGGGCAAGACCGGTTCGCCCTCGGCGCGCACCGCCGGCACCCCGTTCAGCATCACCGTGAACGCGGTCGACGACAACTGGAACCTCGTCAGCTCGACCGATGCTGCCGCGATCACGAGCACGGATGCAAATGCGGCCCTCCCGGGGAACGCCGCACTCATCGCCGGCACGAAGACCTTCACCGTCACCGCCAAGACCGCCGGCTCGGCGACGTTCACGGCCACCGACGCGACGAACGGCGCCAAGAGCGCGAACGTCAGCCCGTCGACCACGATCAACGCCGGCGCGTTCACCAAGCTCCAGCTGCTGGTGCCCGGCGAGACCGCTGCGCCCGGCACGGCGACCGGAAAGACCGGCGCGCCGACGAACCGCACCGCAGGCTCCTCCTTCAACGTCACGGTGAACGCCGTCGACGCCAACTGGAACGTCGTCACCTCGACGGACAACGTCGCGATCACCTCGACCGACACGAACGCGGCGCTCCCGGCGAACGCGGCCCTCGTCGCCGGCACGAAGACCTTCGCCGTCACCGCCAAGACCGCGGGCTCGGCGACGTTCACGGCGACGGACGCCGACAACGGGTCGATGACCGCCAACACGAGCCCGTCGACGACGATCGACCCTGGCGCGTTCGCGAAGCTCCAGATCATCTTGCCGGGCGAGACCGAGAGCCCGGGCAGTGTCTCCGGCAAGACCGGCACCCTGTCCGCTCAGACGGCCGGCGGCAACTTCATCGTCACTGTCAACGCCGTCGACGCCAACTGGAACCAGGTCACGTCGACCGACACCGTCGCGATCACCTCGAGCGACGCCAACGCGACCCTGCCCGCCGACGCCGCACTCGTCGCCGGCACGAAGACCTTCTCGGTCACGCCGAAGACGGCAGGCACCGCAACGTTCACCGCAACCGACACCACCGACGGCGCGAAGTCGCTGAACACGAGTCCGTCCACCACGATCAACACGGGCGCGTTCACCAAGCTCCAGCTGCTCCTGCCGGGTGAGACCGCAGCCCCCGGAACCGCCTCCGGCAAGACCGGCACCCCGTCCGCACAGACCGCCGGCAGCTCCTTCACCGTCACCGTCAACGCGGTCGACGCCAACTGGAACCCGGTCGCCGGCACCGACACGATCGCCGTCAGCTCCAGCGACGCCAACGCGACGCTGCCGTCCAACGCCGCCCTCGTCGCCGGCACGAAGACCTTCACCGTCACGGCGAAGACCGCGGGCGCCGCGACGTTCACGGCGACCGACGTCACCGACGGCGCGAAGGACCCGAACACGAGCCCGTCCACCACGGTGAGCGCGGGCGCCTTCGCCAAGCTTCAGGTTCTCCTCCCGGGCGAGACCGCCGCCCCGGGTACCGCATCCGGCAAGACCGGCACCCCGAGCGCACAGACCGCAGGCGGCAACTTCGCGGTCACGGTGAACGCCGTCGACGCCAACTGGAACCCGGTCACCTCGACCCACACCGTCGCGCTCAGCACGAGCGACGGCAACGCCACCCCGCCCGCCCCGGCTGCGCTCATCGCCGGAACGAAGAGCTTCACCATCGCCCTCAACACGGCAGGCTCCTCGACGATCACGGCCACCGACCAGACCGACGGCTTGAAGACGCCCGACACGAGCCCGGCAACCACGGTCAACACGGCCCCGTTCAGCAAGTTGCAGCTCCTGCTCCCGGGAGAGACTGCCGCACCCGGCACCGCGAGCGGCAAGACCGGCACGCCGAGCTCGCAGCCTTCCGGCAGCGCCTTCACCGTCACCGTCAAGGCCGTCGACGCCAACTGGAACCCGGTGAGCTCCACCGACAACATCGCGATCACGTCCTCCGACGGCCAGGCGAGCCTGCCCGCGAACGCCGCACTCGTCGCCGGCACGAAGACCTTCTCGGTCACGCTCCGGACGACCGGCTCGCGCACGATCACCGCGACCGACAGCACCAACGGCGCGAAGAGCCCGAACACGAGCCCGTCCGTCACTGTCACCTCCGCCCCGACCGTGCCGACCCTCGGCAGCCCGGCCAATGCCGTGAACGTCAGCTCGCTGACGCCGACGCTGTCCGCGAGCTTCTCCAGCCCGGACAACACGATCACCGGCAAGGTCACCTTCCAGCTCTGCTCGACGAGCGACTGCTCGAGCGTCCTCCAGAGCTTCGACTCGAGCTCCACGACGCTCGCAGTCGGCGCGTCCGGCTCGGCCGCGTACTCGGGCGGCACCGCCCTCGTGGACGGCAACACCTACTACTGGCGCGCAAAGAACGTCGACGCCAACACCAACGCGTCCGCGTACAGCTCCATCCGCTCGTTCGTCGTCAACACCACGGCGGTGACGATGAGCACCGCCACGATCGGCGCCGACGGCACAACGGTGACCGTGACGTGGTCGGCCGATCTCGACCAGACGCAGTCCGCAGTGTCCGGCACGGCCTTCACCGTCGCGCCGAACGGCGGCGCGCCGATCGCAGGCACGGCAGCCAACGTCACGTACCCGGCCGCGAATCAGACGCAGTTCACGCTCTCGAGCCCCCTGAACCACCTCGATTCGCTCGAGTTGACCTACACCGAGCCCGGCTCGGGCGACACGATCCGCGACCTCGCGGTGCCGGTCGGCAACGCCGCAAGCGACGGCTCGCTCACCAACGGCTCGATCACGAACAACACCACCGACATCGCGCCGAGCGTGCCTGCCCTCGTCTCGCCGACAGTGGCCGCGTACGTCAACACGCTCACGCCGACGCTGACGGCGACCTTCTCCGACCCCGACACGCAGGACACCGGCAAGGTCACCTTCCAGCTCTGCTCGGCGAGCGATTGCTCGACCGTCCTCCAGACGCTCGACTCGACGTCGACGAACCTCACCGTGGGTGCTGCCGGCTCGGCGACGTACTCCGGCGGCACGGCGCTCGTCGACGGCAACACGTACTACTGGCGCGCAAAGAACGTCGACGCCGGCGCCTCCTCGTCCGCCTACAGCGCCATCCAGTCCTTCATCGTCGACACGAGCGGCCCGACGAACGTCTTCTCGCTGACCGGCGTGAGCAACGTCGGCGGCCTCCCCGTCGCCTTCTACTCCGGCACGGGCTCGACGATCTTCTACAACGGCTCGCTCGGGACCGGCGCGAAGAGCTTCACCCTGCGGGCCGCGACGACGGACGCCGGCTCCGGCGGCGCCTCGATCACGACCTCGAGCTTCGCCGACGGCGGCTCGAACATGAGCCACACGGAAGGCGCGTCGACGAGCCCCGGCACCGGCACGTTCGATTCGAACACCTTCACGTTCACACCGACCACGAGCGGCAATCCGACGTTCGACGCACTGACCACCGACACGGTCGGCAACACGAGCGCGACGACGAGCTTCACCGTCCGGAACGACACCACGCCGCCCGCGAGCGGCGCGGTGTCGATCGGCGGCTTCTCCAGCTCGCTGACCGTCTCGCCGAACATCACCGCTCTCTATGCCGAGACGGCGTCCGGCACCGCCTCCGGCCTCGAGGCCACGGGCGGCAACACGCTCGTCCGCACGCAGGCTTCTCCGTCGGCAGCGGGCGTCTGCCCCGCCCCCGGCTCGATCACCGGCAACGCGACGACCGTCGATGCGAACGTGACCTCGACCGGCACGGAGAGCGACACCGTCCCGACCGACGGCCTCTGCTACGCGTACACGCTCACCGGCACCGACAACGTCGGCAACGCTGCGAGCGTCACCACCGTCGTCCTCGTCGACACCACCGACCCGAGCGCGCCGACGACCTTCGCCTTCTCGGCCCCGACGAACGCGTACTACCCCGGCTCGGGCACGGTCGTCTTCTTCCAGGGCAGCGCAGCCGGCGGCTTCACCGTCACGGCGAGCGGTGCGGTTGACGCCCAGTCCGACATCGCGTCGTACACGTACCCGGCCCTCGGCACCGGCTGGTCGCACATCGGCAGCGCCTACACGTTCTCGAGCTCGGCCACGACCCAGAGCGGCTCCGTCACGGCGCAGAACAACGCGGGCTCGAACGGTGCCGGCACAAGCTTCACGGCCCAGGGTGACTTCAGCGCCCCGACGAGCTCGATCCAGTGCAACGCGGCCGCCTGCTCGGCCGGCTGGTACACGGCCTCGCCCGTGTCGATCGCCATCTCCGCCGCCGGCGAGGCCGGAGCCTCGGGCGTCAAGCGCATCACGTACACGACCGACGGCAGCGACCCGACCTCTGGTGGCACGACGGTCAACGCCTCGACGGCGAGCTTCAACGTGACGGCGCTCGGCACGACGACGATCAAGTGGATCGCCGAGGACAACGTCGGCAACATCTCCAGCATCTCCACAAAGACGGTCAAGCTCGACACGACGGCTCCGTCGGCACCGAGCCTCGCCTTCTCCTCGCCGACGCAGGCGTACTACCCCGGCACCGGCTCGACCGTCTACTTCCAGAGCGGCGCCACGGGCAGCTTCACCGTCACGGCGAGCGGCTCGGCCGACGGCGACTCCGGCGTCGCGGGCTACACGTACCCGACGCTCGGCGCCGGCTGGTCGAACACGAACGGCGCCTACAGCTTCGGCGCAACTGCCGGCACGGACGGCGGCAGCGTCACCGCCCAGAACAACGCCGGCCTCTCGAGCTCCGGCACGAGCTTCACCGCCGAGGCCGACGGCGCCGCGCCGACGAGCACCGTCCAGTGCAACACGGCCGCCTGCTCCGCCGGCTGGTACACGGTCTCGCCCGTCGCGGTCGACATCGCCGCCGGCGGCGAGGCAGGCCACTCGGGCGTCATGCGGATCGTCTACACGACCGACGGCTCCGCGCCCACGATCAACGCCTCCGACGTGGTCACGAACGGCACCCCGGCCACCGGCAACGCCGCGAGCTTCAACATCACCGCGCTCGGCCTGACGACGGTCAAGTGGATCACGGAGGACAACGTCGGCAACATCTCGAACGTCTCGAGCCAGCTCGTGCAGCTCGACACCTCGGCCCCCTCCGCCCCGACGACCTTCTCGGTCACGTCGCCCACTCAGGCGTACTACCCCGGCACGGGCACGAAGATCTTCTTCAAGGACGGCGGCACGGGCGGCTTCACCCTCGCCGCGAGCGGCGCCGACGACGCACAGTCCGCGATCTCGGGCTACACCTACCCGGCGCTCGGCAGCGGCTGGTCGAATAGCGGCGGCGCGTACACGTTCACGAGCTCCGCCGGAACGCAGAGCGGCAGCGTCACGGCGCAGAACGGCGCAGGCCTCTCGAGCACCGGCACCGGCTTCACTGCCGAGGCCGACGGTACGGCGCCGACGAGCTCCGTGCTCTGCAACACCGCCGCGTGCAGCGCCGGCTGGTACCCCGCCTCCCCCGTGACGGTCGCCATCACGGCCGGCGGCGAGACCGGCGCGTCCGGTGTGAAGCGGATCACGTACACGACCGACGGCAGCGACCCGACCTCTGGTGGCACGACGGTCAACGCCTCGACGGCGAGCGTCGACGTGACCGCGCTCGGCACGACGACCGTCAAGTGGGTCGTCGAGGACAACGTCGGCAACGTCTCGACCGTCTCGAGCCAGGACGTCAAGCTCGACACCACCGCGCCGACCGCACCGACCGACTTCACGTTCTCGAACCCGGATCACACGTACTACGCGGGCTCGGGCAACACGATCTTCTTCCAGGGCGGCGCGACCGGCGGCTTCACGATAGCCGGGAACGGGTCGACCGACGGCGAGTCCGGCGTCACCGGCTACACGTATCCGGCGCTCGGCACCGGCTTCTCCCACAGCGCAGGCGACTACACCTTTGACGCGACGGCGACGACGCAGAGCGGCAGCGTCCGCGCACAGAACAACGCCGGCCTGACGGGTACCGGCACGACCTTCACCGCCCAGGGCGACTTCAACGCTCCGTCGAGCTCCGTCCAGTGCAACGCCGCCGCCTGCTCGACCGACTGGTACACGAGCTCGCCCGTGACGGTCGCCATCTCCACCGCCGGCGAGAGCGGCGCGTCGGGCGTCAAGCGGATCGTCTACACGACCAACGGCACCGACCCGACAATCGACGGCAGCGACGCTGTGACGGTCGGCACCCCGGTCGCCGGCGCGAGCGCCTCCTTCGACGTCACGACGCTCGGGACGACCACGGTCAAGTGGATCGCCGAGGACAACGTCGGCAACATCTCGGGCGTCTCGAGCCAGAACGTCAAGCTCGACACGAGCGTCCCGTCGGCCCCGACGAACTTCACGTTCTCGGCGTTCGTCAACTCGTACTACCCGGGCACCGGCACGAAGGTCTTCTTCCAGGCCGGCACGGCAGGCAGCTTCACCGCCGCCGCGAGCGGCTCGGACGATCTGCAGTCTGGCGTCGCCGGCTACACGTACCCGACACTCGGCACCGGCTGGTCGAACACGGGCGGTTCGTACACCTTCAGCGCCTCGGCCGGAACGCAGTCGGGCGACGTGACGGCGCAGAACGGCGCAGGCCTCTCGAGCACCGGCACCACGTTCACCGCCCAGTCCGACGGCACGCCGGCGTCGAGCTCGCTCACCTGCGACGGCAGCCCGTGCCCGGGCGGCTGGACGAACAGCTCGCCGATGACGGCCGGGATCGCCGGCAGCGACGGCTCCGGCTCCGGCATCGGCAGCATCACCTACACGACCGACGGCAGCGACCCGGCGTCGAGCGGCACCGCCACGACGGTGAACGCGACGACCGCGTCGTTCTCGGTGTCGTCCTCGCAGACGATCAAGTGGTTCACGACCGACAACGTCGGCAACGTCTCGACGACGCAGTCCGTCGACATCAAGGTCGACACGACCGGGCCGACCGCCCCGGCTGCCTTCGACTTCACGGGCCGCACGCAGGCGTACTACCCCGGCACGGGCGCGACGGTTTACTTCCGTGACGGCGGCACCGGCGGCTTCACGGTCGTCCCGACGGGCGCGACCGACGGCCAGTCCGGCGTCTCCGGCTACAACTTCCCGGCCCTCGGCGGCGGCGGCTGGTCGCACACCGGCAGCGACTACACCTTCACGAGCTCCGCCACCACGCAGAGCGGCTCGGTCACGGCCCACGACACCGCCGGCAACACCGGCACCGGCGCGACCTTCACGGCACAGTCCGACGGCACCGCCCCGGCGAGCTCGGCGCTCTGCAATACCGCGACCTGCACCGCCGGCTGGTACAGCTCCTCCCCCGTCACCGTCGCGATCGACGCGACCGACGGCGGCGCCGGCGTGAAGCGGATCACCTACACGACCGACGGCAGCGACCCGACCTCGAGCGGTACGACCGTCAATGCTGCGACCGCGAACGTCAATGTCTCGGCCGACGGCACCACGACGGTCAAGTGGATCGCCGAGGACAACGTCGGCAACGTCTCGACGGTCTCGAGCCAGGACGTGAAGGTCGACACCACCGCCCCCAGCGCCCCGTCGCTCGCCTTCTCGAACTTCAGCCACGCGTTCTATCCAGGCATCGGCTCGACGGTCTTCTTCCAGGGCGGCGGCACGGGCGGCTTCACCGTCGCCGATACCACCGGCTCGGCCGACGCCGAGTCCGGCATCGCGGGCTACACCTTCCCGGCGCTCGGTACCGGCTGGACGCACACCGGCGGCGACTTCAGCTTCGTCGGCACGGCGGGGACGCAGACGGGCGGCGTCACGGCGCAGAACAACGCAGGCCTCTCGAGCAGCGCTACGAGCTTCACGGCTCAGGCCGACTCGAGCGCGCCGACGAGCAGCGTTACCTGCAACGGCGCCGGCTGTGCCGCCGGCTGGTACACGACCTCGCCGGTCGCGATCTCGATCGCCGCAGCCGGCGAGACCGGTGCATCGGGCGTCAAGCGGATCGTCTACACGACGGACGGCAGCGACCCGACGTCGAGCGGAACGGCTGTCTCCGTCAGTGCGACGTCCGCATCGTTCGACGTGACCGCGCTCGGGACGACCACGATCACGTGGATCGCCGAGGACAACGTCGGCAACGTCTCGGCAGCCTCGACGCAGGTCGTCAAGCTCGACAACACGCCGCCGTCCGCCCCGTCGCTCGCCTACTCGGGCTTCGACCACGCGTACTACCCCGGCAGCGGCTCGACCGTGTACGTCGACGGTGGCGCAACCGGCGGCTTCACCGTCGCCGCGAGCGGCTCGGCCGACGCGGACTCTGCAGTGAGCGGCTACACGTACCCGGCACTCGGCAGCGGCTGGTCAGGCACCGCCGGCGTCTACACCTTCGACTCGAGCGCCGGAACCCAGAGCGGCTCCGTCACGGCGCAGAACAACGCTGGGCTCTCGGGCGCAGGTACGAGCTTCACGGCCCGCGCCGACAGCACGGCGCCGTCGACCTCGCTGACCTGCAACACGAACCCCTGCGGAACGGGCTGGACGAACAGCGTCCCGGTCGACCTTGCGATCGCCGGCGACGACGGCAGCGGCTCGGGCGTCAACCGCATCGTCTACACGACCGACGGCACCGACCCGACCACCACAGGCAACGGCACGAGCGTCGCCGGAGCATCCGCCGCCTTCCAGCTCTCGACGCCGCAGACGATCAAGTGGCTCGCGGTCGACAACCTGGGTCACGTCTCGGCCGTCCAGTCGCAGACGCTGAAGATCGACGGCACGGCGCCGTCGGCACCGACCAGCGTCACGTTCACGGGCATCACGCACGGCTATTGGTCGAGCGGCTCGACCGTCTACGTCAAGGGCGGGACGACCGGTGGTTTCACCGTCGTCGCAGACGGCGCAGACGACCTGCAGTCCGGCATCTTCGGCTACACCTACCCGGTGTTCGGTAGCGGCTGGTCGAACACGAACGGCGACTACACGTTCGATGCGACAGCGGCCACCGGCTCCGGCTCCGTCACGGCGCAGAACAACGCGGGCCTCGACAGCAGCTCGGGCCTGAGCTTCACCGCACACGTGGACTCATCCGCGCCGACGAGCTCCATCACGTGCGGCGGCGGCGCCTGCTCGGCCGGCTGGTACGTCGCCGCGCCGGTCTCGGTGTCGATCGCCGCGGCCGGCGAAACGGGCGAGTCCGGTGTCAAGCAGATCGTCTACACGACGGACGGCACGAACCCGACGACGAGCATCACCGCCGTCGCGACGAGCGCCGCAACCGCGAGCTTCGACATCACGGCGCTCGGAACGACGACGATCAAGTGGATCACCGAGGACAACGTCGGCAACGTCTCGACCGTGCAAACCCAGACGGTGCAGCTCGACACGAGCGCGCCGAACGCCCCGAGTCTCGCCTTCTCCGGCTTCAGCCACGCCTACTACCCAGGCACCGGCGGCACGGTCTTCTTCAAGGGCGGCGACTCGGGCGGCTTCACGGTCGCGGCGACCGGCTCGACCGACAGTGATTCCGGCGTTGCCGGCTACACCTTCCCGGCGCTCGGCAGCGGCTGGTCGAACACGGGCGGCGACTACACCTTCACCGGTAGCGCAGCGACGCAGAGCACGTCGGTCACCGCGCAGAACAACGCGGGCCTCGCGAGCGCCGGGGCGAGCTTCACCGCCCAGGCCGACTCGAGCGCACCGACGACCGCTGTCACCTGCGACTCCGTCGCCTGCCCGACGTGGTCGCTCACGAAGCCGGTCGCGGTTCAGATCTCGACGGCGGGCGAGTCCGGCGGGTCCGGCACGAAGCGGGTCGTCGTCACGACGGACGGCACCGACCCCGCCATCGACGGCAGCGACGTCGTCACGGCGGGCACCGAGTTCGCCGGCGCGAGCGCGTCGCTCAACATCTCGGCCGAGGGCGCGACGACGGTGAAGTGGATCGCTGAGGACAACGTCGGCAACATCACCGCCGTCGGCTCGAAGACGATCCAGATCGACACGATCGCGCCGGACACGACGATCGGCACGAAGCCGGGCGACCCGAGCTCGAGCGCCACCCCGACCTTCGGCTTCTCGTCCGACGAGATCGGCGCCACCTTCGAGTGCAAGATCGACGGCGGCGCCTACAGCCTCTGCGTCACGCCGCTCATCCTCCCGACGCTGGGCGAAGGCACGCACACATTCGACGTCCGCGCGACCGACATCGCCGGGAACACGGACGCGAGCCCGGCGACGTACACGTGGTCGCTCGACACCGTGCCGCCGGCCGCGAGCATGGCCGATCCGGGTGCGCATCTCAGCGGCACGATCTCGCTGACCTCCACGTCGACCGACGTCGACGGGACGGGTATCGCGAGCGTCACCTTCGAGTACCGCGACGCGGGCGTCGGCACCTGGACGCCGATCACCGCGCTGCCGTGGAACACGAAGACGGGCCCCGACGCCGTGAGCGACGGACTGTACGACGTCCACGTCGTGGCCTACGACAACGCAGGGAACGCGGCCATCTCGACGCCGATCTCGAACCTCCGCGTCGACAACACGGCGCCGGGCGTCACCATCAACACCCCGGTCTCGAACGGCGGCCTTGCCGACACGGTGACGCTCGACGCCTCGACCACCGACGCCGACCCGAGCCCGTCGATCGTGTGGCAGGTCGCGCCGCACGGCACGACGACCTGGACGACCGTCCCCGGAACGTGGAACACGAAGACCGGCGGCGACGCGGTCGTCGACGGCCACTACGACGTCAAGGCGACAGCGACCGACTGGGCAGGCAATGTCGCGAGCGCGACTGTGACCGACGTGACGGTCGACAACCATGCGCCGAACGTCGCGATGACCGTCCCGACGGACAGCAGCTACGTCAACGCCGCCTCGCCGGATCCGTTCACGGTCAACGCGACCGCGGACGACAACGGCACGGGCGTCGAGCACGTCGTGTTCTCGAGCTGCACCACGGCTGACTGCGCCGGCGGCTCCGTCGCGACCATCGGCACCGACACGACCGGCTCCGCCGGAACGTACGGCGTGCCGTGGACGGTGCCTGCGGACGGCATCTACTGGATCCGGGCGGTCGCGACCGACTTTGTCGGCCACGCGAGCACGTCGATCCACAAGGTCACGGTCGACCGCACGTTGCCCGATACGAACCTGCTGACGACGCCCGGCGATCCGACGAACCTGGCGCACCCGACCTTCACGTTCTCCGCGAGCGAGACGGCCCAGGGCTTCGAGTGCAGCCTCGACGGCGGTGCCTGGACGACGTGCACGAGCCCGCACTCGCTCGCCTCGACGCCGGCCGACGGCACGCACACGCTCGACATCCGCGCGACCGACCTCGCGGGCAACACCGACGCGTCCCCGGCGAGCTGGACGTGGCACGAGGATCGCACCGCCCCGACTGCCACGCTCACCGACCCGGCGGCGGCGAACGCGGCGCACGCGGTCCGCGGCACGCTCAACCTCGCGTCGACCACCGCTGACCCGACGACGAACGGCTACGCCTCCGGCGTCGACAACGCGACCCTGACCTACGAGTACTCCAGCGACGGCACGACGTGGGCGCCGATCGCCACGCCGACCGCCTGGGATACGACGCAGGTCACGGACGGCATCTACCAGATGCACGTGCTGATCACCGACCACGCCGGCAACGTGACGACGTCGGCGACGGTGCCGAACGTGAAGATCGACAACACGCAGCCCGTCACGGCACAGGACGACCCGGGCCAGTACCTGCACTCGACGATCACCCTCACCGGCACCGCGAACGACCCGAACGACCCGCAGGGCGTCGCCGGCTCGGGCGTCGATCACGTCGACTTCCAGGTCTCCCCCGCCGGTGCGAACACCTGGACGACCGTCGGCACCGACACGACCGACCCGTATAGCGCGAGCTTCGACACGACGAGCCTCGCGGACGGCCACTACGACTTCCAGACCGTCGCGTACGACGTCGCCGGCAACCAGATGACCGCGACGCCGGTCGGCGACCGCCTGATCGACAACACCGCACCGGTCGCCCAGATCGTCGACCCGGGCGCCAACCTGCACGCCACCGTCAACCTCACGACCGACCCGCTCGGCACGAGCGATCCGGGCGGCTCGAACGCCTCCGGGATCGTGACGGCGACCTACGAGATCTCCCCCGCCGGCGCGAACACCTGGACGACCGTCGGCACGGCAACGACGACGCCGTACACGGCAAGCTGGGACACGACTGGTGTCGCCGACGGCCTCTACGACATCCGCGCGACCGTCACCGACGCCGCCGGCAACGTGAGCAGCCCGAGCGCAGTCAGCTCCCGCCGCGTCGACAACACGAAGCCCGTCACGACCGCCACGGGCGTCCCGACCGGCTTCTCCGCGAGCGCCGTCACCGTCACCCTCACCCCGACCGACGCCGGGTCCGGTGTGGGCGCCACGCAGTATCAGATCGACGGCGGCGCGTGGCAGGCCGGCACCTCCGTCCTCGTCCCCGCTCCGGCAGACGGCTCGAACGACGGCTCACACACCGTCACGTTCTATTCCGTCGACGTCGCCGGGAACATCGAGAACCAGCACGCCGTGAGCGTGCAGATCGACGCGACGCCGCCCGTCTGCCCGAGCTGCTCGACCTCCGACTACATCGCGGGAACGAAGCACCTGACGGCGACTCCGAGTGACAGTGGCGCCGGCATCGCATCCGTCGAGTTCCAGTACTCCCCGGACGGCACGACGTGGACGACGATCGGCGCTCCGGACACCACCGGTGTCGCAGGCGTGTACTCGACCGACTGGGACACCCGCTCGCTGCCCGACGGCTCGTACCAGCTGCAAGCGCTGATCACCGATGTGGCGTCGAACCAGTCCACGATCGACCTCCATTCCGGCGGAGCCGGCGTCGTGGTCGTCGACAACACCAACCCGAGCGCTTCGGTCGGTGCTCCCACCGCGGGCACCCTGGTCCAGGGCAGCGTGAACCTCGTCGGATCGGCGGGCGACGCGAACCCGTACACGGTCGACCTCCTCATCAACGGCACCGTGATCTCGAGCGGTTCCGCGACGAGCGCTACGTGGGATTCGACCACCGTCCCCGACGGCCCGGTGACCTTCACGGTGCGCACGACCGATGCCGCCGGCAACACGCAGTCGCAGACGGTGCCGCTCACGGTGGACAACGTCGCTCCGAGCCCGACTATGGACAATCTGAACGCGGCGATCCGCGGCTCGCAGGACATCTCGGCCACCACCGACGCCGACACCGTGTCGGTCAGGTTCGAGGAGCGTCTCCAGGGCGCGTCAAGCTGGATCGCATTGCCTCCTGTCGGGCCGCCCTTCCACACGACGTTCGCGACCGGAGCGCTCCCTGACGGCACGTACGAGCTTCATGCGATCGCGACGGACGGATCCGGTCACACCGGCACGAGCCCGACCCGCACGGTCGTCGTCGACAACACGCTGCCGACCGGCTCGATCGTCCAGCCACACGCCGGCAACACGATCGGCGGTCCGAACACGCAGCTCCACGCGCTCGCGAGCGACGCGTCCGGCTCCGGTGTCGCGAGCGTCCTGTTCGAGTGGACTGCCTCCGGCACCAATAGCTGGGCGCCCGTCGGTCCTGCCGTCACGACTGCGCCGTACAACACGACGTGGGACGCGAGTGCACAGACGACGGGCGACTACGACCTCCACATCGTCGTGACCGACAACGCCGGCAACGTGCGGACGTCGACGCCGATCACCGTGCACGTCGACTCCACCGCTCCGACTGTCACGTTCACCGACCCCGGCGCGCTCCTGTCGGGCACCGTCCCGCTGAACGCCACGACTGCCGGCCCTGACGCGGTCAGCGTCGCGTTCGAGGTGAGCCCGGCCGGCGCAAACACGTGGCAGACGATCTCGACCGACACCACCACCAACAGCGCCTTCGAGTGGTCGACGAGCTTCGACACGCGCACAGTCGCCGACGGCGTCTACGACATCCGCACCAGGGCCGTGGACGCCCTCGGCAACGTCAGCGCCTCCATCGCGCCTGCCCTCCTTACGGGTATCCGGATCGACAACCACGCGCCGAGCATCGTGACGGCGGCGCCGGCGGACGGCTCCGTCACCGTCTCTGCCGACTCGATCGTCTTCGACGCGAGCGAGGTCGTCACGCTCAGCACGATCACTCTGGACGGCCTTGCAACGGTCGCTCCGACGATCACCGGCACGCACGTCGACTTCGCAACCGGCACCCTTGCCGACGGGCCGCACACGCTCGCCGGCACTCTGACCGACGCCTCGGGTAAGACGACGCCACTCCTCCTCCACTTCACGCTCTACCCGGCAGACAGCTCCGCCCCGGTCCCGTACGTCGAGAAGAACACGAGCCTCGCGAATGCGACGACCATCACGGCCGCAGCCGGTGGCACGACGGTGACGATGCCGCCGAACGCCTGGTCGCCGACCGTGAACCCGGGAGACTGGCTTGTCGTGAGGGTCGCGCCGGGAGTCCCCACTGCCGCGTCCTCGACGCTGCCGATCCAGTCGGTGGTCGACGTGAGCGCGCGCTGGGCACTCGCCGGGGGCGATGTGCACCAGTTCGAGCAGCCCCTCGACATCGCGGTCGCCAACAGCACGGGCACCGTACCCGCGACGTTCGAGAACTCGGCTTGGCGCCTGCTGCGCACCGTGCCGACTGCCGGCACGCTGCCCGCCGACTGGAGTGACGGCTACTGGAGCGACAACGGGACGGTGCACATCCTCACGCGTCACCTCACACTCTTCGCGCTCGTCAAGGACCAGACGCCGCCGGAAGCCCCGACAAACCTCAACGGCACGATCAACGACGGCGCGCTCACGCTGCGTTGGGATCCGACGAATACGGCGGGCAAGACGCTCGCGGGCTTCGTCCTCTTCGCCGACGACCAGCCGATCAGCAACCTGGGCCCGACCGAGTTCCAGTACGTCGTCGGCACGTTCGACCCCGCGGAAACGCGCGCCTTCTCGATCGTCGAGCTCGACACCTCCGGCAACTCGAGCGAACGCAGCCCGGCGGTCAAGGTCGTGCCCCAGCTCGCCGGGCTCTCGCTCGACGACGCGCGCACCGCGCTGAACGCCCGGGGCTTTGGTGTCGGGGACGTCACGGTTGTCGATTCCCAGGCCGCGGCCGGCACCGTCGTCGGCCCGACTGACCTCGTCACCGCCGCGGTCGGCGCCGTGCTGCCGTTGCAGGTCTCCGCCGGCCCGGGACAGTCCGCAACAAAGTTTGTCTTCGCCGTCGTCGGGACGAAGCGCCTCGTGCTCTCGCAGCGCAGGTTCATCGGCGTCCATCTCGCCACGACCCGTGCCTCGACGCTCAGCGCCACGCTCGTCAACGCCAAGGGCGCGCGGATCTACACGTGGCACGTGACCGCGAGGGCCGGCGTCTCGATCACGAAGCTCAAGCTGCCGAAGTCGGTGAACAAGGCGGGCCGCTACGTCCTTCTCTGGACTGCCACGTCCAGCGGCGATGTCGTGCGCCATTCGATGGTCGTGCAGATGGTGGTCTCCGCGAAGGTCGCGGCCGCCGAAGCTCGCCAGAGCAAGAACAAGGACGTCGTGCTCGCCGGCTCCGGCCTGCCAAAGCAGCTCCCGACCGTCCCCAGGCAGCGGGCACGGCTCGTTGCCTCGAGCGGCGAGTCGGCGTTCCAGCTCACCGGTGACCCGAAGCGCAACGTCCAGGTGATCGTCGTCGACGCCGACCAGTATCCGCTGAGTCTCATCCACAACCTCCGGATCGTCTTCCCCTCGACGTCGGTGAGGCTCGTCGCGCTCACGAACGATCCGAAGAAGCGGGCGCGCGCTGTTGCGGCAGGCGCCACGATCGCCCTGCCGAAGCAGACGCCGAACGTGAAGCTCGCCAAGGTCGTCGCGGCGCTCACGAGCTCCGCGCGGACACCCGCGTCGCACCACTGAGCGGCGACAGAGTTACGTGTCGCGGGTGGCGCCGGGCCGCCAGAGCGGCTCGTCGCGGCCGGCGAGGGCGTTCGCCGCGCGCGAAAGGATGAAGAGCAGGTCGGAGACGCGGTTGAGATAGACGAGCGCGAGCGGGTTCACGTCGTGCGCGTCCGCAGCGGCGAGCGCGGCGAGCTCAGCTCGGCGGCTGACGGCCCGCGCGACATTCAGGCGCGCAGCAGCCTCGGTGCCTCCCGGCAGGACGAAGCTCTTGAGCTCCGGCAACGTCTCGTTGTGCGCGTCGCAGAGACGCTCGAGGCCATCGATCATCGGCTGGATGACGCGGAGACGCTCGTCAGGCCCTGCGAATGGAACGGAGAGGTCGGCGCCGACGTCGAACAGCTCGTTCTGGACGCGCTCGAGCGCGGGCCGGAGCGCCGCGGGCAGGTCGGTCGCAGCGAGCGCGAGCCCGATTTGAGAGTTGAGCTCGTCGACGATGCCGGAGGCGGCAATCCGCAGATCGAGCTTCGGCACCCGCGAGCCGTCGCCGAGGCTCGTCTCGCCCTGGTCGCCGCCACGCGTGTAGATCTTGGTCAGGCGCACGGGCTCGTTTCTGTCGCGCGGCACGCTCCTAGAGTACGCGCGTGATCCGACAGGCCACGTTCGAAGACGTCCCCGCGATCGTCGAGCTGTTCGAGCGCTCCTTCGCGACCTTGACGTTTCTGCCGACCGTCCACACGCACGAGCAGAACCTCGCCTACTTCGACAGCGTGCTCCACAAGCAGGAGGTCTGGGTGCATGACGATGCCGGGACGCTCCGGGGCTTCATCACGATCTCCGACATGGTCGACCACCTGTATCTCGAGCCGGATGCCTTCGGAACCGGCGTCGCGGCTGCGCTCTTCGAGCACGCGAAGGGCCGCCGCCCCGACGGCTTCACGCTCTGGGTCTTCCAGCAGAACGCCCGCGCACGCCGCTTCTACGAGCGCCACGGCTGCCACGCGATCATGCTCACCGACGGCGCCTTCAACGAGGAGCGGGCGCCGGACGTCCTCTACGAGTGGCGCCCGTAGCCGGTCCGGCGGGCTCGAACAGCCACGTCCGGTGCCAGGCACGTGCCACGTCCGCCAGAGCCACG
>Ga0265319_1000907_pt1 | contig 18623 bp, 14 predicted proteins | sample 4824metaG_FD_192443 | JGI IMG/M metagenome (GOLD analysis project Ga0265319, IMG submission 192443) | Rhizosphere microbial communities from Carex aquatilis grown in University of Washington, Seatle, WA, United States - 4-8-24 metaG | ecosystem: Host-associated > Plants > Roots > Rhizosphere >...
CCCCATCATCCGATGGCCTGTTTCGCTCGGATGAAGATGATCTCCGGAATCGGCCGCGGGGAGCAGGTGAAGCGGATTCGCCGGATCGCGCAGGGCCGCATCGAGGTCGATGACGGCGTCAAAGCGGGCGCTTGTCCGGATCCATTCGTTGACCCTCTTCCATGCCGACTGACGATCGGGCGTATCGTAAAACGAACCGGCAAACGGAAGCAGCGTAGCTCCATACACACGAATACCTCGCGCGCGGGCGCTGTCGATCATCTGTTCATAGGCAGCAATGAGATCGTGTACGACTCCGTCCGCGTCTCTTGCACCTTGCACGTGACCGATGTCGTTAATTCCCTCCAGAATGATCAGCCAGCGGACCTTGGTTTGGTTGATGACGTCGTGATGAAAGCGGCTGAGAGCGGACGGGCCGAGACAATCGCGCAAAACGCAATTTCCGCCGATGCCTTCATTAAGGACAGCCACGCAACATGTAGCAGAGTTTTCCTGAAGTCGGCGAGCGAGTTCATCCGGCCAGCGATCTTGCTTGTTCGTCCCCGAGCCTCGCCCATCGGTGATAGAGTTGCCCAGAACGACAACGGCAGCTGCGGAATCCGCTCCCATCACATCGATGGAGTTAATGATATACCAGTGATCTGTTTGGACGGCGCCGGCGAAATCCGCGGCGGTGGCTTTGTTGCCGGAAAGAAGATATGATGTCGTGCGCGATCCCGGATGGCCTGTCACATCCGGCGACGTGTCGCCGAAGTAGATCGTGATCGCCAGATCTGTTCGCGCCTTCAATGCGAACCGGAAAGGGTCCGACTCAACAGCACCGCCCGGCTTCATCGTGACCTGCTGTTCTCCGTTGAATCTCAAAGCGGCGTCGGTAGTCGTATCAATTGCGCTCCCGCCTGTTGAGAGGGCAACATGCACAGCGGCCAATGTTACGGGACTCGTACTGAACTCGTTGGAGAATCGCACGCGCAGGTTCTCTCCGCCGATGGATACTCGTACGACCTGCCTGAGTGTGCTGCGGCTCAATCCGGGTTCCGGAGGCTTATTGTTCGGTTCAACCAGCTGCGGTGCCGTGCTCCAGGTTCCAACCCAGTCATCCACGGGAGCGCAGAAAGAGAGTGAAGTGATTGTACAGAGCAGCACCGCCAACGCATGTAGGGATGCGAATAGATGGCAACAAGACGGAATATATGCACGAGTTTTGTGAGCCATTGCTGGATACCATTTTTTGACTAAATACTTTGAACACTGAATATACATTTCAACCTTACCGAAAGGTGTGTACTGCAAGAACAATTCTCCGGAACGAACCCCGCTCCGTTCAGAATGGCAATGATCGAGCCGGAGTACTCGACAACATTAATGTCATCGAGAACAACACGTCATTCCAATCCCGCCGCTTTGTAGCGGGAGATGAAGCCATGCGCAAGAACGATTCTCCCGAAGGTCGCGAAGCGATCCCTTCGGGATGGTCCACCGCCTCCCGTTCCCTGTCTCCCGCCTTCAATACTCTTCCCTCCAACAACATCCAATTTACAATTAAGAACTATTGTCGCCCCTCTCAAGCCCGTCTCGGCGACGAGATAGAGAACTTATACCCGTCAGGGTCCTTTAAACGGAACGCGCGCGACCCCCATGGCATGTCGGCAGGCTCCGTCTCGAGCTTCCATCCATGCGCCTTGATGCGGTTTGCGATCGCATCGATGTTCTGGTCGGTCGTGAAAAGAAATGAGAATCCCTCCCCCTTGATCCGGTCCCACCCTTTCGCTCCGTCGTCCTGATTGATCGACAGCCGCACATTGCCGGCTTTCAGCGCGACGCCTCGGAGTTTCCCTTCGCGTTCGATCTTCCGGTCGACGACGAATCCCACCACGTCCTGGTACCATGCGATGCTCTTGGAAAGGTCCTTTACAGTGAGCGACGCCGAAAATATGCTCGGCTGGAATAAATCAGGTTCCGCATTCTTTGCAGCGCCCTCAGATTTCGGTGAATTTGGTTCCATTATATTTCCTCTCGTTTAGTTTATCAAATGTTGTAATCAAAATTATTCAAAGTCACAGTGGCGTCGCAAACTTCGGTGGTCTCAATAAACAAAGTACTTATTCCCATAACCACATGTCATCCTGCGTCGAGCGGAAGACGAATAAGGACACAATATTGAAATAGAGATCACGACAGATCTCCTTCGGCTGAAGTGCGTGATCTATCGGCCGGCTTCATAGGCCTTGATCCCGGCCTGGGAAATTTCAAAATCCTGCTCCCCGGTTGCACCGCTAAACACCGCTAGGACATATCCCATCGTAGTTTTTATAATCTCGCCGCCTTGAAATCCAAATTCTCCTTTATATGCCGGCCGGACCTTGCTGCCGCTGGTCAATTTCGTGTCGGCCATTTCAGCCGCCTTCGAGTAGGCGATCGCGATAAAATTGTGTCCCGGATACTCATGGGGACCGGGACCTTCCGCTGCAACCGCGATTGCGTCAACGGCCTTCATGTGTGAGACCCAGGAAAAACCGTTCTCGTCCATGCTGGCGACCAGCATCACCCCCCTCACACCAAGTTCTTTTGCGTGCTTCTCCATTTCGGCTATCATTTGTTCTGCAATGGCTTGAAAATTATCCATATGTCCTTCTTCGGTATTGTTATTTGGCGAATTGGCTGCAGCGGCCGGCAGTAGATTATCTGTAAATGAACAGCTCGTCGAGTTTTTGATAGACCTACCGTTAATCATAAAGATTTCCAGATCGGAATGCAAATAAAAAACCGCCAACATCTCAGATTGAGAGTTGCCCCAGCCGCTCCCAAACGCAATTTGGCCGCCATGTGCAGAGTCCGAATTTCAGCTTGAGATATCGAGAACTAATCGCACTTCGTTCCCATTTGCGGATTGGATAAGAGAAAATGTTTGCAGTAAATGCTCGGCAGGTGAGATCATAACAGTTGTGGAAGCGGGCTGTACTTGACAGAGGAATTCTATTTCTTTAAATTGCTCTTGACCTGTGCGACAACCCCTCCCTGGTTCTCGCACCTCGAAAGGGTCAGGCCCGGTGTTCCCCCCCAACGCCGGGCTTTTTTATTTTTCGCAGACCATCTTTCTCATTCCGGAATAATCCGCCGCCTGCATGCGGCAGAGATAATTGCCGCTCGCCAATCCCGTTGCTTTCCAATTCAAGTAATGCCCGCCCGCCGGGACAACGCCTTCGAAGAGGGTCTCTATTTTTCGCCCCGTCATGCTGAAGACTTTAACCGAAGCATGCTCTGATCTTGGTATGTAGTGTTCCAGTTTGAGAATTTTCACTCTCCCTTCCAAACTCAGTTTCGGAGAGACTTGCGCAAATCGTCTAATCATCTGAAGACATCCAACACTAGACTCGCTCGGTTCGCAAACGGAGATTGGGAACGAGAGGAGCATTGCATCAAGATGGCCGAACGTGAAACTGTAATACTACCCTTTTTTGCTCCGGTTATAGTATATTATAAGATATTTTTACCATGGGAGGTCATCTCGGAAGGCGTTCGTACGATACAACTATGACGTTCTGATCTTAATTAACATTTGAATATCGTGAAATGAAAGGGAACAAGATGGAATTGTGTTTGAAGGAAATTAATACACTGCATGAACTGAAACAATTTGTATCTTTTCAGTACGATCTCTATAATGGAAACAGGTTTTGGGTCCCTCCGCTTCGATCCGAAGAATTGCTTTCATTGAGGAAGGAGAAGAATCCGGCGTTCGATTTCTGTGATACAAAGTACTGGGTCGCGACCAGGAACAACAAGATCGTCGGCCGCATTGCGGGGATCATCAACAAAAGATACAATGAACGATGGAATAAGAAGACTGTCCGTTTCGGATGGTTCGACTTCGTCGATGACAATGAGGTCTCCGCATCCCTTCTCCACGCGGTTGAAGAATGGGGAGCTGCGAAGAATATGTCGAGTATTCACGGTCCACTCGGGTTTACGGACATGGACGGCGAGGGGACTCTTGTTGAAGGTTTTGAAGAGGTCAGTACCTTGGGCGCCATCTATAATTATCCGTACTACGGCGCGCACATCGAAAAAGCCGGGTATTTGAAAGACTGCGACTGGATCGAATATGAAGTGACGATGCATGGAGAGGTTATAGACCAGATCCGCAGAATCGCCGAGGTTGCATTGCATAGAAACCATCTCGAAGTTTTAAGAGTGAAAAAGGCGAAAGAGATGCTTCCGTATGCAAAGGAGATCTTCCAGGTACTCAATGCCGCGTACAAAGACCTCTACGGATTTGTTGAATTGTCGGATAAACAAATCGATATGTACGTGAAGCAATATTTCGGATATATCCTTCCGGAGTACGTTCCGGTCGTCCTCGATGCGCAGGGGAAAGTTGCTGCTTTCGGCATTGCCATGCCTTCATTGTCTTCGGCGTTTCAAAAATGCAACGGCCGACTCTTTCCGTTCGGATTCCTCCACGTGCTGCGGGCGCTGAAGCACAACAATAAAGTCGACCTTTATCTTACCGCTGTCCGCCCCGATCTCCAGAATAAAGGAGTCAACGCCATCCTCATCCACGAATCGAACATAGCATTCGTGAAAAATAAAATAGAGAAAGTAGAAACCAACAGAGAATTGGAAGCGAATTCAAGAGTTCAGGCACAATGGAAATTTTTTGAACACCGCCAGCATAAGAGAAGAAGATGCTATAAGAAAGAACTTGTCGCACATTAGCATTCTTTAAGCGAAATTGCTCTTTTAACCGCCAAGACGCAAAGGACACCAAGAACCTTTTCTTCTCGGTCATAAGCCATCGGCGTGCTTGGCCCCTTGGCGGCTTAGGCTCAGCACAAATCTCCGGGAAAGGCAGCGTTAGCCGCTCGCTCTCATCCTGCCGCTTCGCTATCTGCTGATGAAGTTTCTTGCTACTCTAATCGTGATTCGCAATATTGTTGATGGTTGAAGTGTTTCAATCAAGCATTACATTCGATGGACCACAGAGAACGACGTTGAGACTTATACCGTTGGTCAATTCTTTTTTCTTTAGACTTTTCTTCTTCGTATCAAGCGTTTGGTGGGCCCAGGCAGATTCACAGACGATTTCGTGGTCGAAGAACGAAGGACCGTATTCAGGTGCGATAGCCCTTCTTACCGTGGACGTTGCCGGAGACATATTTGCTGCAACCAATTCCTTTGGTATTTATCGCTCCACAGACGGGGGCGGAAGCTGGCAAGCCGCGAGTAGCTTGGGACTGCAGTATGAATCAATTCTTCTTACGGACTCCTCCAACAATCTCTATACCGGCAATATCTCCTCCGGCCTGTACATGTCGGCCGATAAGGGGAACTCGTGGTCGAAAACAAATCTCACCGGCGAAGTCCAATCTGCTGCGGCCATTTCAGGAGACAGGATCTGCGTAGGCGGTCGGCAGACAGTCTCAATCTCCGGCGACCACGGAAAGTCATGGACATCATCTCCGGTTATCTCCGATACAAGAGTTGCAGTATTATCGCTAGCCGAAGATTTCGCTGGAAATATCTATGCCGGACTTAAAAGATACGTACCAAGGCCACCAGACATCCCATTCGGAGGAGGCATCTATGTATCTTCCGATAGCGGCAAAACTTGGAGGTCGTATGGCATGGATACCTCGATTCAATCAATAATCGTCAGCAAGGCAAATAAAGTCTTCATCCTGGTGGGAGCCGCAATATATTCCGCAGCCCCGAAAGACAGCATGTGGGTTGAGGATGATGCAGGAATCCAAATTAATGGGGCCAGCATCATGTCGCTTACCACTGACAACGCCGGTGGAGCGGTTGCCATTACTAACATAGGCATTTTCGCCTACCGTGATTCCTTTGCAACCTGGATAAATGTTGCTCCCGCTGTATCGCTAACATCCATCACATCCGGATACTACAATCCGAATGGAAACACGTATGCCGGAACAGATGATAACGGCGTCTTTTCCATGAGAAACCAAACGTCCTCCTGGGTGCAATGTGGCATCGATTCACGGCCCGTTACCTCTCTTTGGTTTGACAAATCAAATCGTCCATTCGCAGGGACAGAGGACGCCGTTTATGTGCGCGATCCAGCGGCCGGCGGCTGGTTGAGGGTAAGCGACGGCCTGGGTCACGCAACCGTCTCTCAGCTCCATTATTCAACAAGCGACAAAAGGCTTTATGCATCAACGTCCGCCGGCTTATTCTATCTCCCCGATGAAGGAAACTACTGGAGCATTCTCCTCCAGCAAGAGACTTACGGCATAACAGAGTCACCTGACGGAAATAAATACTCGGGAACAAGCGGAGGAATTCTTAAGGAGATGGCCGGGACCGATATCTGGGCTTTTGTACAAACGATCGGTCTTCCCGGTACGAACATCTATGCCCTCGTGCTTGATCAACAGAATAATGTCTATGCTGGGACGTCGCTCAACGGCATTTTCACGAGCACGGATGGTGGAACATTTTGGACACAGTCGGGCGTCTCCTCCCCGCTTATTTTTTACTCTGTGAAAACGCTTGGAGTCGATAATGACGGGAGGATTTTTGGTGGAACCGATACGTCGGGTGCATTCATGTCGAGTGACCAGGGAACAAATTGGACACGCATTCCATCTATCACGGGGAAGAGCATCACATGTTTTGCGCTGAACGATCCTTCACTGTACTTCGCCGGCACATCGGACCGCGGCGTTTTCGTTTCAACAGACCGGGGATTGGACTGGCATTCTGCGAATTCCGGTCTCGCAGATTCCAGCATTCTGTCGTTCGCCTTCGATAACAACGGAACGCTGCATGCGGGAACAAGCAAAGGGATGTATACAAGTACTGGAGTAACCAACCGCATCGATCGGATCAACGATGTCCCTTCGTCATATTCCCTATTTCAGAATTATCCCAATCCATTCAACCCCTCTACAGTCATCAGTTATCAATTACCGGTGAACAATGCGGTCACATTGAAAGTCTACGATGTTCTAGGAAGACTTGTGAATACGCTGATAGAACAACAACAAGCCGCGGGCTCTCACTCTGTGGCATTCAATGCGAGCAGCCTGCCAAGCGGCGTTTATTTTTACCGGCTTCATGCAGGAAGCTATGCGGACACGAAGAAAATGATGTTAATTAAATGAGCATCAGATCCTTTACTCTGCTCTTGGAGATCGCTGCGCGAAAAACCATCGTTGCAGCATATGTATTTCTGTTGTCTCTTATAAGTCTGAATTGCAGCAAGCCGTTTGAGCCCGAAGTGCAGTACGCAGCGAAGCTAAATGTCTATTCGGTCCTATTTGCAAAGGCGAATGCCGTGTACGTAAGAGTGACACCGGTTGTGCAATCCCCCTCCGACGTCACTCAGGCGATCCACGGCGCCTCTGTGATCCTGGCCGGCGCTGATGCGAACGACAAATCCGTTCCGGTCACTTTGTTGACCGATACGACGGCGCTTGTCAACGGAGTCTTGTCGTCCTTTTACTATGCGCCGGTCAATATTGCCCCTGGACGCACATATTCCATTTCCGTAATTCAGAAGGGATATCCAACGGCTATTGCAAGCGCGGTCGTTCCGTTCGGGTATGCGACCGTACCAAGCCAGAATGCCTACTCGGTTCTCCAGAATCCAAAAGATGCGGCGAGCGACATCCAGCTGAAATTAAGCTTCTCCGGACTGTCGAGCGCCGAATTCATACAAATGTTTGTCGAATGCCGGGGGCTTGACAGCGCCGGCAACTTCAAATCGGCTTCCTTTGAAGTCATTCCCGTGGATTCACTGAACCCGTTCACTGAAATCAACGGGATCACCACACTCCCCGTCGGCGTCAACATCTCGCTGTACAAGAACGCGTTCAAAACAGCGCGGCTGTACGGTGCAAATCTTCCACATACACATTTCTATGTCGATATCATCGTGACCCAAATTGACGACAATTTGTACAGGTATTTCATCACCTCCACCCGCACGGCAAATCCGCTGCTGATGAGGACAGACAAAATTATTTTCTCCAATATTTTTGGCGGCGCCGGAACCGGGATCGTCGCGGGAGCATCGATCGACACAACGAGGATCTTTTTGTTTTGAAAACTCTCACCTTCCTCATCCTGCTCTTTCCCCCATTCGTTCTCTTCGGCCAGGATCGCACAATCACCGTTACCGGTTCCGTCGCAGACAGCGCAAGCGGCGAGCGCATCCCGTACGCGTCCGTTTCCGTAGCCGGTACACTCGCCGGCACCGTTGCCGACGTAAACGGATATTTTATTCTGCGGAATGTCACGCCGCACGATGCACGACTCCGCGTTTCAGCCGTCGGGTACCAAGCCAAAGAATTTCGAGTCGTCGGCAACGAGGGGCCAAGTCTGGTCATGAACCTGAAGATTCCAGAATCGCCGATGACGTTGGCAACGGTCGAGGTCATAGGAAAATCCCTTCCGGCAATCGCAGGCAGCACCATTATTACTCCCACCCAGCTTCAGAACAGCGTCGGAATCTTCAAAAATGACGTTGTGCAATACGTGACCCAGCTTCCGGGAGTCGTAACAGTGAGCGGAATTTCAAGCCAATACTACGTGAGAGGCGGGGGTCCGGATGAGAATCTTGTTCTGGTCGATCAAATGCAGATTTACAACCTCTCTCACGCGTTCGGGCTCCTAAGTTTTGTCGACCCGATGATCGTGAAGGTTGCCGATTTCAGCGTCGGCGGTTTCCAGGCAGAATACGGGGGCAGGCTCTCGTCGGTCTTTGACATCCAGACAGTCGACGGCGATAAGAACGGATTCAGGGCGAAGGGAAATTTCGATCTGATTTCGACGGATGCGCTCGTCACGGGACCGCTTTTCTCCGATGGGAACAGCAGTTTCGTTGCCTTCTATCGGAGGCCGCTGTTTCAAAATGCGCTTCAGAAATTCTATTCGCTCGGCCTTCCGTTCGATTACGATGATGGTTTTGCGAAAGCCACCATCGATATCCCGGGTGAGGGGTTCGTCAGTGCGGAATTCCTGACGAGCGCCGACCGCATCCGGCAGCAGAGCCTGACCGACCCGGATTTCACCTGGAGCAATAATTCCGGTGCGGTCTCGGGGAGTTTCATTGTCGGCGATCAGTTCGATCTGAAGTTTTCAATTTCGTATTCTTCGTACCGTGCAGAGCAGCTCCCGAAGCAAGCGGGATATCTCGGATATCAACTGGATCAGATATCTACTCCTGCATTTTACAGCGATGTGAATTCATACACGTCGTCCGGAGACCAATTCGATATGGGTCTCCTCTTCACTTTTCCGGACTATAACTACACTTTTACGAATAAGTACGGCAGCACGATCGAGGAGACCTCGACGACCATCGAACCTCAGGTCTGGACAAAATACATGTTCAACCCCCGTGGAATGTTCTCTTTCGAAATCGGACTGAGGGCCGATCTCCAGAGGACGTTTCAATGGCTTTCCAGCACGCCGGGGGGCTACGCTCCGGAACCAAGGCTCACTGTCTCCTTCAAGCCCGCCGAGATCGTTTCGCTGTACGTTAATTCCGGGATTTATCATCAGAACGTGATGGACTTGAACGATGAAAACCTTGTGTTCACTCCGTTCGATGTAATCGCTCCGCTTCCAGAAGGAAGCGGAGATGAGGAATCGACTCAATATGTCCTCGGATGCAAGCTGGAGCCGGACAACCTCACTTCATCGAAGGTCGAGATCTATTACAAAGGGCTCCATAATCTTGCCGCGGTCAACCTTGAAAAAGTTTATGACTCGGAGAGCGACTATATCTTCGGAACGGGAAACGCGTACGGCGCGGATGTCAGTTTTAAATACGACGCGGGTGAAGCATATTATGTGCAGGTAGGATACTCGTACAGCCGGACAACGCGATCCTTCAACGGCATTACATACTATCCACGGTACGATGTGCGAAATCAGGTAAATATTTCATCCGGGTTTGAGTTAACAAAAGATCTTTGGCTCAGGGGAAGATTAAAGCTGACGAGCGGCCTGCCGTACACTCCCATCAACGGGTACTTCGGTTCGATTCAATTTGATCCCGCTAACCTCGCCGGATATTCGAGCCAGCAATTGTACTCCCAGGCACTTTTTGGCAAAGTCAATACAGCCAGGCTTCCGGGTTATGAGAGCCTTGACCTCAGCGCGTCGTACGACCTGAACATGGATTGGGCTCATTTCAACGTTCAGGGATCTTTGATCAATGTTCTCGACGCAAAGAATGTGTTTTACATAAACAATGTCACCGGGAATGTCGTGTATCAATTGCCGACCGTATTCAACCTGTCGCTTGGATGGAGTTTTTGATCTCCGCGATAGCTTCTCTCACTCATTCCACAATTGACATTCTACCGACACTGAACATGAGGAGCATTGACAACCCATTGATGCGCAACGGCTTATTGCGCAGGCAGCAAGGTTAATCGGGCCCGAATTGAGCCGCTGGAGATCTCCTCTGACTATTTAATATTTGTAGTGGTAAAATGGCAATATTTTCTTATCTTGGTGAGTGATTTTCGCACGAGCAATCCAAAAATTGGACCATTAAGACGCAGCAATGTATGTCATTTGAGGGCACTACAGCGATCTCCTTCATAACGATAAGCGTGATTCGGCTTTTCCAATTGAATCGCGTGACCAGATTCTCTCAGACGCCAACTGGCAGCTCCTCCCTCCTGTTTCACTCCAACGAATGAAGCAAACATTTATTAAAGCCCCCGATTCCTCTGATTCGTCGGACTCTAAACGGATACGCGTTGTTATAATCACAACGGTGATGTTATCGTTTATTTCGTACTGGCGCGCATCTGCAATTATTCTGGCGGACCTGGCTTCCAGCGCTTATTATGCTCTTGGTATCGCGGAGAAAGCGGTCGGCCCCTCGGCCCCCTGGTTCATCATGTTTGTCATGCTCTTCGCGTATGGGATACGGGCCGTTTATATAGAGTCGTCAGGAATGTTTGTTCGCGGCGGAGTGTATCGAGTCGTACACGAGGCCCTCGGCGAAACAGCAGCAAAGTTTTCGGTCTCTGCGTTGATCTTTGATTATTTGATCACCGCTCCCATAAGCGCTGTCTCCGCCGGCCAGTACATCGCCGGATTGCTGAATGCACTTTTGCGGACCGGCGGGATCCCGATTGTCCTGCCCGTTGAGTATGTCTCCGTCGGAACAGCCCTGATGATCCAGTTCTATTTTTGGCGCAAGAACATCATCGGTATTGAAGAATCAAGCGAAAAGGCGCTCAGAATATTCCAGGTGACTTCGGTGCTCGCGGGCATGCTCTTCGTTTGGTCCCTTGTCACGCTCTTCGTTCGCGGCTTTCATCTCCCCCCATTCTCGATCCATCTTTCCGACGAATCTCTTGGATGGCTGAAACATGTCGAGTGGCTGAAGACAATCGGGGCTGTCGGCGTACTTGTCGGTATGGGGCACGCAATTCTCGCCGTCAGCGGTGAAGAGACTCTGGCTCAGGTCTACCGTGAACTGGAAGCCCCAAAGCTGAAAAACCTGAAGCGGGTCGGAATGATCATTTTCCTGTTCGCTCTTCTCTTCACCGGATTGAATTCGCTCTTCGCTTCGATGATCGTGCCCCAGGGAGAGTTAGTCGGAGAATACAATGAAAATGCATTGAGCGGGCTTGCTATGCATCTTGTGGGATCAAAGAGCGTCTTGCTGGGCCTGCAGGCGTTCGTCGTATTTACTGGGTTTCTCATTCTCGCCGGGGCGGTGAACACTGCGATCATCGGGGCGAATAGCGTTCTGAACCGCGTTGCGGAAGACGGCGTTCTTCACGATTGGTTCAGAAAACCGCATCCTAAATTCGGCACTTCGTACCGCACACTCAACACGCTGTGCATTCTTCAGACGATCATCATTATCGCGAGCCGGGGAGACGTTTTTCTTCTCGGAGAAGCCTATGCCTTCGGCGTCGTCTGGAGCTTTATCATGAAAGCGTATTCCATGATCGTGCTTCGGTACAAGAACAAATCACCCCGCGAATGGAAAGTCCCGCCGAATATCACCATAAGAGGAATCGAGATTCCGATCGGCCTGGGCGTGGTATTTCTCGTCCTGCTGATGCTCGGCATTGTCAACCTGTTCACAAAACCGACGGCGACAAAAGGCGGGATCGCTTTTACGATCCTCCTTTATATCGTATTCGGTATTTCGGAGCATCTCAATAAGCGGGGGGCGATCCATAAGGATCACACCCTTGAAAAATTCAACATTCTTGCCCAAAGCAAACTGACCGCCGAGGCGATCGGCTGCACGCATACGCTGCGTAAACTGGTGACAGTCAGGAACCCCGGGCGTCTCGACCAACTAAAGAAGATTCTCGATGAATCGGACCCTGATACAACCGACATCATCGTGATGACAGCCCGCGTTCTGACGGGACAGGAGAATTTAGACGTCGATGAATCGATGAGCTCTCACGGTGAAGAACTTTTTTCTGCGGTCGTGAAAATGGCGGAAAAGGAGGGGAAAACTGTTTTGCCGATCGTTGTCCCAACGAACAACGTGTCGTATGCAGTCGCGCATACGGCAGCTCAACTGGGAGCGCAGGAAGTCGTCTTCGGTACTCCTGCGGCTTTCCCCGCAGAATATCTTTTCGAACAATTCGCGCTTCATTGGGGAATGGTCGAAGCGGACGAGGGGCACAAGATCATACTTCGTTCTATTGGGCCCAAGGTAGAACTGCGCGGCGAATTATAGCTGCTCCTCAGACACTCGCGGTAATCTCCTCCCGCAGCGTTATTTCATCCAGCCGTTATCTCTCATCCAATCAAACAACGGTTTCCCCCACTTCTCCATCGGAACACTTGCAGCGAATCCATGCCCGCCGTGCGGAACGATCAACAATTCTGCGGGTACTCCATGGCGCCGAAGCGCCTCAAGGAACTGAATGCTGTTGTCCGGATCAACCACTTTGTCGTCTTCAGCATGGATCAAAAATGTGGGAGGAGTTTTTTCGGTAACGTTCTTCTCGCCGGAAAAGAAATCACTGACCGAATCGGCAGGGTGCTCGCCGAGAAGGAACTTTTTGGACCCTGCGTGACCGAGTTTATCAGTCATGCTTATGACTGGGTAACCGAGAATCATGAAGTCGGGGCGCAGGCTGATGCTCTCTTTGTCGGAAATGAATGCCCGGTCAAAATGAGTTCCGGCTGTCGATGCCAAATGACCGCCAGCAGAAAAGCCCATAATGCCGATCTTGCCGGTATCGATTCGCCACATTACCGCTTTCTCCCGGACAATCTTTATTGCCTGTTGAGCGTCCTGCAAAGAACCGATTGTTTTGTCGACCATCGTCGAGTCGGTTGGAAGCCTGTATTTCACGACAAACGCGGCGACGCCGTGCTTCACAAAGGTCTCTGCGATCCAGGTGCCTTCAATCTCGTATGCCTCGAGATAATAGCCTCCGCCGGGAAAAATGATGACCGCCGACCCGGCCGATAGCACGCTGTCCGGAAAATATGCGGTCATCGAAGGGATGCTGATATTTCTTACAAATTTTATTCCACCGTTGATCGCGACAATTTCGCCTGATTTGGTGCTGATGGAATTCGGGACGGCGCCGGCGTAAAGCGGCACGACCTGCTGACCAGAAGCCCAATCGCTCAACACGAGCAATAGAACACTAAGATTGAATAATACCAACACTGTAGTTTTCAATGGCGGCCTTTCGTTGTTTTGTCCCAGGTTATGGAAGGTTCGTTCTGAGATGCGTAGAATGCACAAAAATAATCTTCTGTAGACAGAAATGCAAACAGTCGGTAGTGCGCTAGATTCGATATTCTGCCATTCTCCAGAAGGGATGGCATCGCCAGACGCTCCCGTTCCGCTGCAGTTGAACGGGATTCCTTACCCAATGGATCCCTCGGGGACAGGGTGAACATGGTACGTTCATCCTGGGTAATTGAGCGGAGCGAACGCTTCGAAGGATCATTTCACTACTTCTTCAATCACAGTAGCCAACCTCCACCCTGTCCGTTGAGGAGAAGTTATTAATCAGGAAGAGGGGGGGGGTTTTCACCTGAGCCGAAGACCGGTCATTAAATCGCTCCCACAAGTCCAAAGGAGCACTATGGATCGACGCGACTTTCACCTCGTCCGTTTTCTCAAAGATTCTGGCACGGTGTTCAACAATGAGCAACTTCATGGACAGACTGCGATTTCGACATGGGCTCGCGCCTCGCCTGGTTCATCCACCAGGTTTATATATTCCTATCGCTGAATCTTTACCCAGTATGTTGCGTAAACAATTCAGAGCATAAAGTTCTGCCTCCAAGTGAATGGACTGGAGACAAGTCACTAATACTTCATCAATATCAACGCAGCAGCCCTCTTGTAACATATTCTATCCATGCGATGAACACCAGCATCCGCGAGAAACAATTTGAGTCGGCCATCCGGCAATTGACGGAAAAGTATGTAACTATGTGGAATGGATTTCCCGACGTTGAACCTGAATTGTTACGCCGATTTTCGCAGCGACAGCAGCGGGAAAACGAACGAAGACTTGAAACTCAGCTTAAACTATACTCTTTTCACGAAGCTGAACAGGATGCACTCAGCCCCGAACGTTCGCATTTTTCTTTCGAGGTTATCAAAGCGATCGTTGGCTCGTCTTTTGTTTCCGGCGACATCATAAACGATAACTTCTTCACAGATTCTGAACGGATAACAAAACGATTCTTTAAAGACGCCAGGGAACTTGACTCTTCTCTTTCGCATGACGATATTCACCAGGCTCTCAGGAACTTATGGGTTTTTAACAGCCTCCAACAGATTCGGGGGACGGATGTCGTCTTGACCCCATCTTCGTTCGCTTACAGCCTGTTGTATCCCATTACGGATAATGGCTTAGACAGCACTGAACGCACGCCGCCCGAAAAAGAGGCGTACATCCATTGGCTGAGTCAATGGTTTCTCGGAAACAAGTGCGCGGCTGCCGATGGCTGGACAGAAAGAACGGCGGCCTTGCTCAGAATGATAGAAAACGAATACCCTCCCTCTGAATTTCTCGACGTCTATCTCTCCCTCCGTGCCATTCATCATGCGCAAGCAAAAAGCCTTTTCTTGCATAACGTGCGTTCAGGGTCCAACGAAACAAGCCTGACAAAAATTACGATCGAAAAAGGGGGAACGTCGGTTCTTGCGGATGGTTTTTTGACCTCAGGAATGCTCAACGATGCTGAAATTGATTCCTTCTTTGAATACGGCGTATTGCTTCAGTTCGTCGACGATATTCGCGACATTCATGAAGATAGGATTAACGGACATTCAAGCCCTTTTTCGCGGATCGCAGACAGCAGTGACCTGGACAGCGCTGCCCGGCGTCTCCTCTTTTTCGTCAAACACTGCGGGGAAAAATTATCGAGCCTCAATCATTCCCATGCTCGCCAGATCAAACAAATGGTAGAGCAGAGTTGTACATTCCTGATCCTAGAAAGCGCCGCCCATCACCGCGAATATTATTCCAGCAAGTTTATACAAAATGTGGAACGATCGCTTCCGATGAGCCCAGCATTTCTTGATGAACTCCGTCATGAAGTAGAATATCGGCAAATGAAGAACTCCGGCCGCTTCGCCTTCAGCAATGTGTGCGCTGGAGCACCATTTACTGAGTAAGCCTTTTTTGATTGACATTTCCCGCCGGCAATACTATATTCAGCTATTGCCTCCCCTGCAGATGTATCCAAAACTCCTCGAGTTCATTTACATACCCAGACCCCGCTGTCCTGATGGAACGATGCTTTCTAAATAATCGTTAATATTTACGAATGCCTGCGGACAAGGTCCAGCTGTTCATTATTTATTCACTGATGCTTTCATAAAATTAAATTAATTGGAGGGAGCGATGATGGGGAGGAATGCGTATGTGTTGGCATTATCTATCTCACTCTTCTTGCAAAACAAACTATCCGGTCAGACAATTCCGTGGCCGGATTCGCTGCCGGTCTATAGTCATGTCGTGATCGTCATTGAAGAGAATAAGGATTACGAAGAAATCATAGGAGCTAACGCCGCGCCGTACATCAACATGCTGCGAAACGAAGGGGCGAATTTCACGCAGATGTACGCCGAGGAGCACAAGAGCGAAGGCAATTATTTTTGGCTGATGTCGGGAAACAATCAGAATATCGGGTTCGACGACGCGATACCGTCGGCATTGATCTCTGCGAGCAATATCGGAGAACAATTGATCGCTAAAGGTCTGACATTCAAGGGGTACGCGGAAAACCTGCCCGAGATCGGGAGCCGGATAGAAAAAAAATATCCTTACGCGCGCAAGCACGTCCCATGGATCAGCTTTGCCAATCTCCCGGCCGGCAGCAATCCGGATTCGTCGGCAAATCTCCAGTTTGAACAATTTCCGAAAGAGTTCGAGAAGCTTCCGACCGTCGCGATCGTTGCTCCCAATTTAAACAACGACATGCACGATGACCCCGACAACGTCATGCACGGCGATACGTGGCTGCTGAAACACATGGATTCTTACTACCAGTGGGCGAAGAGCCATAATAGCTTGCTGATCATTACCTTCGATGAGAATGAGGATCCTAGCGGAATGATGGGCCTGACGGACCCCTCGAGCAAGGAGAAAGTTAAGCAGAACCGTATTGCAACAATTTTTGCCGGCGCCCGGATCCGGCATGGCGATTACCCCGAGAACAAGGGAATAACCCACGTGAATATTTTGCGGACACTCGAATCGATGTACGGAGTTGGGAAATCGGGGGCACAGCAAGCCAATGCTCTTGCGTTCGGCATCGGAGACGATTACATCATCACAGATATCTTTACAAAACAAGCTGCCCTCAAGAAGTAGAATCGAAGATATACTGCCGCCGGAAGATTTTCCAGAGATATTCGTCTTCGAAAAAACGAATAGACGATGACGAAGATCAAAAACGATTTATTGCCATCGTCTATAAGATAACCTTGCAGCTGGTGCATGTTGTGGAATTCGATTATACGATATATGCCGACGAGGCTGTGTCGCCGCCTCGGCCTGTCCAATTCGTATGGAAGAATTCTCCTCTCGGTTTGTCGATCCTTTCATACATGTGTGCGCCAAAGTAATCGCGTTGCGCCTGCAGCAAATTCGCCGGTAGCCGGGCATTCCTGAATCCGTCGAAATAATTAAGAGCTGTCGCCATTGCCGGTACCCAGATGCCATTCGTGACCGCCGTCGCGAGAACGCGACGCCACGCCTCCTGCGATCGGTCGATCGTCTCTTTGAAAAAAGGATCGAGCAAAAGGTTTGACAAATCCGGATTCTTGTCGAACGCTTCTTTGATCCTCCCGAGGAATTTCGATCGAATAATGCATCCCCCCCGCCAGAGAAGAGCAATGCCGCCGTAATTCAATTTCCATTTATATTCTTCGGCCGCAGCTTCCAGTAAAACATAACCTTGAGTGTACGAGATAATTTTCGAAGCATAAAGAGCCTGGGCCAGGTCTCCCAGGAAAGCCCGTTTATCTCCCGTGAATTTTGGTTTAGGGCCCTGCAGTATCGCAGACGCTTTAACACGATCTTCCTTTGCTGCGGAGAGGCAGCGGCCGTAGACCGCTTCACTGATCAATGTGAGAGGAATCCCAAGGTCCAGCGATGAAACGCTTGTCCACTTGCCCGTTCCTTTTTGCCCTGCGGTATCAAGAATCTTATCGACAAGCGGGGAACCGTCAGCATCCTTGAAGGCGAGGATATCACGGGTGATCTCGATGAGGTAGCTGTCGAGCTCGCCTTTATTCCATTCCTCAAATACTCCGTGCATTTCCGTCGCAGTCATGCCGAGGAGTTCTTTCATGATCTGATACACTTCGCAGATGAGCTGCATGTCGCCGTATTCGATTCCGTTGTGAACCATCTTTACAAAATGTCCCGCCCCGTTGTCCCCTACCCAATCGCAGCAAGGCGTACCGTCGGCTACCTTCGCAGCAATCGCTTGAAAGATCGGCTTGACGTGCGGCCACGCCGCAGGAGATCCTCCGGGCATGATGGACGGCCCGCGTAATGCGCCTTCTTCTCCGCCCGAAACTCCGGTTCCGATATACAATAATCCTTTCGATTCCAGATACGCCGTCCGTCGAATGGTATCCGGAAAATGCGAATTGCCCCCGTCGATGATGATGTCCCCCTTTTGAAGATGCGGGATGATCTGTTCAATGAACTCGTCCACCGGCTTCCCCGCTTTTACCATCAACATGATTTTGCGCGGTGCCTTCAGAGAAGAGACAAGATCTGCGATGGAGTGAGTTCCGATGATCTTTTTCCCCTTCGCTCGCCCATTGACAAAAGTATCGACCTTTTCGACCGTCCGGTTGAACACGGCAACTGTGAAGCCGCGGCTCTCCATATTCAAAACGAGATTCTCTCCCATTACTGCGAGACCGACTAATCCTATATCTGCTTTTTCGTTCATATTGATAATTTTCGCTTTCTCTTCATTGTTCATTATTCTCTGTTAGTTAAAAATCCCGATTTCATACGTTCACCGTTGTATCCTCGCCGATCCCCCTTTTGCAAATGCACGCACCTGTTCGACGGTCGCCATCGTCGTGTCGCCGGGGAACGTCGTCAGTAACGCCCCATGCGCCCAGCCGAGCTTCACCGCTTCTTCCG
>Ga0265319_1000908_pt1 | contig 18621 bp, 10 predicted proteins | sample 4824metaG_FD_192443 | JGI IMG/M metagenome (GOLD analysis project Ga0265319, IMG submission 192443) | Rhizosphere microbial communities from Carex aquatilis grown in University of Washington, Seatle, WA, United States - 4-8-24 metaG | ecosystem: Host-associated > Plants > Roots > Rhizosphere >...
CACCCGCACCGTAAAGTCCCCTGAGGGCCGGGTCCCAGAAACCGCAGCGCCATAAACAAAATCACCCGACATCCCTTCCAATTGGCGAAGTTGCTTCATTTTCTGCCGGATGAAAGGGCCGCCTTTGACACCGTCAGCGTAAAGTTCCACCCGAATCTCATTCGGATCTAGGTCCTTGAGATGGACCTGAACCTCAAATAGGTGCTGGTTGTCACGGGACTCGACCTTTACCTCACCAAAACGGATTGAAGTCCACTTTTTATCCAAATCTTTCCGCCAATCGACTAATTGTTTACCCAATGCGCACTTGTTCGCGACCCTTGCCTGGTAGGCTTTCGCAGTGGGAATATAATGTTTTTCGGTGTACTCACGGACTGCTCGATTGGAGGAAAAGAGAGGGGTCAGACTTGCCATGCTCTCCCGCATTCTTTTGACCCAGGCGGTGGGTATGCCGTTCTTATCCCTCGCGTAAAACTCCGGAATCACTTCTCTTTCGAGCAAGCCATAAAGAGTCTTGGCTTCGATGGCGTCCCACGAGGGATCGTCCCCATGTTCCTTTCCATCCCCCAACGCCCAACCGACTTCAGGTGTGTAGGCTTCCGCCCACCAACCGTCCAATTCGGAGAGATTGATGCCTCCATTGACAAGCACCTTCATACCGCTCGTTCCGCAAGCCTCCCATGGCCGCCGGGGTGTGTTGATCCAGACATCCACTCCTTGCACAAGGTATTCACTCATGAGCATGTTGTAGTCGCTTAGGAAGATCACGTGGGGTCGGACTTCGGGCCGATTGATGAAACGAGACCATACTTTAATCAGGTCTTGTCCTGCCTGGTCAGCCGGGTGGGCCTTGCCAGCGAAGATGAGTTGGACGGGACGCTTGGGAATTGTTAACAGCCTAAGCAGCCGTTCGGGATCATGCAGCAGCATGTTCGGTCTTTTATAGGTGGCGAAACGACGGGCGAAGCCTAAAGTCAACGCGTTAGGGTCAAACAGATGTTTGGCTTCTTCAACCATATCGGGCGTTGCCCCAGAGGAAGCTAGTTGTAGAGGAAACCGCTCACGGGCAAATTCCACAAGAGTCCTTCGCGCGTCGGCGCGGAATTTCCAAAGAGCTCCATCCGAAACCTTTCGAATGTCCTGTTCCATGTTATCGGTCGGCATGAGCCAACGGTCTTTGCCGCAGCCCTTCGTCCAAAGCTCATCGGCCGAGGCCGAGTCCCAGGTCGGCATGTGAACCCCATTGGTCACGTGGTCAATGGGAACTTCCACAGTCGGCCAGTGGGGAAAAAGGGGCTCAAAAAGGTGCCGACTCACCCGCCCATGCAAACGGCTTACCCCATTAACCGATCCGCTGCCTCGAATGGCCAGATAGGCCATATTGAAACTCTCGGCGGAGTCATCCGGGTTTTGGCGGCCGAGCGCCAACAAATCGTGAATCGGGATGCCGAGCTTCCCAGCGTATTCACTGAGGTATTGTTCAACGAGGGCAGGACTAAAAAGGTCGAAACCGGCGGCCACCGCCGTATGGGTGGTGAACAGGTTGCCCGCCCGGGTAACAGCCAAGGCTACGTCAAAGGGCTGGCCTGATTCCGCCATAAAATCACGGGCGCGTTCCAACACGGCAAAAGCAGCGTGGCCTTCGTTGAGGTGACAAACTTCCGGCTGGAGGCCGAGCGCACGAAGCAACCTCCACCCACCTAACCCAAGCACCATTTCTTGTTTCATCCTCAACTCCGGCCCGCCGCCATAAAGCTCGCTGGTGATCCCCCGATGGGCCGGGAAATTAGCCACATCGTTGCTGTCCAACAAGTAAAGTTTGACCCGGCCAACCTTAACCTGCCAAGCGCGCAACCAGACCGAGTAGCCGGGTAATGGGATTTCCAACCTCAGCCATTCGCCGTTCGGGTGGCGCAAGGGCGTAATGGGCAACTGGCCTGGATCGTTGTAAGGATAGATGGCCTGTTGAGCCCCATCCTTGTCGATCAACTGGCGAAAGTAACCCTGTTGATATAACAAGCCCACTCCAACCACCGGAACCCCTAAGTCACTGGACGCTTTGAGCTGATCCCCCGCCACATTTCCGAGCCCACCGGAATAAATAGGAAGGGCTTCGCTCAACATGAATTCCATACTGAAATACGCCACACAGCTCAGTGGAGATTTAGGATGGTTTTGCTGGAACCACGCTGGCGCTTCCTCCGCTTTCTTCTTGGACTGAACCATAGTATCTATCTTTTGACGGAATACCGGATCGGTCAGCATGGCCTGAACCTTATCCCGGGAAACTGTTTGTAAAACATCACAGGGATGATGCGTCAGGTTCCACAGTACTGGGTCTAGATGCCGCCAAATTTCGTCCGTGGAATGATTCCAAGACCAACGCATATCCAGGGCCAATTCCGCCAGTAAATCGAACCCCTCGATTTCAGCGCAGGGCAGTCGGTAGATCGGATGATTGTCCTTTTGTTTTTCGATCATCGGTTAACTTCCTGTATTATCTTGGTCTGAATCCCCTGATCCGAGAGAGTCGCCGCAAAAGCATCCCCGATGATGGCCTGCGCCTCTTCCAGGATCCGGCCCAAATGGCCCTGTCCCTTAAAGCTCTCGGCGTAGATCTTGTAGATATTTTCGGTTCCCGACGGACGGGCCGCGAACCATCCGCTTTCCGTCGCCACTTTCAATCCACCAAGGGGGGCCCCGTTGCCCGGCGCATGGGTGAGAATGGTTAGGATTTTTTCGCCCGCTAGTTCAGTTTGGCTCACTTGTTTTGCGGAGAGTTTGGTAAGTTTGTCTTTTTGCGCCAGGGTTGCCGGAGCCTCAATGAGCTCATAAACCGGATCGCCCAATTCCCGCGCAAGGTCCCGATACAAGTCCCCTGGATCACGGCCCATAACGGCGGTGATTTCCGCTGACAACAAAGCCGGAACAATTCCATCTTTATCCGTGGTCCAAACAGTGCCGTCCAAGCGGGAAAAGGAGGCTCCGGCGCTCTCTTCACCTCCAAAGCCAAGGGAACCGTCAAGCAAACCATTAACAAACCATTTGAATCCGACCGGCACCTCATAGAGTGTCCGGCCAAGTTTCGCCGCGACCCGGTCGATCATCCCGCTGCTTACCACAGTTTTGCCGGCCGCCATTTCTTGATTCCATTTGGGCCGGTGTTGGAAAAGATAGTTGATCGCCACGGAAAGGTAATGGTTGGGGGGCAACAATCCATCGGACGGGGTGACAATACCGTGCCGGTCATGGTCGGTATCGCAGGCGAAGGAAAGATCAAATAGTTTTTTCATCCCCATTAATCGCCGCATCGCGTAAGGCGAAGAAGGGTCCATTCGTATCCGCCCATCCCAATCCAATGTCATGAACCGGAAGGTGGGATCAACTATTTCGTTGACCACCGTAATTTTCAATCCATATTGTTCCGCGATTCTTCCCCAATAATGGACGCCGGCGCCCCCAAGGGGGTCTACTCCCAGCCTGAGTCCCGCGTCGCGAATAGCCTTCATATCAACAACGTTGATTAAGTCGGTAATGTAAGGGCTGATATAGTCATGTTGATGGGTTGTGAAAGCCTTGAGCGCCTTGGATAGAACAATCCTCCTTACCCCATCCAGCTTTGATTCCAAAAGATCATTGGCTGTCTTTTCTATCCAGTCGGTGGCGACACTGTCCGCCGGACCGCCATGGGGGGGGTTATATTTGAAACCCCCATCCTCCGGCGGATTATGGGACGGGGTGATGACAATGCCATCGGCTAGTCCGGTTTTCCTTCCACGGTTGTAGGCCAGGATCGCGTGGGAAATGACCGGAGTGGGAGTATATTCATCCCCTTCCGCGACCATCACCTCGACCCCATTTGCCGCCAACACTTCAAGAGCGGTGGCGCGGGCAGAAACGGATAAAGCGTGGGTATCAATTCCAAGAAACAAAGGGCCATTGGTTCCTTGGAGCTTGCGATAGCGGCAGATCGCTTGGGTAATGGAGAGGATATGATTCTCATTAAAAGACTTATGGAGGGATGACCCGCGATGTCCTGAGGTGCCAAAAGCCACTCGTTGCTCAGGCACCTTGGGATCTGGAATCTCCGCGTAATAGTCAGTGACGAGCCTTGGAACATTGACCAACATCCTTGGCTCAGCGGGTTTTCCCGCAAGATAACTTGTTTTCAAGGCTTATCACCCTTTTAATTTTTGTCCCTTTTTAGGGAATTTGCAGGATCACAACTTGGTATTTGCGTTGGCGATCAAATGCATGGATCAAGGAGCGGATTTAATGCAAGGAACATACCGTGGAGTTAAGACGCACCAGTATTGTCGAAACCTCGAAAAAAAGATTAATTAATCTCAAGTCACATGAAAGTTCGAATTCAATCCTTGGCCAGGGTCGCATCTATCAAAACGATAATCCGAACGTTCATTTTGATACTTATCAACATCCCAAATCATTCAAGCAACAGCTAAAAATTGATTAAAGCTTATTTGGAAAAGGCTCGTTTCTTGCTTGAACAATAAGTAAGTCGTATACGCTGAATTGATTTTTGTTCTAATTAAAAAAAGGAATTCACATGGTTAAAAAAGCAATGATTGAATCGAAACCCACCCCGACTGCCGACGGAGCATTAAACAAAATCGAGGTAGCCGCTTATTACAATTGGTTGAATCGCGGGCGTTACGCTCAGGTGGGTGATGAGTTGACCGATTGGATTGAAGCGGAAAAGAAAGTGATGGCCAAATCATAAAAAGGACTTGATACGGCGGAATCTCCGTTCATTTATCGGTCGCTTTCCGAATATCGAAGCCGGTTATCCCCACCAAAATAGAATATTAATCTTTTGTAGTCATTGATAACCGCAGTAATATTTTATTAATTTTAAACACTTTTCCCAACCAAACGGCAGTACTCAAAAAATTGGATTTTATGCCCCCATATTCCCCTGGTCCCAGGTAAGCTTTTCTAAAATTTTCTCGAGATAGACCACTGTTTCTTCCTTTTTTTCCGGGCTACCGAAGGCTGCCCAAGGGCTGGCTTGGATGAAGTCCAGTTGGTACCCAGCCAATTCCCTTTCGCTGAAATGAGTCATGCTCAGCCGCCGGGCCGAAAGCCGCCATTTGCGCCCCGCGAAAAGCCGCCCGGCCATGTCCCCCCTCCACGCGGACAACTTATTCAGGTAAGCGATGATGAGAAGATCCAATTCCCCCTCGGCCTCGATAAACTCCTCTTCCAACCTCATCACTGCATCCTTTTCCGCCAGCATGCCGTATAACCTTTCCTTGGCCTCGCCGTAGTCCGGGTTGTAAAAACTTCCCATCCCGAAGATGTAGGTATCAACGTCACGATGTTCCGCTTTCCAGATATATTCCATTTCATTGGCCAAAAGGTCCCACTGTTGGGATCGGGTAAATTCATAGACAGGGGTGGACAAAAGATTTTCCAAGATAGCGTGGCGGCAAAGTGGGCAAAGATTACCCAGTTCTTTAAGTTCTTCCGAGTCGTAGTCGGTCAAATCCCATAGGCAATAGGGGCATCTTTTCCGCCTGTCCCGGTGGTGCTTTTGATGCATGGGCCTCGCGGTTTTGGGAGGATATTTAATCGTACTGGGAGGTTCTAAAACACCGGAGAACTTATCCAAGGATCACCTCTTGAGTGAGGTCGGATCTCGCTATTCCGGGGAGATCCGCGTTTCGCGGGGGTCCAGTGTGGTAGGCCTTTGGGTCTTGCCTCACCGAACATCATTAGTGTCCGCCCAGGGGGTAAGGTTGTAAACGAAATAGCATCTTGTCGTTAAACCTAACAGGGGTGGGTGGAAACCGGGCAGGAAGTAAAAGGGATGTGTTATGTGTCATTAAAATTGATTCGAGGCAAGGGAAAAGAATATTAGTCTTTTGAGGTCACTAGCATAAGAGGATGATTTTATTAGGCTTTAACCAAACAAGAAAAAGCTTTCAATCAAAACAAGTTTGTTTAAAAGAAAAAAGAGCAAAATTAAAAGAGTCGCATAAGAAACGAGAGAATGTAACGGCGGTTTAGAAAGGTTGTCTTGTCGGCGGTTTCAACGAAAACTGCGGGTGTTGAAAGGATAAAATTGGTGCCCGAGGTCGGACTTGAACCGACATGTCCGTGAGGACGATAGATTTTGAGTCTATTGCGTCTGCCAATTTCGCCACTCGGGCAGAGTGACCAGAACCCCGAAGAAATGGGGCAAGGAACGGTATTTTAGAGTAACGACAAGCAAAGTCAAGGACCTCTTAGCCACGGATGAACAGGGATTAACAAGGATAATTTGTTTGAAAAGTTTAAACCGCCGAAAGACCGTTCCAAAAGGCCATCAAGTCCTCCGTCATGGGGTCCTCGAAGACCATCTTCTCCCCCGTCTTGACGTGGGTGAATTCCAAGCGGCAGGCGTGGAGGGCCATGCGGGGCAGGATCACCTTTTGTTGGAGCCACTCGTCCCAGCCCTTCTCGTAAAAATGCAGGAAGGTCTCGTCGCTCCCCGAATAGAGTTTGTCCCCCACGATGGGGTGGCCCAAGTGTTCCAGGTGCACGCGGATCTGGTGGGTCCGGCCCGTGAGGATACGGGCCTCCACCAGGGAAAAATTGCCCTTGGTTTCCAATAATTCGAACTCCGTCACCGAAGGCTTTCCTTTTTCCCGGTCCACCTTCAGCTTCATGCGGACGGCGCTCTCTCGGTCCGACCCGATGGGGCCCTCAAATCGCTTTTGAGTCGAGGCGAAGCGCCCAAAAACAATGGCCCGATAAGATTTTCGAACAAAGTCTCCAGCACCCCTCACCCCGCCCTCTCCCGCAAGGGGCGAGGGAGAAAGTCCATCACGACTCCACATCTTTTGGAAGGGATACACCAAACTTTTGTCCTTCACGAGGAGTAAAAGCCCGCTGGTTTCGGCGTCCAGCCGGTGGACCAATTGGTAGGCCTCGGCCTCCGGAATATCCTTACGGAGGATCGACAGGAGGGTGTTTTGGAAATAGGCGCCGATGGCGTGAACCGGCAGGGGCGCCGGTTTTGAGACGACAAAAATCGTAGAATCCTCGTAGACCACCCGGTAATCACGCCGGACTTCCGGTTCCGCCCAGGGCGTGGTCCAGTACCTCACCACATCCCCGGCCCTCAAGGGTTGGCCCTCCGAGGCGGCCCTTTCATTCACCGTCACCCGGCCGTCCAGGATGCGCTCCCGCCATTGGGCAGGGGTCAGGTAATGGAACCGCCGGCTGAGAAAATCCAACAGGTTCTGGGAGCTTTTGTTTTTGATGACGGTCTTGAGTTCCACCGTTTCGGTATAGGTGTGGGGCTGGGATGGTTTCGGATCAGGATTCACAAGCCCTCTTCACCGCAAGGATAAACGGAAGAAAAACCAATTCTTTTGCCACGGATGAACACAGATTAACACGGATGAAATAAAACAAGAAAATATCCCGGTCGTGACTTTCGACCTTTTATTCTAAATCCGAGTTCATCCCTGTTCATCTGTGGCTAAATGGCTTCGCCTATAACATCGACTGGGGGTCGATGTCCACCGACCGGCCTACGCCGGTGGTTTGGCCGACCGCCGCGTCGAGCTTGGCGATCAACTGCCGGATCGCCAGGGATTTTTCTGATTTCAGCAGGACCTGGAACCGGTACTCGTCCCGCAATTTGAAGATGCCGGCGGGGGCAGGGCCCCGCACCTCCACGTTAAGGGCCCTGGCATGGCGGTTCAGGAAGGCCGCCGCCTCCTCCGCCGCCCGGTGGGCCTTTTTTTCTTCCTGGTGGCGGTAGACTAACAGCCCCAGCCTGGAAAAGGGCGGATAGCCCAAGTCCTTCCGCAATTCCAACTCGCCCTTCCAAAAACCCTCGGTGTCATGGTGGACCGCGGCCTGGATGCTGGCGTGGCCGGCGTTGAAAGTTTGGAGGTAGATCACCCCCTCTTTATCCGCCCGGCCTGCCCTGCCGGAGACCTGGACCAGGAGCTGAAAGACCCTTTCGGAGGAACGGAAATCCGGCAGGGCCAATCCCGTGTCGGCCCCCACGATGCCCACCAGGGTGACCCCGGGAAAGTCGTGGCCCTTGGCGATCATCTGGGTCCCCACCAAAAGGTCGATCTCGCCCCGGCGGAACTTATCCAGGATTTTCTCGTGGCTTCCCTTTTCCTTGGTGGTGTCCAGGTCCATACGGGCGACGCGGGCCTTGGGGAATTTCGCCTTGAGTTCCTCTTCCACCTTTTCCGTGCCGAGCCCAACCTGCTGGATGGTGCCATCCTTGCACTGGGGGCAATGGGCCGGGATGGGCCCCTGCCAATCGCAATAGTGGCAGAGCAGGTATATCCCCTTGGGGCTCTTGTGGCTCGTCACAGGCACGGAGCAATTGGGGCAATGGACCTGGGCGCCGCATTTCAGGCAGAGGGTCAGGGTGTTAAAGCCCCTGCGGTTGAGGAACAGCATGGACTGTTGCCCCTTCTCCAAATTGGCCTTGAGGGCCTCCTCCAGCGCCATGGAAAGGATCGGCCTTTCTTCCCCGCGGACGCCCCACTCCTCCCTCAAGTCCACCACCTTGACCTTCGGCAGGGGTTTTTGGTTGACCCTTTCCGGCATGGAGAGCAGGGTATATTTCCCCAGCCTGGCATTTTGGACCGATTCCAGCGACGGCGTGGCGCTACCCAGGATGGCCGTGGCCCCGCAAATTTGCGCCCTCATGATGGCGGCGTCGCGGGCGTGGTAGCGGGGGGACTTGTCCTGTTTGTAGGAGGAATCATGCTCCTCATCCACCACGATGAGCCCCAGTTTTTTAGCCGGGGCGAAGAGGGCCGAGCGGGCTCCCACCGCCACCTTGGCTTCCCCCGAGGCCATGCGGCGCCAATGGCGGATTTTTTCCGAGGGACCCAGGCGGCTGTGAAAGATCGCCACCTGGTCGCCGAACCTGCGGGTAAAGCGTTCGACCGTTTGGGGCGTCAGGGCGATTTCAGGAATCAGGACGATGGCCTGCTGGCCCCGGGCGATGACGTCCGAGATGGCCCGAAGGTAGACCTCGGTTTTACCCGAACCCGTTACGCCCTGGAGCAAAAAAGCGCGGAAGGCCTGGAGGCCCAGGTTCTTCTCCACCGCGTCCAGGGCCACCTGCTGTTGGGCGTGGAGCGCCGGTCCCTTTTCCTTTTTCCATTTGCCGTCCTCTTTTTTCGGCTTCTCCGGGGATTGAGACCCTTCCAGCTTGAGTCCTCCAAGCCCGGCCTTCTTGAGAAGCTTGGCCAGGGAGGCGGTCCTGGGGCTTAAAAGGACTTTTCCCTCCCCCAGGCTCTCGAAGGTCACCTTGCGCAAGGGCCCCTCCCGCTCCAGGATCTCCTGGACCCTTTCCCTCCGTTGGAGCCCTTCCTCCGTCAGGACCAGAAAGCGCTTGGTTTTCACGAAACCCATGGGAAGAATGGCGAAAAGCGCCTCACCTTCCGAGCAATAGTAGTAATCGGCGATCCACTTCCCCAGCTTCTGCAGGTCCGGCGTGAGAAGGGGTTCCGAGTCCAAGAGCGAGTCGATGGCCTTGAAGTTTTTGACATGGGCCGGCGGGTGGTCCGTCAGACCCGTAATGAATCCCACCGTCTGGCGCCGGCCAAACGGCGCGAAACAGCGCATTCCCGGCTGGGCCAGTCCCTCCAAGGCGGGAGGAAGGCGATAGGTGAAGACTTGTTTGAGGGGGGTTGGAAACACGACCTCGACGAAACTATCATTTGGCATCCGTTACGCCTCATGGAAATTAAATTGGTTAGAGTTAGAAGTTAGTAGTTAGCAGTGAGTAGTTTGGCCGAACAACTACTAACCCCTAACTTCTAACTTATTTTGAGCCGCTGCCTTTAAGCCGCGGGTCCAGCAGGTCCCGGAGCCCCTCGCCCATCAGGTTGTAGCCCAGCACCGTCACGAAAATCGCCAGGCCGGGAAAAGTGATCAGCCACCATGCGTCCGTCAAGTGCTCCTTGCCTTCCTCCAGCATATTGCCCCAGCTGGGGGTGGGAGGCTGGACCCCGAGCCCCAAATAGCTCAGGGACGACTCGATCAGGATGGCGCCCCCTATCCCTAAGGTCGCCACGACCAGGACCGGCCCCAGGGCGTTGGGAAGCAGGTGCCGGAAAATAATCCGGAAGTCGCTCATGCCGATCAGCCTGGCGGCCTGGACGAACTCCCTTTCCTTCAGCGAGAGGATCTCGCCCCTGACCAGCCTGGCCACGTCCGTCCAGGAAGTCAAGCCGATGACCACCATGATGTTCAGGATGCTCGGCCCCACGAAGGCGATAACCATCAGGATCAGCAGGAAGGTGGGGATGCACAGGAAGATGTCGGTGATCCTCATCAGCAGTCCGTCCACCCATCCGCCGTAAAACCCCGCGATGGACCCGACGGTCACGCCGATCAGGACGTAGATGGAAACGGCCACCAGGCCCACGCTGAGGGAAATGCGGGAGCTGTAAAGGATCCGGGAAAGGATATCCCGGCCATACTGGTCCGTTCCCATCCAATGGCGGAGGCCCGGGGCCAGGAGGCGGTCGGACAGGACCTGGAGGGAGGGGTCGTAGGGCGCCAGCCACTGGGCTCCCAGGGCTGTCACGACCAACCCCAAGATGATCACGGCTCCGAGGAGAATCAGGGAGTGGCGGCGAAAGGCCGTCAATAGTCGACGGTCAACTGTCGACAGTAAAAACACAAACCCAGCGGGTGTCAATTTTTCGACTGTCGACTGCCGACTGTCGGCTGCCGACTTGTTTTTGTCAGTCATATCGAATCCTCGGGTCCAGCCAGGCGTACATCAGGTCGGACAATAGATTCCCCAACAGCGTCAACAGGGCCGAGATGATGCCGATCCCCATCACCAAAGTGTAATTGCGGGACATGATGGCCTCGTAATTCAACCGGCCCATACCAGGCCAACTGAAAATGGTCTCGATGATGGTGCTTCCCCCGATCAGGGCGGGGAGGGAGAGGCCGATCAGGGTCACGATGGGGATCAGGGCGTTGGGCAGGGCGTGCCGGAAGAGGACTTGGAACTCCGAGAGGCCCTTGGCCCTGGCCGTGCGGATATAGTCCTGCCGAATCACCTCCAACATGCTGGTGCGGGCGTAACGCGAGATGGAGGCCAGACCCCCAAAGGTCGTCACCACCAGGGGCATGAGCAGGTGGAGGAACATGTCCCAAAGCCTTTCATACCAGGGCAGGTACTCGGACCCGATTCCCGACATCCCGGAAACCGGGAGCCATCCCCAATGGACCCCCAGTACCAGCATCAGCATCAGGGCCAGCCAGAAGGTCGGGGTGGCAAAACCGATGAAGGAAAAAACGGTGATGAACCGGTCCTGCCAGCGGCCTTGGTAATAGGCCGCCGCCACGCCCAAGGGGACCGCGATCAGGAACAAGAGGATCTCGGACAGGCCGGATAAAAGGAGGGTGGCCGGCATCCTTTCCCCGATCACCGCCAGGACCGGCCGGTTGTCCATGAAGGAGGTGCCGAAATCCAGCGTCATCATCCCCTTGAGCCAGCGCCCATATTGGACATAGACGGGATCGTTCAAGCCGTAGACCTGGCGGAGTTTGGTGATGTAGCCGGGGTCGATTTTGGCGTTGAGGTTGACGTTCAGCGAAGCCGGATCGCCCGGCGCCAGGTGCACGATCAGGAAGCTGAGGAGGGATATCCCAAAAATCAAGGGAATCATCAGGAGGAGGCGGCGGATCAGGAATTTACGCAAGTTATAACCCCAGTCGGCAGTTTTCAGTCGACAGTCGACAGGCAAGAATTAAAACAGAACACCGGTTAGCTGTCGACTGTCGACCGCGGACTGTCGACTGCTTTATTGCGCGTATTTTTGCTGGGCGGAGGGGACGTACCATTTTTCCGGGTGCCATCCGATCCCGTTGCGGTTGGTCTCCAGCCCCTTGAACCTCTTGTGGACGGCCGGCAGGGAGTAGGGGACGTACAGGAAAGTCGCCGCCACGTCGTCGGCCAGCAGTTTATGGATGCGGCGGTAAATCTTCGCCCGCTTGCCCTGGTCCAGCGTTTCGCGGCCCGAAATTAAAAGCCGGTCCACTTCCTTATTCTTGTAATCCACCAGGTTGTATTGGTGCTCCCCCATTTGGGAGGAATGCCAGCTGAGGTAACAATCAGGCTCCGGACCGAATTGCCAGCCCATGACCATGGCGTCGTATTTCCGTTTGTTCACGTATTCGCTCAGGAGGGTGGTCCATTCCATGATCTGGGGCTGGCAATCGATACCGATGAGCTTCAACTGCTGTTGGACGATGGTGGCGATTCTTTCCCGGCTCACGTTGCCCTGGTTGGTGTAAAGCTTGAACTTGAAGACCGTTTTCCCCTTGGTCAAGAGGCCGTCCGGCCCCAACTTCCAGCCGGCTTGTTTTAAGAGGCCCTTGGCGGCTTCCGGGTCGTAGGGCAGGGGCTTCACGTCCGGGTTATTGGCCCAGGAGGTCGGCACGAAGGGCCCGGTGCAGACGCTGCCCAGGCCGTAAACGACGTTTTGGATGATGGCTTGGCGGTCGATGGCCATGGTCAGGGCCCGGCGGACCCTCACATCCTTGAAGAGGGGGTTTTCCAGGTTCCAACCGATGTAGTAATAGACGAACTGGTCGGTCTGGTACTTATTGTAATAGTCCGTGAATTTCGGGGTGTCCGTCTGGCGGGCATATTGCTCCGGCGAAAGGGTTCCGCTGGTCCAGGCGCCCATTGCGTCCGTCTCGCCCTTGAGCAGGCTTAAGAATTCCGAGGACTGGTCGGGGATGATCCTCATGATGAATTTCTTGACGCGGGGCTTCCCCTCCCAATAATCCGGATTCGCCTCCAGGACGATCTGTTGGGCTGATTTCCACTCGGAGAACTTGAAGGGCCCCGTGCCGACCGGGTGCCGGTTGAACTCGTCGTAATGGTTGATGTCCTTCCCTTCCAATAAATGCTTGGGAAGAATGGAGGTAAAGGTGTTCGTCAGGGCTGGAGCGAAGGCTTTCTTGTAGGTCACCTTCACCACGTAGGGATCCATGATCTCCACGTCCTTGATGTATTGGTAATCCGCGCCGTAGGGGGTGTTCACCGTGGGATCGGAAAAAACCTTCCAGGTAAAGACCACGTCATTGGCGGTGAATTCCACGCCGTCATGGAACTTGACCCCCTTGCGGAGATTGTAGGTGACGATTTTCCCGTTTTTGGAAACGGACCATTTTTCCGCCAGGCATGGTTCCAATTGGAGATTTTTGTCGTAGCGGAGCAGGCCGTTGAAAACCAGGGCGTCGATATCCCCCCCCGAATTCTCGCTCACCAGCGCGGGATTAAGGGTCTTGGCGTCGCCGATGGCCGATTCCACCAGGATGTCCCCGTCCACCGCGGGACCGTCCTGGGCGTAGATCTTGGGGTCTTTTTTGGAACAGCCGGCGAGGATCAGCATCACCAGAGTTAAGGCCATAGCCGATTTTCGGAACATTAGGAACACTCCTAAGAAAGAATAAAACCAAGGATAAGCCCATTTAGCCACAGATGAACACGGATGAACTCAGATCAAGAACAAATCAAAACTGTTGGTTTAACTAAAATCTTTTAAGCCATCCGTGTAAATCCGTGGCAACAAGGCCTTGTCCGAGGTCACGCTCCGTGGCACTTCTTGAATTTCTTCCCGCTCCCGCAGTAGCAGGGGTCGTTGCGGCCGACCTTCGGCTCCTCGCGGCGGATGGTGGCGACTTTCTGGGGCTGGGCTTGGGGCCCGCCTTCCGGCGGCATTTCCCAAGGCTGGCCGCCCATGGGCGCTCCCAGGGGAGGCGTGTTGCCCCCCATCAATCCCATGGGCTGGGGCGGAGCCTGCGCCGGGGCCTGGGCCATGGCGGCCCTGGGATCGAAGTCCGGATGCTCTTCCTTGATTTGTTTCGGCTGGTTCGCGGCGAAGAGGTTCTCCATCGAATCCACGCTTTGCACGAGGAACAGGATCTTCAAGGCCTCTTCCTTCACCCGTCCCACCAGCTCCTGGAACATGGCGAATCCCTCTTTTTTATACTCGATCAAGGGATCCTTCTGTCCGTAGGCCTGCAGGCCGATGCCTTCCTTCAAGTGGTCCATGCTGAGCAAATGGTCTTTCCATTGGTTGTCCACGATTTCCAGGAGAATGGCCCGCTCCAGGCTCCTCATCACCTCTGGCGTCAGGGATTTTTCCTTATGCTCGTAGGCCTTGATCACTTCTTCCTTGAGCGCGTCATAAAGGGCTTCGCGGTCCACCAGGCGGAGGTTTTCTTCCTTCCAATCCAGCGGGCGCTGGAACACGCCGTTGAACCATTTTTTCAAGCCTTCCAGGTCCCACTCATCGGGTCTTTGCTTCTCGGGCGCGTAGGTGTCCACCCCCAAAACCGCCACGTCGTCCAGGATTTCCAACAGGTGGGGCCGGATGTCCGACTCGCGCAGGACGCGGTTGCGTTCCTTATAGATGACCTCGCGCTGCTTGTTCATCACGTCGTCGTATTCCAGCAGGTGCTTGCGGATGTCGAAGTTGTGGCCTTCCACGGCCTTCTGGGCCCTTTCGATGGATTTGGAGACCCAGGGGTGGGAGATGACCTCGCCCTCCTCCATGCCCAATTTGCCCATCCAATTCTTCAGGCGGTCGGACCCGAAAATGCGCATCAGGTCGTCTTCCAAGGAAACGTAAAAGCGGGAGAGGCCCGGGTCGCCTTGGCGGCCGGCGCGCCCGCGCAGCTGGTTGTCGATGCGGCGGCTCTCGTGGCGCTCGGTCCCGAGCACGGCCAAGCCCCCCACTTCCTTGACGCCGGGGCCCAGCACGATGTCCGTGCCGCGGCCGGCCATGTTGGTGGCGATGGTGACCGCGTCGGCCTGGCCCGCCAGGGAGATGATTTCCGCCTCCCTTTCGTGGAATTTCGCGTTCAAGACCTCGTGCTTCACTCCGTTTTTCTTGAGCATATGGGAGAGCATCTCATTCTTCTCGATGGAGACCGTCCCCACCAGGACCGGCTGGTGCTTGGCGTTGAGCTCCTTGATTTCCTTGGCGATGGCCTCGAACTTTTCCCTTTCGGTGCGGTAGACCGCGTCCGAGTCGTCGAGGCGGACCATGGGATTGTGGGTCGGAATGCCGATGACGTCCAGCCGGTAGATTTGCTGGAATTCGGCGGCTTCGGTCTCGGCGGTCCCCGTCATGCCGGAAAGCTTCTTGTACATGCGGAAAAAGTTTTGGAAGGTGATGGTGGCCAGGGTTTGGTTTTCCGCCTCGATCTTGACCTTTTCCTTGGCCTCCAGGGCCTGGTGAAGTCCGTCGCTGTAGCGGCGGCCCTGCATGAGGCGTCCGGTGAACTCGTCGACGATGACCACTTCCCCGTCCTTGACGATGTAGTCCACGTCCTTCTTGAAGATGACATGGGCCTTCAAGGCCTGGTTGACATGGTGGACCAGCTGGACGTTCTTGTGGTCGTAGAGATTGTCGACCTTGAGGAGCTCTTCCACGTGCCGGACGCCCTTTTCCGTCAGGAAGGCGGACCTGGTCTTTTCCTCGGTGTCGTAATCCAATTCCTTGCCCTTTTTGAGGGCCGGGATGATGCGGTCGATCTTGTAATAGAGGTCCGTGGATTCCTCGCTGGGGCCGGAGATGATCAGCGGCGTCCTGGCCTCGTCCACCAGGATACTGTCCACCTCGTCCACAATGGCGAAATGGAGGGGGCGCTGGACCGTGTACTCCAGGGAAGTGGCCATGTTGTCGCGGAGATAGTCGAAGCCCATCTCGTTGTTCGTGCCGTAGGTGATGTCGCAGGCGTAGGCTTCCTTGCGCTGCTGGTAATTAAGCCCGTGCTTGATGACCCCGGTGGAGAGTCCCAGGAAGGCGTAGATGTTGCCCATGCCCTTGAAGATGCCCCGGCCCAAGCTGTCGCGCTCGGCGAGGAAGTCGTTGACGGTGACGACATGGACGCCCTTGCCTTCCAGCGCATTGAGATAGACGGGAAGGGTGGCGACCAAGGTTTTCCCCTCGCCGGTTTTCATCTCCGCGATCCGGCCCGAGTGCAGGACCATGCCGCCGATCAATTGGACGTCGAAATGGCGCATGCCCATCACCCGCTTGGAGGCTTCCCGGACGACGGCGAAGGCCTCGACGAGGAGGTCGTCCAAGGTCGCGCCCTTGGCCAGACGCTCCCTGAACTCGTTGGTTTTTTCCCGGAGCTGGGCGTCGGAGAGGGCTTGAATTTGGGGCTCGAGGGCGTTGATCTCCTGGACCTTGGGCCAGAGTTTTTTGACTTCCCGCTCGTTTTTGCTGCCGAACAACTTCGTTAAAACCGTGCCGATCATGTTGCCTCGTTTTTATAGTAAAGGGGTTGAAAAGAGGGTTAAGTATAAGGAGTTTGGCGGGGAGGTTCAAGGTTGGAAAACCGCCCCCCGCCATCCGCCCTCAGCCCTCCGGGGCAACAAAAACGAACAACTTTAAGGCTTTAATCTTTGCCGGTTGCCGTGGATTTTTGCGGAGAGCGGACAGCGGAGGGCGGAGGGCTGATTTTATCTTCCAGTCGTGTTATCTTTTCCCGGATCGCCGCCGAATCCTTGTCCTGGTCCAGGGCCTTGACCTGGGATTCCCGGGACAGCATCCTTAGTTGGGCCGCCTGCCACTCGTTATAGGCCAGCTTCCGTTTCTCGACGGCCAATTGGAATTCCAGCTCGGCCCTTTCCTTTTGCCCCTTCGCCTGCTCCCTGGCGCCCTTTACGGCTTTCGTCCATTTCTTGTAGGCCCGCTTGGCGCGCTGGTCATAGAGGGTGGTTTCCAAACGGGTCTTGTCCCAAAGGTCCTTGAACTTCTGGACTTGCTCCTTGGATTCGTCCAGCGCGCGGGCGGCCGCGTCAAAGGCCGAATCCGCGGAAGGCGTCGGCGAAGGACCGGCAAAGGCGAGGCCATTTAGCCACAGATGAACACAGATGAACAGGGATACCCCAATGAAGAACCTTTGGTTTTTAAAAAATCTCATTGAAAAAAAAGAACTAATAGATTCTCTCTCCTTAAAACCCAAACAATGGTTTGCTTTACGCCATCCGTGTTTATCCGTGTTCATCCGTGGCTAACTTCCTTTATGCTTTTTGATGAGCTTCTCGAATTCTTCCTCGGTCAATATCTCCACGCCCAGCTCCTTGGCTTTTTTCAGCTTGGAACCTGCCGCCTCGCCCGCCACCACATAAGTGGTCAGCTTCGACACCGAGCCGGAGGCCTTGGCGCCGAGCTTCTTCACCAAACCCTCGCCCTCGGAGCGGCTGTAGCCCTTGAGCTCGCCCGTGAACACGAAGGTCTTGCCGGTGAAGGGCTGTTCCCCCGAGGGCTCCTCCTCTTTCAACCGCTTGAAATTCACCCCGCCCTTTTCGAGTTTCTTGAGGATTTTAACATTGGCCCCATTGGCAAAGAAAGCCGCGATGGAATGGGCCACAATGGGGCCGATACCGTCGATAGCCGTCAATTCCTCCTCCGAGGCGGCGCTGACAGCCCATAGGTCCTTGTACCGGGACGCCAAGATCTCGGCCACATGGACTCCCACATGGCGGATCCCCAAGCCGAACAACAACCGCCCCAGCGTCCTTTGGCGGCTCTCCGCGATCTGTCCCACCAGGTTTTGAGCGGACTTTTCCGCTTTCCGCTCCAGGTCGGCTACGTCCGATTCCTTCAATTGATAAAGCCCCGCGTAATCCCGGATGAGTTTCTCCTCCAACAGCTGCTTGACCACCGCCGGGCCGGCGCCCCGGATATCCATGGCGTCACGCCCGCAAAAATGCTCAATGCGCCTTTCCAACTGGGCCCCGCAGGCGGCGTTCTCGCATCGCCAAGCCGCCTCACCCTCTTCCCTCTCGAGTTTCGAGCCGCAGACGGGGCAAGTGGTCGGCATTTTAAATATTTTTTCGGAACCTTTTCTTTTTTCGGGCAGGGACCGGAGGATTTTGGGGATCACCATGCCGCCCTTTTCGACGAGGACACGGTCCCCCACCCTCAAATCCTTGCGCTTGATCTCATCCTCGTTATGGAGGGTCGCCCGGCTGACCGTAGTGCCTTCCAACGAGACCGGCTCCAATTCCGCCACGGGCGTGATGGCGCCGGTACGCCCAACCTGGAGCGTAATAGCTTTCAAGGTTGTTTCGCCCTGTTGGGCGGCGAATTTAAAGGCGATGGCCCAGCGGGGAATCTTGGAGGTTGTTCCCAATTTTTCCCTTTGGGAGAAGGAATTGATCTTGAGTACAACCCCGTCGCAGTCAAAACCGATCTTGTCCCGCTTGGCCTGGTATTCCTCGCAATAGGCATGGACCTGGCCGATGTTTTTGCAAAGGCGGTAATGGGCGTCCTCGGGGAATCCCATTTTTTTCAGCCACTCCAGGCTTTCGTCCTGGGTGTCGAAGGGGAGTTTGCCGGGGGAGAAGACATAATAAAGGAGGATATGCAGGGGCTTTTTCGCGGCCTCGGCCGGATCAATGGTCTTGAGCGTTCCGGAGGCCGTATTACGGGGATTGGCGAACAAGGGAAGATCCTCCCTTTCCCTTTCCCGGTTCACCGCCTCGAAGTCCTTGGCGGTAAAAAAAACCTCACCACGGATTTCCACCCGGTCCGGGATATTCGCGCCTTTTAACTTCAAAGGAAGCCCCTTGAT
>Ga0265319_1000912_pt1 | contig 18592 bp, 13 predicted proteins | sample 4824metaG_FD_192443 | JGI IMG/M metagenome (GOLD analysis project Ga0265319, IMG submission 192443) | Rhizosphere microbial communities from Carex aquatilis grown in University of Washington, Seatle, WA, United States - 4-8-24 metaG | ecosystem: Host-associated > Plants > Roots > Rhizosphere >...
TTCGTTCCACCCTGCCGCTGGTTTGCCTGGCGGCCGTTCTGGCCGCGCCCTCGCTTCCCGCCGCCGATGTCGCCGTCGGCGCCAAGTTCACCGCGCCGGCTTCGCCGCATGCGGAGTATAATTTTAATCCGGGGTGGAAGTTTGTCTTTGGGGACCAGCCGGGCGCCGACCAGGTGGCGTTTGATGATTCCAAGTGGGGGGCGGTCAGCCTGCCGCACACGTGGAACGAGACGGACAGCTTTCGCAAATACATCAGCCATGGCGGCGGCGACCAGAGCGAGAAAATGGGGATCGGCTGGTATCGGAAGCATTTTAAGCTCCCGGCGAGCGCGGATGGCCAGAAGGTCTTTTTGGAATTCGACGGGATGCGCCAGGCCGGGCATTTCTTCCTCAATGGCCAGCCCATCGGTAAATATGAGAATGGGGTCACCGCGGTCGGCTTCGACATCACCGCCTTCGCCAAGTTTGGCGGGCAGGACAATGTTTTGGCGGTGAAAGTGGACAACAGCCCGGGCTACCGGGAAGAAGCGACCGGCACCGCCTACGAGTGGAACGCCAAGGATTTTAATCCCAATTTCGGCGGGCTCAACCGCGACGCCAAGCTCATCGTCCTCGGCAAGGTGTACCAGACGCTGCCCCTGTATGAAGGACTCCAGACCTCGGGGGTCTATATTTATCCCGCGAACATGGATGTGAAAAAGAAAAGCACGGACGTGACGGTCGAGGCGGAGGTGCGCAATGAATCCGGGAGCGCGGCGGGCATTTCGCTTTCGACGGTCGTGGTGGATGCCGACGGCATTGTGCGGGCGAAGTTTGACGGCAAGGCGGCGGACCTCGCCAGCGGCCAGACGGGCGTCATCACCGCGACCGGGGCGCTCGCCAATGCGCGCCTGTGGGACCTCAATGATCCGTATCTTTATAATGTCTATTCGATTTTGAGCGTCGGCGGCAAGGTCGTGGACGTGTTGAAGACCGAGACGGGCTTCCGCAAGGCGGAATACAAGGGCGGCGCGGGCACGGGTGGCGTGTGGATCAACGACCATTTTGTGTGGCTGACCGGGTATTCGCAACGGTCGGCGGATGACTGGCCGGGGCTCGGCGGGGCGTACCCGGACTGGATGCATGATTTTACGATCGCCCTCGTGCGCGCCAGCAATGGAAATTACCTCCGCTGGATGCACGTTTCGCCGCAGCGCGCGGATGTCGTGGCGTGCGACAAATACGGCGTGGCGATTGTCTGCCCGGCCGGCGACAAGGAAAAGCAGGTGAATGGCCGCCAATGGGAGCAGCGCGTGGAGGTGATGCGCGCCTCGATGATTTTCTTCCGCAACCACCCGAGCATCCTGTTTTGGGAAGTGGGTAATACGGGCGTGACCAAGGAGCAAATGGTGGAAATCGTAGAAATGCGCAAGAAGCTCGACCCGCACGGCATGCGCGTGGTTGGCACGCGCGACGGCGGCGGGTTTGACGCCGCGCTCACCCCCGTCTCCGAATTTTACGGCGTGATGATTGGTCAGGACCGCCAGACGGATGCCATTACCCAGCCCGGCCAGATGTTCCGCGGCTACAGCGTGGACCGGCGCGACAAGGCGCCGCTGATCGAGACCGAAGACTTCCGCGACGAGGCCGCCCGCGGGGTGTGGGACGATTATTCGCCGCCGACGTTCGGCTTCAAGCCCAAGGGGGGGCCCGTGGCGCGCGACCCCGTGGCCGGCCAGGACACCTACCATTGGAACTCGGAAACTTTTGCCCTGGCGGCCACGACCCGTTACGTCGCCTACGCCCAAAACCGCATTGATAATCCCGATCCCCTGCACTCGAAGTGGTCGGCGTACTCCTCGATTTACTTCACCGACTCCGACGCTGACGGCCGCCAGGACGGCAGCGAAGTGCTCCGCGTGAGCGGCAAAGCGGACGGCGTGCGCCTGCCGAAGGAACTCTTCTTCGTCTCCCGCGTCATGCAAAACGCAGCGCCGGACCTGCATATCATCGGGCACTGGACCTATCCGGCCAAAACCACGAAGACGATGTATGTCGCCGCGACGATGTGCGATCAGGTGGAGCTGTTCGTCAACGGGGTGTCCAAAGGCGTGCAGAAATCGCCCTGCGTGTTTGTGGACCCCTATGACATGCGCAGCATGGGTTACACCGGCTATGTTTACGCGTTCCCCGACATCGCCTTTGAGCCAGGTGCCATCAAGGCCGTGGCGACCAAGGGCGGCAAGGTGGTAGCGCAGCAGGAAATCAAGACGGCCGGGGCGCCGGCGGCCATCAAGCTGACGGTCCACACGGGCCCGCAAGGGTTGCAGGCGGACGGCAGCGACGTGGCGCTGGTGGATTTCGAGGTCGTGGACGCCCAGGGCAACCGCTGCCCGACGGACGAAGCGCGCGTGGATTTCTCGTTTGACGGCCCGCTCGTCTGGCGCGGCGGCTTCTGCAGCGACAAGCTGAACACCACGAACAACCCCTATTTGGACACGGAGTGCGGCATTAACCGCGTGGCGCTTCGCTCGACCCTGACTCCCGGCACCATCACCCTGACGGCCAAGCGCGACGGGTTGAAATCCGCCACGGTGGAAATCAAGTCAAGTGCAATGGACATCAAGGACGGCCTGGGCGCGCAAATGCCGCAAGGCTTGGCGGGCCTGGCGACGCCGGTGCCGGATCTGGTGCCGTGAGGTAGGGGGCGCTACGAAAGGATGAAGGATGAGGGATGAAGGATGAATCAAAGGCCCGGACACTGGGAACTGGGAGACAGGAGTCTGGAGTCAGGAGTCAGGAGTCAGGAGTGGCACAGGAATTCGGAAGTTTTCGGTTTACGGTTTGCAGTTTACGGTTCCCATTTACATCTTCGGCATTCAAGGTTCTCCCAACCCTCTGTCCCTGTGTCCCATTGTCCCTCTGTCCCTTCAGCAAATACGCAAAACCGTCTATATTTACGCATTTAGGCTCTTGTGCGCAACAAACTAAAGGAGGTAGAAGGTAGGAGGTAGAATTCAGTCCGCCAGCATTCAGAACTCCCCGCTCCCTGCTCCCCGCTCCAAGCTAGCTAAGCGTTCGTTCCCTTTCACTCTTCACCCTTCACTCTTCACTCCTTATCATGAGAAGCTGGAAGCTGGAATTCAGCATTCAGCACCCAGAATTCAGAACTCCCTACTCCCTGCTCCCCGCTCCAAGCTACCCCCCTTCCCCCCCATGCACCTCCCCCGTCCCTCGTCCCTTTCCCGTTTCACCCTGCCGCTGGCCTGCCTGGCGGCGCTTTTCGCGAGTGTCGGCCTCCAGGCCGCCGAGGCCCCGGCTGCCAATGCCATCGGGTCGAAGTTTGTGGTCCCGGTGACGCCGCGGGCGACGTATAATTTCAATCCCGGCTGGAAATTCGTCTTTGGCGACCAACCCGGCGCCGACCAAGTGAGCTTCGACGATTCCGCCTGGTCGAGCGTCAGCCTGCCGCATACGTGGAACGACGTGGACTCCTACCGCAATTTCATCCGGCACAGCAGCGGGGACACCGGCGAAAAGAATGGCATCGGCTGGTATCGCAAACACTTTAAGCTCCCGGCCAGCGCGGATGGCCAGCGGGTCTATCTTGAATTCGAAGGCATGCGCCAGGCGGGGCATTTCTTTCTCAACGGCCAGCCCATCGGCAAACTGGAAAACGGCATCACGGCGGTGGGCTTTGACGTGACCAAAACCGCCAAATTCGGCGGGCAGGACAACATCCTCGCCGTGAAGGTGGACAACAGCCCCAGCTACAAGGAGGAAGCCACCGGCACCGCCTATGAATGGAACTCGAAGGATTTCAATCCGAACTTTGGTGGCCTGAACCGCGACGCGTGGCTCATCGTCACCGGCCCGGTGTACCAGACGCTCCCGCTCTATGAAAACCTTCAGACCACGGGCGTTTACGTCTATGGGCAGGATTACGACATCAAGGGCAAGACCACCGATGTGCACGTCGAGGCCGAAGTCCGCAATAATTCCGGCGACTACGCTCCCATCACGCTCGAGACCGTGGTGGTGGATGCCGCGGGAATCGTGCGCGCGAAATTTGAGAGCGAAAAGTCGGACCTGGTGGACGGCCAGTCGGAGGTGTTCAACGCCGACGGCAAATTGACCAACGCGCATTTCTGGGACACGGAAGACCCCTACTTGTATGACGTGTACTCGATGCTCAACGTGGATGGGAAAATTGTGGACGTGTGCCAGACGCACACGGGCTTCCGCAAAGTGGAATACAAGGGCGGCGCGGGCACGGGCGGGGTCTGGCTCAACGACCATTTTGTCTGGCTGACGGGCTACGCCATGCGCTCGGCCAATGACTGGGCGGGTTTTGGCGGCGCGTATCCGGACTGGATGCACGACTTCACGCTCGCGATGGTGCGCGCCAGCCACGGCAACTACATGCGCTGGATGCACGTCTCGCCCCAGCGCGTGGACATTACGGCCTGCGACAAATACGGCATCGTGGCCATCTGCCCCGCGGGCGACAAGGAACGCCTCGTGGAAGGCCGGCAGTGGGACCAGCGCATGGAAGTGATGCGCGACTCGATGATCTTTTTCCGCAATGACCCGAGCATCTTCTTCTGGGAAGCCGGCAACACCATCGTCACCCCCGCGGAAATGACGCAAATGGTGGACCTCCGCAAGAAGCTCGACCCCAGCGGCGGGCGCGCCATGGGCACGCGCGACAATGACGTGGTCGACGCCAACCTCGCGCTGACGCCTTTACAGGAATTCTACGGGGTCATGATCGGCCAGGACGCGCAGACGGACGCCAACGCCAAGCGCGACGGCATCTTCCGCGGCTACAATGACGAGCGCCGCGACCGCGCGCCGCTCATCGAAACGGAAGATTTTCGCGACGAGGCCGCCCGGGGAGTGTGGGATGATTTTTCGCCGCCGACGATGGGTTTCCACCCGAAGAACCTCGGCGTGGCCAACACCGGCGACACCTACCACTGGAACTCCGAATCCTTCGCCGTCGCCGGGGCCAACCGTTACTCCGAATACATGCTCAACCGCATTGACAACAAAGACCCGGCGCACTCGAAGTGGTCGGCCTATTGCTCGATTTATTTTGCGGATTCGGACGCCGACGGCCGTCAGGACGCCAGCGAAGTGCTCCGCGTCAGCGGCAAGGTGGATGGCATGCGCCTGCCGAAGTCGCTGTATTTTGTCGAACGCGTGATGCAAAGCCCGACGCCGGACCTGCATATCATCGGCCACTGGAATTATCCCGACAACACAACGAAGACAATGTATGTGGCGGCGACGATGTGCGACCAGGTGGAATTGTTCGTCAACGGCGTGTCGAAGGGCGTGCAGAAATCGCCGTGTGTGTTTGTGGACCCGTTCAACAACCGCACCATTGGCTACACCGGGTACGTCTACGCTTTTCCGGACATCGCCTTTGCGCCGGGGTCCATCAAGGCCGTGGCCACCAAGGGCGGGCAAGTCGTGGCGCAGCAGGAAATCAAAACGGCGGGCGCGCCCGCGGCGATCAAATTGACGCTGCACACAGGCCCCAAGGGCTTACAGGCCGATGGCTCGGACGCGGCATTGGTGGACTTCGAAGTCGTGGATGCCAATGGGCTTCGGTGCCCGACGGACGAGGCGCGCGTGGATTTCAAATTTGACGGCCCGCTCGTCTGGCGCGGCGGTTTTTGCAGCGACAAGCTGGGCACGACGAACAATCCGTACCTCGACACCGAATGCGGCATCAACCGCGTGGCGCTGCGCTCGACCCTGACCCCAGGAACGATTACGCTAACGGCGACCCGCGAGGGGTTGAAATCCGCCACCATTCAAATCCCGTCGAACGCGGTGGAAATCAAGGACGGGCTGGAGACGCTGGCACCGCAGGCGTTTGCGGGGCCGACGGACGTTATTCCGAATCTTGTCCGATAGGGGGAGCGGAAGGTCGGTTTACGGTTCGCGTTTGGGGCGGAGCGGAGGGCGATGAACGTTGAACATCGAACATCGAATTCTCCGCATTTCACACTTCACACTCCACACTTTCAAAGGAGACGGGAGCGAGGAGTTGATAAGTGATAGTTGAGAGTTGCAAGCGGCGCCCGGCGCTCTTTGGCATTTTCAACAATATAGCAATGCAACAATATAACAATAGGTCACCCCAGCAATATAACAATAAGCCACCCGCCCCAATCGCCTCCGTCGCCTCAGTCGCCTCAATCGCCTTCCCCTAAACGAACTTAATCACCAGCGAATACATGCCCATGCCGCAGACGCCGCGGATGCTGTCGCCGGCTTTTTGTGCCGGGATGGTAATGGTTTTCTCTCCCGTGGCCTGCAGGGACTCCCGGATGTTGAGTTGGGGAATCGCAAAAGTGCTCGAACAATCCAGGGTGCCTTGCGTCTTCATTTTCAAAATGACCGGGATGCCGGCTTTGGCCGTGATTTCCCTGGGCGTGTACCCCTCCTTCACCGTGATTTCAAAAACCTGTTCTTTGCCCGTGGGCGCGGCGGGCGCGGAAGCAACAGCGGGCGCGGCGGCATCCGTCGCCGGTTTGGAACAGGCGAACCAGAAACCGCCGAGGGCAATGGCGGCGGCGGCGAAAACGATCTTCATTTTGTTCATGGTGGAGGGAAGATTAAAAATTAAAAACCGGCGGAATGACACCGTAACCCGCCAGACTGTTTAAAATATCATATGCGCCAAATAATACAACGAGCAATCCGGCCGTCTTGAAAAACACGCCCGAACGGCCCCGGCCGCGGGCGCCCAGCGGGCTGAAACTCAACAGCGCCAGCATCGGCAAGGTGCCCAGCGCAAACGAGAACATCGTCAGCGCCCCGGCGAAAAAATGCCCAGTCGTCAACGTATAGAGCTGCATGGACTGGGTGAAGCCGCAGGGCAGAAAGAACGTGGCCACCCCCAACGCCAGGGGCGCAAACCAGGCCCGGTGGCCCTGCAGCGCGTGGACGCGCTCGCCCAGGGAACGGGGCAGCAGCACTTGAAAACGTTTCACCCAGGGAAAGACATTGAGCAGGCCTATGCCCATGATGATCATAATTCCCCCGACCAACACACCGAGCACCATGGCGCCCTTCGGGCCAAAACGAAAAATGGAGCCGGCCGCGCCCGCCACCCCGCCGAGGCCAAAGAATGACGCCAACCGACCCGCGTGGAAAAGCAGTTGCGGGCGCGTCTTCTCGCCTTTGCCGGCATAATAAGCCGACAAGGTGAGCACCAACCCGCCCACGATCGCCATACAGGAAGACAGCGAGGCGACGACGCCAACCAGGAACGCCACTCCGTAGCCAATATGCGAAGCATCCACCAGGTTTCCCAAATGCAGTTCCTGCGCGAAGATGAATGCCGCCATCAGTGCCACCGCCGCGGGCAGGGCGAAGGCAAACTCGCGCCACTTAATGGCGGTCCGCGCCGGTTCCAGCGAAAGCACAAAGTCATGTTTTTGCACGAGCGGCGCAAAAACCGGCAGGAGTTCCGCCGCGCCGCGTCCGGTAAAATCCCCCGTCACCTCCACCTGCTGGTCGGCCAACGAAGCCTTGACCCCAGTCACACCGGGAACCGTCCGCAATTCCGCTTCGGTCAGTCGCACGCAGGACCCGCAGTGCATGCCGCTAATGTGAAAGGTTAACACCGGCGCAACCGGCCCCCCACCCAGCGGCAGCATTTTCAAGCGCAACGCGTTGGAAACCACCGCCACGCTGGAAAACGCCATGGCAATGCCCGCGAAGACCGGAGAAAGCGTCCAGCCAAACCACGGATAAAACACACCCGCGGCCAGCGGAATGCCGATGATATTGAAGGCGAAGGCCCAAAAGAGATTCTGCCAGATCACCCGCATCGTGAGGTGCGAAAGCCGGATCGCCTGCACGAGTTTCGAAATATCTCCATGCAACAACGTGACGCCGGCAGTTTCAATGGCGGCATCGGCGCCCGTTCCCATGGCAATGCCGACGTGGGCCTGGGCAAGCGCCGGGGCGTCATTCACGCCGTCACCCGCCATGGCGACAATGAGCCCGCTACGCTGCAGTTCCGTGATCTTTTCCAATTTATCCGCGGGTAGGGCTTGGGCCGTCACTTCCTCGATGCCAACCTGGCGCGCGACAAAGCGCGCGGTGTTCTCATTGTCGCCGGTCAGCATCACCACGCGGATGCCCATTGCCCGCAATTGGCTGACGGCCGCCTTGGCGGATTCTTTGGGCGCATCGGCAATAAAGGCCACGGCCTGCAAACCCTGGGCCGAACCCAGCAGAATGGGGGTGCGGCCCTCGCGCGTGGCGTCCGCGAGATTCAATCCGTCGGTCGCAAACCCGCGCTCGCGGGCGAGGCGTTCGCTGCCGGCAAAGTATTCGGTGCCTTCGATGACCCCGGCCAAGCCGCGGCCCTTGAGCGCGTTGAACGAGGATACGGCGGGAAGCGGCAAATTCCGGGATTCCGCCGCAGTTACGATGGCGTGGGCCAGAGGGTGCTCGGAATTTTGCTCGAGCGCCGCCAGCAGGGCCAAAGCCCGGTCGTCGCTCAAGCCGGCGAGCCCACGTAGTTCAACCAATTCGGGCCGGCCGCGCGTGAGGGTGCCCGTCTTGTCCACGACGATGACGTTGACGTCGCGCAATTTTTGGAGCGTGGCGGCGTCCTTGATTAAGATTCCGGCGCGCGCGCCCTTGCCAATGCCGACGGTCACCGCAGCGGGCGTGGCCAAACCAAGCGCACAAGGGCAGGCGATGACCAGAACGCAGACCATAGACGATAGGCCCAAGGTCAATGCGTGGGTGAAGCCCAGGGAAGCAGCACCCAAAACCAACCAGAAGATCAGCGCCAGCATCGCAATAATCAGCACTTTGGGGACGAAAATCTCCGCCAACTTGTCCGCCAGCGCTTGTACAGGCGCCTTGCTCGCCTGGGCTTCCTGGACCAGGGCAATGATATGCGCCAGAAGGGTTTCGCCGCCGACCTTGGTGGCGCGAAACGTGAAGGCACCCGTCGTGTTCAGGGTGCCCGCCACCACAGCATCACCCGGATTCTTCCCGACGGGAATCGGCTCACCGGTAATGAGGGATTCGTCCACGTGCGATTCACCTGCGACGAGCACCCCGTCCACGGGAATTTTGCCGCCCGGCTTGACGACGAGCAAATCGCCGACTTTTACCTCGCCAACGGGCACCTCCAGCTCGACGCCATCGCGCCGGACCAGGGCATTTTTGGCCTGCAATCCCAAGAGGCTTTCCAGCGCATCGCCCGTCCGCAACCGCGCCCGGGACTCGAGATATTTGCCCAAGGTAACAAAAGTGATGACTACGATAACGACATCATAGTAGTTCTGGGTGACGTCGAGATAGGGCCGCAAGGGTTCGACGAGAGCCGTGAGCAGGAAGCTGTAGATAAAAGCTGCGCCGGTGCCCAAACCAATCAGCGTGTCCATGTTCGCCACGCCGTGGCGGAAAAAGCGCCACACCCCGCGCAAATAGGGCGCGCCGGTGACGAACAGCACGTATGAAGCCATGATCGGCAGCAGATGGTGAAAGAACTCGTGCAGCCACAAGGCCGGCGCGGCCACCCAGCCAAAGTCGGCAAACAAGTCCCAGTTCATGATGACGATGGCGGTCACCGCCAGCGGCGCGGCCAGCAGCACGCGACCGCGCAGGGCGGAAACCTCCTCAGCCGCCTCCCGGCGGGCGGTGTCAGCAGGTACCACCGCCCCGCCCTTTACCGGCACGATTAAGCCGTAACCCAGTGGAGACAGCACCTGCACCATATCCTCCGGCGTTACCTGAGTTTCATCGTAGGAAATTTTGGCCGTGCCGTTGCTGTAATTGACGTCGGCCGTCGTCACGCCGGCGCGCTTGCGCAAGGCGCCTTCGACGATGGCGGCGCAGGAGGCGCAGTGCATGCCGCGCACTGAAAATTTTTGGGCCGTGGTCATCTTACTTCGAGAGACGGTAAATCTTCATCAGCTCACGGATGGCCGCACTCTTGTCCTCGCGGAGGCGCTTGACGACGCAGGTGTCCAAGTGGCCAGCGAGCAGTTCGCGCTCAACGGATTGGAGGAGGCCGACGACGCTGCTGGTCTGCTGGATGATTTCCGGGCAGTAGGCGTTGTCCTCGATCATGGCGATGACGGTGTCAAGGGTGCCCCGCGCCTGTTTGGCCAGCTTGAGGGATTTTTCCTTTTGGGAGGGCAATGATGGTTTCATGGATTTAACCTGCAACCTAGGTGGGAGGTTAGACAAAGGCAAGCCAATTTGAGATTTGAAATTTAGGATTTGAAGTGGGGATTCAGGAGACAGGATACAGAAGGCAGATCAGACGGGTCAGGCAGGTCGGACTCGTCTGACAGGTCGGACTAGTCTGACGGGTCGGATAGGGCGGCCGGGAAGAAATTGGATTTTCGGATGGAAAAACCAACCCGGCGACTACTCGAGCCCGCTCAATTCGAGGACGCGGGCGATTTGCGGAGGGAAGTCAGTGACTATTTCGTTATTGCCCTGTTTGACCGGAAGCACGAAGAGGGAAAGGATGCCGTCGCGCTGCCAGCGGGCGAGGTCGTAAGTTGGCTCCCATTCACCCAGCGGTTCGGCGAGCACGTCCATCGCCTGCCAATGCGCATAGGGCGGGCGGGCGGCATAGAGGCGCAGGCCGCCACCAAATTCGGCATCGCGGGTGATGACATACGCGGTGCCGGAGCGACTGATGGCCAGTTCCGGCCGCGACATGGGGATCTTTAACGTTCCGATGCCGCCGAGGCTGAAAGTTAGCGTGCGCTGGCTGACTTGTTGGGTGGACCATTGAGTGCCATCAAACCAGAGATGGAAATATTGCGGCACGCCATCCGGTCCATTGCAGTAATAGGCAATATGCGGGTGGCCCTGGGCATCGGTGGCGAGTGAGCATTGATTAATGAGGTTCTGGCCTTTCGCAATGGCGAGCACGCGGGCGTCGCTCTGGGCGGTGAGGGGCACGCCAAGCACCGTTCCGGCACTGTTTTCCCAAGTTTTACCGCCGTCGTGCGACCGCGCATAGTAAATATCGTGGTTGGTTGCGGCATTCGCGGAGTCGCGCCAACACCAGGCGAGGTGGAGCACGCCGTCCGCACTGATTTCCGGTCGGCACCAATAAGGGCTGCTTTGCCCGGCCCCTTCCACCAAGGGAGACTGCATGACGCTCCAGGCATGGGTGGCTGGGTTATAGCGATTGAGGCACAGGCGACCGTTTCCGCTCTGGCCATCGCGGTAGAAGAAAAACAATTCGCCATGCCGGCCCGGAATGAAAGACGGATAAGTCACCCGGGTTTCCAGACGGCCCGTCATGGGCAGAGCTGCGCCCAAATCCGCCCAGTCAGCGCCGCCGGTGGAATGCTGGTAGCGCAAAGGCGAATCATGATGGTCGTAGGAAAGATGCAACAAGCCATCGCCCGACAGCCCCAGCACCACTTCATTGTGGGCGTCACTGACATTCGCGGTGATGGCAAGCGTGCGCAAATCCCAGGCGCCACCGGACAGCGCGCGGCGCGCGACGACAATGTGGCGGGAAGGATCGTAATACGTCGCGTATTGAAAATTGCCGTCACTAACCAAGGCTTCGACGCGGAAAATCGTCGCGTTAATTTCGGTTGCGGCGTACGCCTGGCCGAGGGGAATTTCGTGGACCGCAAAATGGCTTTCCGGGATTTCCGGCAACGCCAAAGACCCGTGGCCATCGCCCGTCGGAATCGCGCAGGACGTCAGCAACAACGTCGTCGCCAGATTCACTGATGCCGGAAAGTTGCGCATGGGCAATTTCGCGAAAACGCCCTAGCGCAGGGCCGCTTTGGCGGCGCGGGCCTCGGGCAGGGACTTTACCACCTCTCTCGCCAAATCCCCGATGAGCAAGCTAAGGGTGTTAACGTAGCCCACAAACGGGTCCGCCCCAGAATCAGCGTGGCGCGTAAAAGTCGAGGGGTGAGCGGGTACATAGTAATTGGGTTTACCGCCGGGCCCGGAAATGCGCCATTGCGCCAGCAAAGTCACGTCGCCGCCCGGGGCACCATCAAATTGCAAGATTTGCACGGAAAGCTCGAATTCCTGGCCAAAACCCGGCGGCACGGGAAAAGCCGCCACGTGCGCTGAGTCTGAAAATAAAGTCACGTCCTGCGCCAGGACGCGCGCAAAACCCGGGCCCATGGATTCCGTCCAGCGATGAAACTCATCAATACTGACTTGACCGCCTGGGAGGCGGATAAACATTTGCGGGCGGTCAAGGTAGTCGGGCACTTCCGGGCTGTTTACCGCCAGCGACAGGGCGAGGTCGGGGGCCGGCGACGGCGCCACTTTGGCGGTGAGGCCGGTGAGAAGATAAGATTGGGACAAATCGGGCTTGGGCGACAACACCGAGCAACCCGCGAACAACCCGCAGGCAAAAACGAGGGCAAAGGGAGAGCGCGGATTCATGGGAAAGGGAACACTGACTTGACGGGAATTAAAGATTTGAAATTTGAGAGAAGAGAGGACGGAGACAGGAGTCAGGAGACAGGAGTCGAGGGAGGGGGCGCAACGATTTAGGTCTAAAGCCTAAGGTTAAACGCTTAAGTGCCGCAATTGGGACGGGTAAGAGTGGATTTGCGATTTGGGATTTGGGATTTGGGATTCGTGATTCGTGATTTGAGCGGAATGGCCCACAACTATTTATTTAGACCGCCGGTGCGCTCCACTGCGGGCGCGGTGGCCGGAGCGGCGGGAGAAGTGGTGGTGGCGGCGGGCGCGGGCTTGGCGGGAGAGGGCAGACCCGCGGGCGGGGATTTGCCGAAAATCAGCGTGGCAGGATTTGCCTCAAGATAATCGGCGAGGATGCGGATGGCCCGCGCGGCGCTCGTGATTTCCTGGAGCGTCCGGTCCAACTCTGTATGCAGGGCGGAATCGGGTGCGATCAAATCGCGGACGGCGGCCAGGGTTTGGTTGATTTGGTCGAGCGAGGCTCGGGCGCTTTCGGCCGTGGCTTGAATTTCCTTCGTGAGAGGCTGCACCTGCTGGTTGACACTGTTGGCAAGGTGGTCGAGGTCGTCGAGGGTGCTGCCGAGTTTGTCGAGCGCCTCCTTGATTTTCGGGTCGGCGAGGAGGGCGTTGACGTTTTTGCCGGCCGAGATGAGGGTGTCGTTGATACCCTTGAAATCGAACTGACCCACCCCGGTCGTGAGTTCGTCGGCGAGGTGGTTGATTTTGTTGGCCATGTCGGCAAAGTCCACCTTGGAGAGATTTTCCAAGGCGGTGGTAATGGATTGCACGACTTCACTCAAGCCGGCGGGAACCGAGGGGATTTCCTTGTATTGGTGCGACAAACCAATCGGTTTCGGCGGCGTGCCGCGGCCGATATAGTCGAGTTCGATATAAAGCTGAAAGGTGACAAAACTCTGCATCTGCAACCGCGCGCGGAGGCCGTCCACGAGTTGCTGCTCAAAGACGACCGGGTCGGCCAAATCGGTGTCGTCGCCGAGATCCCGATGGAGGCGGGTGGTGTCAATTTCAATCATGACGGGGATGTCGTCGCTGCCGACGTCCCCCTGGTCGTAGTGGATGAAAATGTTGGACACCTGGCCGATTTGCACGCCTTTGTATTTGACCGCCGAGCCCACTTGGAGCCCGTTCACTGAGTCGGCAAAATAGATGATGAATTTCTCCTGATGATTAAACACCTTGCCGCCACCAAACATAAGGACCGCCGCCACCGCCAAAACCGCGGCGCCGCAGACAAAAATGCCGATGATGGTGGGTTTGGCGCGAACGCTCATAAATTCAAATCCAGCATGACGGGAGGCCGCGCCATTGGGAAGCCGCAATTACACCTGGGGGGTTTTATGGGTGAAGAGAAACGGCGCGCCCGTGGCGGGGTCGTGCATATGGCGCTGGCCGACCATGCCCCGATTGAGGAAGAGCCGCAGGTGCTCGTTTTCGCTTTGCACCCGCATCAACTTGGGCTTGCCCAGGCCGCCCACGCTGCGGGTCGAAGCGTCGAGGAACAGCGCGCGGTCGGCAATGGCGAAAATGCTGGCCAGCTCGTGCGTGACCACGACGAAGGTCGTGCCCAGGGTGTCGCGCAGCTCGATGATCAATTCGTCCAGCCGCCGCGCACTCACGGGATCGAGTCCGGCCGAGGGTTCGTCAAAAAAGAGAATCTCGGGGTCGAGGGCCATGGCCCGGGCCAGGCTGGCGCGCTTGCACATACCGCCGGAGATTTCCGAGGGATAAAATTTCTCGTAGCCGCGCAGGCCGACGAGGGCGAGCTTGAGTTGGACGGTTTCGCGAATCGCCGCGGCATTGAGGTTGGTGAATTCCTCAAGGGGGAAGGCGACATTTTCCGCGAGGGTCATGGAGCTCCACAAGGCGCCGCCCTGAAACATGACGCCAAATTTGTGGAGCATTTGGTTGCGCATTTCCTCGTCCGCGGAAGTGAAGTCCACGCCGTTAAAGAAAACCTTGCCCGCCGCCGGGCGCAGCAAGCCGATGAGATGGCGCATCAGCGTGCTTTTCCCGCAGCCGGACCCGCCCATGATGACGAAAATCTCCCCGTGCCCGATGTCGAAAGAGAGGTCGCGCATGACGACGAAGCTTCCGTACGCCATCGTAAGATTGCGCACGGAAATTGCCGGGGAGAAGTCGCTTGGAGGCATGATCAAAAAAAAGCGCAACCTACATGTGCAGCTGGTTGAAGATGATGGCGAAGATCGCGTCAGCGACCACGAGGCAGGTGATGCCGGAGACGACCGCGCTGGTGGTGGCCAGGCCCACGGCTGCGGAACTGTTGCCGCACTGCATCCCCCGCAGGCAGCCGGTCGCCGCCACAATCAGACCAAAGAAAAAACTTTTGATGATGCCGATGGAAAAGTGGTTCAAATCCACGGCGCCCGTGAGTTGATGCAGGTATTGGGCGTGGCTCAAGCCCATGGACATGGCCACGACGAGGCCCCCGGCCATGCCGACGAAATTGGCGTAAACGGTCAGAAGTGGAAACATGACAAAGAGCGCAATCATGCGCGGCAGGACGAGGTATTCAATGGGGGACAGACCCATGGTACGCAGCGCCGCAATTTCTTCGGAGACTTTCATGGTGCCGAGTTGCGCCGCGAAAGAAGCGCCGGTGCGGCCGCTCATGATGACGCCCGTCATCATCACGCCCATCTCGCGGACCATCGCCAAGCCCACCAGGTTGGCGACGAAAATCAGCCCGCCGTAGGGGCGCAGGGTCACCGCGCCGACATAGGCCAGAATCAAGCCCATGAGAAAGGCAATCAACGTGATTATGGGCAGGGCGTCCGCCCCGCAATGCTGGATTTCGAGCAAAACATCGGCCCAACGGAAGCGCGCCCGGAACGAGATAAATTTGAAAAGCGCCTGCGTGCAATCGCCGAGGAATTGCAGGACTTCGAAAGTGTCTTTGGCCGCATTCATCGAGTGGGTGCCAATGCGGGCAAACAGGTTCATGGCTTGCACGCGGGCGTGCACATCCTCAGCCTGCGGCACACTTGTAGCCAGGCGGAGCAACTGGCGCGGGCCTTCAGGGAGGCTCTCCAACTCGAACTTCGTCTTGGTCTCGATGCAAATATCATGGCATTGCAGCAAAAAGGAAATGAGCGCCGAATCGTATTGGGTCACGCCCTTGAGGTCAAACCACATGGCATCGGGCACGCGGTCATGGTGGGCGAATTCCGCCCGTACGACTGCGGGGGTGGGCCGTCCCGGCGTGGCCTGGGTCCAAGTACCATACATTCGCAGGCACAGCACGCTACCGTCACGGGTCATGACGAGCGATTCGGCGCGCGATGGGGTGGCTCCGGGTGACATGCCAAAAAAATAGGTTCAGTCTTGAAAACTCCGCGCGTTTTGCGCCTACTGATCAAGATGCAAACCCCGCGCGCCGCGAGCAAGGCCATTCTCTTCGACCTCGATGGAACCTTGGTGGACAATTTTGGCGCGATTCACCGCAGCATCGTGCACGCGCAGGAGATGCTGGGGCTGCCGCCATCATCCTATGACCGGGTGCGGACGGCGGTGGGCGGCGGAATTGAGCTGACGTTGGTGCGGCTGGTGGGGGCCGAATTGGCGCCGGCCGCCCTGCCCCACTTTCAAAAATACTTTCCGACGGTCATGCTGGCGGAACTTACCCCGCTGCCCGGGGCGGCGTGGTTGTTGGAAAGCCTGCATACGCGGGGAATTCGCCAGGCGGTGCTGACGAACAAGCATGGCGATTCGGCACGGGCGATCATTCGTCATCTGGGATGGGACAAATGGGTCGAAGCCGTGGTTGGGGACAAGGACACGCCATGGAAAAAGCCGCTGCCGGAATTCAGCCTCCATGCCCTGACCAAGCTCGGGGTGAACCCGGAGGAAGCGATGATGATTGGCGATTCGCCGTTTGATCTCGATGCGGGGAGCAACGCGGGCTTGCGGAGTCTGGCAGTCACGACGGGCAGCCACACACGGGAGCAATTGCTCGCGCACCAGCCGCCGCCGGAAGCGGTGTATGATAGTTTAAACGAACTGGGAGTGGCCGCGTTTGGGTTCAATTCTCCGTCGCCGGCGGTAAAGTAGCCTGGGCCTTTGGTGGCCGTGTACAGGTTTTAATGATGAACCCGATCGTGGCCCCGACGGACAAACCGAGACCCAGGAAGAAACAGAACATAAGCACGGCCCAATTGACCAGGAGCACATTGACCGCGAAACCAGCCGCCAGACCCAGCAGGGCCGCCAACCAGACGGTGCGCGCGGACCGGGGATCGAGGCCCAGCGCAAACATCACCTCCATAATGATCGTAAATCCAATGGCGGGCAAACCCGCCACCAGACCGGCCGCGATAATGGCCAATCCAAAATCGTCGCGCACTTCCCTAATTGGCACACCCGGGAAATGTCCGCCCGAGGCAATGAGGCAATAGAGGAAATAATAGATTGCGCCCAAGACCGGCGGACCCACCAATTCCAAAAAGATCCGGCTAAAACGGGTCATGATCGAAGTTTATACGGTAAAGTTCGATTTTTCCACAAAAAGCGGCCGGAAGCGACCTAGACCGAATGAAATGTGGCAAAACTGAACAGCACGGTAAAGGCGGCGAAGAGAACCGTAAGCAAGTAATAGCCGGCCGTCAGCCACCACTTGGTGAGGTAGGGTTTTACGTCGAAAACTGCCTGGAGGATTAAACGGACGCCCCAAAACACGGCGATATAGCCACAGACGATGCGGGCCAACCGGCCGCCGCCCGCCAGTTCGTCCGGGGCGGCCAGGCAAACGGTGCCGTTAAAAATAATCGCGAGGCCGACATAGCCGCCGTAGGTCCAATACATCTGACGCAGCAGGCGGGGCAAAGCGGCGAAGCGGTTTTTCCAATCAAGCTGGTCGGGCACCAGCGCCGAAGCCACGAGGACACTCAACTGACCAATGCCGGCCAATCGAATCAGGAGTGGGAGGTTCATAAATGAAACTATTAAAGAGCGCCGGTGGCGCGCATCATGGGCAGGACAATATTTTGAATGAAGGGCGTGGGAAAGGCGAGGCTGGCCATCGCGGCCAACTCTCCGACCACAAACGCCCAGCCGCGGATACCCTGGCCAAGGCCGAGCGAACGGCCGAAAGGCGAACGCTCCAAGAGAATCAAAACGCCCTGCAAGGTAAAGAACACGGTGGGCCCGCCGTAACCGCCGCCAGCGGGCGCCGTCACCACAAGTTCATGCAGGAGGCCACTGAAGAAGAACCCCGCCAGCAGAGCGCGGCGTGCCCCCCAACGGCGGGTGAGCGGCTGAAAGAGGACGCGATAAGCGAGGTCGCGAAAGGCAGTATTCCAGCGGCGGCCCCAAAACTCGCTGACGCTGGTGGAACGCAAGGGCCAGTTCATCAAGGGGCGCGCGGCGATGCCGCGGGATTGCCAGAAGCAGCTGAGGAGTTGAAAGAAACCGCAGTGGGCGGCGAGAATGAAGCCCGTCATGCCGGTCCAACCGCGGGCCCACCACCACGATTCCGGCCATCGACGCGCGACCACCCAAAAGAACACAGTACCAAGAACCAAGTTGAATGCCGCAAGCACCCACGCGCTCCGAGTTGGGCGCGCCGGCGGGCGGACCCCGGGAAATAAAAAGGCCGGAGCATCAAGACCGGGCCAGAGGAACAAATAGGCCACCTGCCGCCACGGTGGAATGCCGGCCGGTCGCGCAGCCCGCCAGGTGAGCCATTTACTCCCGGCAAAAATGGCCACGGCCATCAGCCACATGAGCTGCCAGCGCGGCCAGGTTGAGCCCCAAATGGACCAGGCAAGGCATGCGCCCGCGGGTAGAATTGCCAGCGGGAGATAGCGTATTTGCTCGAATGTGTAATGCTGTTTCGACATGGACAATAATGCTTGGTTACAGTCAATCAAGGCCACCAGCTAGTTTCGGGTGCACTCGGGCTGCATATTTCCAATTGAACAGGGCAAGCCCGGCTCCAACCAGGAATCCAAGTCCGGTATTAATCAATAAACAGATGATTGACATATCGGTCATATCGCCGGACCAATTCAGCAGTAACGGGCACAACATGGCAAATCCTGCCTCCGCTCCCAGAAGCCCGGCAAACACGACCATTCGCGACGAACGCGGGTTCAGCCCG
>Ga0265319_1000913_pt1 | contig 18582 bp, 14 predicted proteins | sample 4824metaG_FD_192443 | JGI IMG/M metagenome (GOLD analysis project Ga0265319, IMG submission 192443) | Rhizosphere microbial communities from Carex aquatilis grown in University of Washington, Seatle, WA, United States - 4-8-24 metaG | ecosystem: Host-associated > Plants > Roots > Rhizosphere >...
ACCGCTTACAAATACCTGCGCCGGTATGCGGCGCACGGCGTGAGGGGGCTGGACGAACGCAGCTGCCGGCCGCACCACTGCCCGCAGCGCACCGCGGCGGCGCTAGAGCAGCGGATGGTGGTGGCGCGCAAGCGCCACCCCACGTGGCGGGGGAGTAAGGGGTCAGGCGTTGCATGGTAACATGAGGCAGAAAACAGGGTCAGGCAGAAAACAGGGTCAGGTTTCGATTCGGGTAAAAAGCTGGTCGAGGAAGGGTTGGCTTGCCCCGGGGACGTTTGCGCATGGACCAAACGTAAGGACTGGCGGCATTGGCACTGCCCATGTGCCATAGTTGGCCCAGCCCACGATTGCCGGCTTGGGTGTGCCCCTTGACGTGATCGGCCAGGGCGATTTGCCATGGGGCGGATGGGCCGAAAATGGGTCAACGATGGCTACGCAATTTTTCCGAAGGCAAATAGATTTAGGCGTGACGATCCAGTCCAGTCCCGCGGGCGACGGAAGCAAATCATTGGGAATTGAAAAATCGCAACCCCGCATCGCTAAACTTTACCGGGAGCAAGTGGCCCGCCCGCAGCCGGAACCCTGGCCGCAAGGGGAGAAGATCTAATCTGCGGGCGTGGCGTAACGACCCAGGAACAAAATGCAGCCGCTGGCCGGATCGCGAATGAGAAACAAGAATGGATGATTGGCGCGAAACACGGGCGGGCCTTGCACCGCGAGGGCGAGGGTCATCACCACGCCGGTCGCCGCGGCGGCTTCGGTGCCCTCTTCGTTGATCTCGGCGAAAGCCTGATGCACCACGGCGCCAATAAAGAGGTCGCGCGCGCCATCCATGCCGGAAAAGTCCGCCTGGGGCGTAAAGGCGTCCGGCATGCCCAGCGCGGCCAGCGGGGCGCCCAGACCATAGTGGGTCTCCAGCTTAAATTTGGGCAAATAGACTTCGACCTCGGGCGGGGCGGAAAGTTTTCCCAGCCAGGCCGTGAGCTGGCCGGCGGCGAGGCTTTTTTCGAGTTCCGGCAGCGCCGCCGGCGATTTGGGCAGCAGCGCGACAAATTCCAGCGCATGGCCCTGGTAGGGCAACGCCAGAATTTGCAGCGGCACCGGCGCGTCGGATAAGTCCGCGAACCGGGCGCCGGACATTTTCCGGTGCATCAATGGGACGGATTTGGTTTTGCCGTCGGCCAGAGTGAAGGGCCCGGGCGCCGTGGCCCGGGCGTCGAAGGGCTCCGCCCAATGGCCTTTGAAATAGATGGCATTGACCAGGATGAGACGGGTGTCGCGGGACACGTCACCGGGATGCAGGAGGTCTTTGATGCGCTGCTCGGTTTTGTCGCCGACCCAGGCATTGACCCGCAAACGCGCGGCCTCGGCCTGGGTTTTGAAATCCACCGCAAAAACCGCCGAGGCAAAATCTTTTTGAATCGTGGACAGGTAACCCGGCAAAATGGGGCGATCCGATTGCGGCCAAAGAGAATTGGCCACCAGGAGCCGCACGCCGGCTTTGGTCCCAGCATCATTGAGGGACTTTTGCAACGCGCCAAAGGCGGCGGAAGTCGAGGCGGGCGGGAGGCCGTCCAAATGCAGCACTTTGGCCATTTGCGCGGCGGTGTCGCCGCGGGCTCCGGCACCGGTCATGGCCAGCGCGGTCTCGATGCTATAGGGGGAAAGGAACACGTTTTCTCCCGGCGTGGGGGCCAATTTCCGATAGAGATCAAAGGCAAAGGCATTGTTGGCCCGGGCGAGCGCAGCGGCATCCGCCGCGGGCGCGGCGGCCGATTGGGCCCAGACCGGCGACACGCCCACGAACAAAAGCCCGCAAACCAACACGGGCCGGCGAAAGTGGAGCGGACATGAGGGGGCGCGGTGCATGACGGAATAATTTTGGGCGCAAAAAAGATGGTTGACCGCCCGATGGACCGGCAGGGGATTTAGGGACCTTCTGCCGCGGAACGCAGGTGAATGGCATCGCGAATGATTTGGTCAACCTGATCGAGCAAAGTTTCGCGGTCGGGGACGAAAATGAAGCGGTCGCTGCCCAATTCGTGGTAGGCATCATACAACAGCTCGAGCGGCGGGCGGCGGGTTTTCAGCAAGTCGCGCAGGTTCTGGCTCATTTCCGCGGAATTCCCCAGTTGGAGATTGGCGCTGATGAGCTGGGCGAGGACGCCTTGATTGTGGGGATCCAAATGGTGGGCGGCTTCAAGGAGACGTTGCGCCTGGTCCAGCGCGCCGTGACTGAGGAAGCGGTTGGCGATGGTCATCAGGGTGTCCGGCCGGGTCTTGTCGGATTTGATGAGTTTCGTCAGATTGACGTCGGCATCCACGAGGTCGCGAATGCCGTAATCGGCGATGGCGCGCATGCTGTCAAACAACAGAATGTTCGGCGCCAGCCAATCCGGCTTTTCGTCATTGAGGGAATCAAGATACTGCAACGCCTCCTGATAATGATTGTTGGTCAGGTAGGCTTCGCAAACGAGCAGGGCAAAGGACGGGAGATAAAAATCGGAAGTGCCCCTGGTTTTGACATCCCGTTGATTTTCGACTTCGGCCTGATGGAAAATATCCGCCGCCAATTTCTCATCCCCCTGGTCGGTGGCAAAACTGGCGAGCATGATAATGGCGGAGGCATTGTTGTGAAACTGTTCCCGGAGTCGCTGCACGCTCATCATCACCCCGGCCTTGTCGCCAGATTTGGCTTTAATGTAAAGGAGTTCAATTTGGGGCAGGGGGTTGGATGAATCGTTCACGACCCGCAACTGGACGTAATATTCCGACTTGTCGAGGTTGCCCAAGTCTCGATAGTAGCGGGAGAGCAAGCTGTAGATTTCCAAGTTGGCCGGCGGGCCGTTAAACCGCGGCAGTGCTTTTTCCAGGTAAATGGGGGCTTCATACATCCGGCCGCGCTCCCACAGCAGGCGGCTCGTCAACATCACGCCATCCAGGGTGGATTCCAGCCGGTAGTCCCGGAGGGTGTCTTCGGCGCCGTCAAAATTGCCGTCATCAATATAGACCAAGACGAGATTGAGCGCGAACAATTCGCGGATTTGCTGGTTGGCGGGATTCAACGCCAGGTATTGCCGGCAAATTTCCACAATTTTCTTGGGCAAGTGCGCCTGTTGCAATTTGCTCAGGTATTCATTGATGTAGCGGTAATGGTCCTTAAACGTGGCGGGATCCTTTTCCGCATCGGCCACAATCGCGTACGGCAGGCCGTCTTCCATGACTTTCAGCGAGTTCTCCAGGGTGTCCTTGTAATAGACATAAAAGAATTCCGAGAGCAACTCGCGGGCGTGCAAATTCTCCGGCACTTTCATCACGCCGAGGCGGTACGCCGTCATGGCCGCGTCAAAGCGGTGGTGCTGCAAATGATCGTCGGCGAGACGGATGAAGTATTCGCCCATGGCCCGATCATGCTTTTGCAGGTTGGCGGGCACCATCAGGAAGAGCACGTCAGAAAATCGCTCGTCCATGTAGCCGCGGCCGAGCTTCCACCAAAAATACAGGCCCAATGCCGCCATCATCCAGCCGACGAGGCCCAAACCCACGACCGTGCCCAGCAAACGCAGCCAGCGCAAGCGCAACCGGCGCCGTCCGCCCGGATGCCGGCGGATGGCGGCCAGCCCAAACCAGATTGAGGTAACGATCTCGGCCTTGGGATTGGTCAATGAGGATTCCTGCGCCATGTCGAAAGATGGGTGACAATTAGGTACGAGAACGACCGGGATTTGTTCCCCATCCTCCCACACCGAAAAAGACCATCGTCCATGATGGAGGGAAAGCCGCCGCTTGGCAACAGCCGATGGATGGAGGCTTGGGGTTCATGAATTTCCCCGGCACCGGCCTGGCGGCGCGGTTGGCCGGAAGGCGACGGGAACCCACGCCTCATTATGACGCGGTTATTTAATATAAAAAGCAGCTTGCTTTCGGAGGAAAAAAGGTATTTGACCAAGAGAAGCTTTTCCGCTTCCCTTTAAGGCATTCAACCTACCCCTTCCAACTCAACCAGATAAACCACATGAAATTGTTGTCCAAATCCCTGTTCACCGCGAGCGCCATGCTGGCGGTTGCAAGTCCCTTCATCCATTTGTCGGCAGCGCCGTTGCCGGCGCCGTTTGACGACTTGGGCAAAGATTTCCTCGTCGCCAGTGTCGGGGCCAAGTTTGACTACAACTCCAACGTGCTTTCCTCGCCTGGCGGCTCGACGAAATTTGATGATTTCATCATGACCATCAATCCGGGCATCAAACTGGAATACGGCACAAACACCGATAATGACGTTTCCATGACCTACACGGAAACTTTCCTGCGCTATTACCGCCGTCCGAGCCTGAACGAGGAGCTTTCCAACGTGGGCCTGAACTACAGTCGCAAGCAGGGAGAAGTGGACTTGACGGCTGGTGCGTCTTATGTCCAGAATTACAACAATACTCCCAGTGCCGTCAGCCCCACGCTCTCGTCCATTATTCGTTATGACACGATTGCATTGAACGGCAATTTCACGTGGAATTACTCCCAAGTGCTGAATTTTGGCGGGGGCGTTGGTTTCTCCCAAAATCACTACCTTTACTCCGTCGGCCAGGGGTTCCAAGACACCGACAATTACACCCTGCCGGTGAATGCTTTTTACGTTTTCAGCCCGGCGCTGAGCGTGGGCGTCGGCTACACTTACGCCCAATCGGATCCGAAGAACTCCACGGCGCCGTTTGCCCAGGGCCGCGAACGTGACAGTCATACCGTCAGCTTGAATGCCAAATTGACGGAATGGCAGAAACTGTCCGGTTCCGCCAATGTGGGTGTGACCGAAAACCGCATTCAAGGCATCGCGGGTTCCCCGGCGCTCACCACAGACACGGTAAGCTATGGCTTGAGTCTTGATTACGCTTACAGCGAAAAAGTCATGTTCTCCCTGGACGGCAATCGGGGCTTCAATACCGGCACCCAGGGCCAAAACATTGAGACCACCTCCCTGTCGCTCGGTTCCACCTTCAATTATTCGCCCAGCCTCAAGTTTGTGGCGAATCTCCTGAGCTACACTTATTCCCAATATCTGCAAAACATTCCTTCCCGGAATGACAACACCTACACCAGCGGCATCACCGTAACCTGGACGCCGTCGTGGGATTGGCTGACGCTCTCGGCTGGATACACTTACTTCATGAACAGCTCGAGTGCGCCGAACGCCACCTACAACATTAACGTCATCACCGTTTCTGCGAACATCAAGTATTAATTCATTCGGCACCGCGAATGCAAAAGGCCGCCCGGCAAGGGCGGCCTTTTTTGTTGGCCGCTGGCCGCTTCACCGCAACGACCTGGCTAGCACGGCGCGAATTACGGCGCCCCCGCCACGCCAAAGGTTCTCCAGGGCCGCGTCCAGGGCCGGAAAATTCACGTTCGCCTCCTGGCCGGACTCGCCGGTCAGATGGGCGAGCGCTGACCGGCCGGTCGGGGGAACGGTGTAGTTGCTGACACTGCGCAGCACCAGCACGCGTTTCCAATCAGCCAGCGCCAGCCGATCTAATTGTCGCAACGCACCCAGGGTGCCGGAATCTTCCATCGCCGACGTTGCCAGCCGGCCGCACCCCTTGGTCCAATATTTCATCCATTGTTCCGCCCATGCGTGATGGCGGGTTCCGTGCCAGAACCGGGCCGCCGACAATACGTCGCCGCCTTGCACCTTTGGCGGCCGGGCGCCTGCGGCAAAAGCGGCATAGTTTTGCCGAACCGCCGCAAGCTCCGCCGAATCGAATAACTCCACCCGGCGCATGATCCGCCGCGCCCAAACGGCTAGTGGTGCATGGAGGTGAAAGACCTGCGCCGGCTTGCCGAACAGGCCCGCCGAGTCATCCACCGCACCAAACGGAAGCCGGGCACCCAGAGGCAAAATTCCAGTGTTCCAGTGGAGGGGAAGGTCCGCCGGATGCAAATCATAGGCCAGGTCGCCGTCCACCACCCAATTGGCCACCACGGGGCTGCCCAAGGAACACACCGCAGGATTGCCGCCGGCAATGCCGGCAACCACCCAATACGCCTTTCGCAAATTCGCCGGGCCCCGCAATCCCAGCGTTAAAACATTGACCGCAGTATTCACCGGACCAACTCCTGCCACCAGCGCCACAACGCCCTCCCCATTCCGCCAGAGCATACCCTTTGGAAATCCAGCAACCGGCCATGGGCGCAAGCCCAAGCCAGTCCGGAATCGTTCCAATTCCCCCGGGCGCCTTTGGCCGGGGTTAAACATGGTGACCAGCACGACTTTCACAGTTGGGTTCTCCATGGTGCAGGGGCGTTGGTTGAAGCAGGCGGATTCAGGGGCAGGCACCGAACCGCCGGCGACTCAGGTATGCAGGGCGGCGGGATAAAATGCCATGGTTAATTTATCACCGCGAATTCCATTCGGGTTGCAAATTTTGCAGTTGCCTGAAATTACGTTGCGCCATTATCATCAAACCGTTGGCCACCCCGCTTGCCCTCATAATGAACCGTCATCAATCAGGCAAAATCAATCCGGTTTTAATCGCCTTCCTCATACCGCTGATTGTGATCATAACCGCGGCGGTGTTTATGCTTGTGCGCAACCATCTGCATGAATCGTTGGAACCTTTCAATGTTGCCACTTACCAGCGCTCTCCGAATGAACTGCAGGGCAACCATTACAACCTCGATGCCCAGATTGAAGCCCAATTGCGCTGGGATGAGGGCTTTGGGCGCCTGCTCAAAGTCAAGACGGTGAGCACCGGCGAGCATCTGAGCGTCCTGGTGCCGGACAAAGTGGGCGGCGATTTCAATGCCGGCCAGCGCTTTCACTTTAAAGTGATGGTAAAAGACGGATTGATCCAGGTGGAGGATTTGGAGAAATATTGATCCTGCGGGATTAGATCGGCGGCCCGGCTTTTGCCGCATCCACCCCGGCCACTGCCGCATCTATGGCCGCCAGCTCCGCCGGGGAAAATTTCGTGTTTTGCAGTGCGGCGAGGTTGTTTTCGATCTGTTTCACGGAACTGGCGCCCGGCAGCACACTGGTCACGGCCGGCTGGCGCAACACCCAGGCCAGCGCCATTTGGGCCAGCGTCTGCCCGCGCGCGAGGGCGATCACCTGTAATTTGCCAATCATCGGCCGATGCCGCTCGACCGTTTCCGCTTTCAGGAAAATGTTTCGCGTGGCCCGGGAACCGTCCGGCACGCCCTGCAAATAGCGTTCGCTCAGAATTCCCTGTGCCAGCGGGCTGAACGGAATGCACCCAATGCCCTCGCGTTCGAGCACGGCAAACAAACCCTGCTCGGGCTTGCGGTCAATCAGGTTGTAGCGCGGTTGGTGGATGAGGCAGGGCGCGCCCATCTCGCGCAGCAGTTTCGCCGCCGCCGTAGTCTGCTCCGCCCCATAGTTGGACAGGCCCACATACAGCGCGCGGCCAGTGCGCACCGCATGGGCCAGCGCCCCCATCGTCTCCTCCAGCGGGGTGTTTGGGTCCGGCCGGTGGGAATAAAAAATGTCCACGTAATCGAGCTTAAGCCGGTGCAGGCTCTCCTCGAGGCTGGAGAGCAGATACTTGCGCGAGCCCCAGTCGCCATAGGGACCCGGCCACATGAGGTAGCCGGCCTTGGTCGAAATAACCAACTCGTTGCGGTGCCGGGCCAGATTTTGATGGAAGATTTTGCCAAAATTAACTTCCGCCGAGCCAGGCGGCGGCCCGTAGTTGTTGGCCAGATCGAAGTGGGTAATGCCATTGTCAAACGCGCCCAGGATCAATTCCCGTGCTTCAGCCAGGCTGTCTTGGTCACCGAAGTTATGCCACAAGCCGAGGGACACTCGGGGAAGTTGCAACCCACTGCGACCACAACGGGCATAGGGGGTTTTTTCGTAGCGATTTGGGCTGGGCGTGTGCGGCATGGATGGAAAGCTGCTTTTTATGCCCGAAAAAACACCTCCGAGGCAACTGCAATCACCCCATTGAGCCTACCCCGAAATTGAACGTGCCAAAGCCCCTCCGATGGGCTAGACTCCCATTTCCACCAAGCGCAGCCCTTCGGTCGCCCGCAGCGGCGGCCCTTCCAAACTTCTGCATGGCCCAGACTCTGACCAGAAAAAGCAGCCACAGCGGCGTCGTGAAACAATTCTCGGTTTTCGCCGAGAACAAAGTCGGTCGGTTACACGATGTCGTTTCGCTGTTGGCCGGCAAAGATGTGCATGTCCTGGCGCTCTGCCTGGTGGACACCACGGACAGCACCATCATCCGCCTCGTCGTGGACTATCCCGAGGCCGCAGCCCCGCTGCTGGCGGAGCATGGGTTTTCGCACAGCCTCGCGGAAGTGCTCGCCGTTGAAATTGACACGGAAGCGCGCCTCCGGTTTGTCACCGCCGCCCTCGTGCAGGCCGAGATCAACATCCATTATATTTACCCCTTTTTGATGCGGCCCAATGGCAAGACCGGCTTGGTGCTCCGGCTGGAGGACGCCGAACTGGCGGCGGAGGTGCTCAAACGCAATCAAATCACGGTATTGACCCAAAATGATCTGGCGCGGTAAGAAAAGTGGCGGCGGCAAAGGCCGCGGCAACAATTTTGGCCCGGCACATGAAGTTGATTCTACAGAAAAATGCGACGGAAATCCGCCGATTACACAAGCGGCTGCATGAAACTCACCGGGTTCGCGAACAGTCCGCCGCCCAGCATCAGGCTTATCTCGACGCCCTGGCCGAATTTCAAGGGCGGTACGACGGATTGGCCTTTCCCAACGGTTTAACCCGCGAATTCGAATTACTCAAGACCGCCGACGTGAAGGCGGCGGCCAATGCCATCGCCTATCTGGAGGCCCACCCCTACTATTTTCGTTCCCAATACATTGCAGGCAGTTTACGCCGGGCCCTGAACAAGATCATCGACCGCATGCCCCCCGATATTCAAGCGCGATATGCGGCGTATAGACTGGAATTGATAGAATGGAAGCGACTCCGGCGCCCCGGGAAACCTTGACCGTCACTCCTCCACTCCAAACAGGGCGTCCGCGAAATCATCCACTGAGAACGGCTGCAAGTCGCCCGCCTGTTCGCCGAGGCCAACAAAGTGGATCGGAAGTTTTAATTCGCGGTAAATACCGACGAGGGCACCGCCCCGGCTGGTGCCATCGAGCTTGGTAATCACGAGGCCGGTCAAATCAAAGGCCTGGTGGAACACTCTTGCCTGTTCGATGGAATTCGATCCCAGCGACCCGTCCAACACCAGCCAACGGTGCCGCGGGGCCGCCGGATCGTGCTTCTGCAAGACCCGCCGGATCTTTTTCAACTCCTCCATCAAGTTATGTTTGGTGTGCAGCCGGCCGGCCGTGTCGAGCACCACCAGATCATGTCCGCGCTTCGCCGCCGCCTGCCAGGCGTCGAACGCCACGGCAGCGGAATCGGCTCCGGTCTGGCTGGCTACGATTTCCACATTCAACCGCGTCGCCCAAGTGCGGAGTTGCTCGTTGGCGGCCGCCCGGAAGGTATCGCAGGCACCCAACACCACGCGGTGTTTCTTGTCCTGATAGAAAGACGCCAGTTTCGCCGCGGTCGTGGTCTTCCCAGAACCATTGACGCCCACCAGGCAAATCACCTCCGGCTTGCCCGGTTCCGCCTTGAGCACCGGTGGCTGTTCCGCCCCGGCCAACACCCGTTTGAGCACGGTTGCGCCGAGTTTGGCGGCCTCCTGCCCGCGCAGGGCTGGATGCTTCTTCCAGGCGGTTTTGATTTCGTCCAAGATCTCATTGGCCGTTTCGACCCCCAAGTCCGCCCCATAAAGGGCTTCCTCGAGCTGCTCCACACTGCTGGCGTCCAGTGCCCTGGTAAACAGACCTCCCACCTTGCCAAAAGCCTTGTAAAATGTCGGCGTAGTGCGTTTAAGACCGTCGGTGAATTTTTTAAGGAGCGCGCGCATGGTGGGCCACGGACAGACCGGCAACCCGGAGTGCCTGCAGTGAACCAGAAACGTTAAACTCAAATCGGCCAAGTGTAAACTTATATGCGGATGAACGCGGGTTTCCCAGCGGGAAGAAATGCCGTTGGTCGTTCCGGCCAATCCACTTCCCAACGTTGACTCAAAGCGCCATTTCATCTAGATTTTAAAATCGTCCAACCTTGTGCCCCCGATTGTTGTTGCCAGCGGGCGACGTGCATTTTCGCCCAATCTTGCGGCCCGGCGATTACTCACCGTCGCTGGCTTTTTTCTTTCTGCCCTGTTGGCCCGCGCCAACGGGCCGGGTGGCGGCGCTGGCACCGGGGCCAATGTCACCGTAAGCACCACCAGCGCCAACATCACGCTGTCCAACGGCCTCGTGACCGTGGTGATTGCCAAAGCTACGGCCCAAATTCTGACGATGACTTTTAACGGGGTACAGGCGTCCGACGGAGGTACCGCCAGCAACAGCGCGTTTTATTGGCAGGGCAGCGATCAAAACGGCAACGAGGAAATACCGTCGAATTGCACCTATTCGCTGGTGACCGACCCCGCCGGCAACGGCGGGAATTACTGCGAAATCAGTCTCAAGCAAACCTACCCCAACAGCGGCGCCACCACCAACGACCCGGTGGATTCGGACTTCCGATTTTCGCTCTTCCGTGGATCCACGGGCATCTACGTGACCGAAGTCATCTCCCGTTCGGCCGCGTACCCGGCCGGTATTGCCAATCCCTACAGCCACACATTGAAGCTTAACAGCCAATGGAACTGGCTGGCCGAGGACCCCGGCCCGAATCGCGCCATGTATTCCACCACCGATCTGGCCGACGGTCTTTCCGGGGTGAATTTCGCCCCAAAGGAAGTCACGCTCTTGACCACGGGCACCTATGCCGGACAGTTCGATTGCAAATACAACTATGCCGGCGACTTGGGCACCATCAACGCCTCCGGCTGGATTAATACGAACGCCAACACCGGCATCTGGTTGATTTTCCCGTCTCACGAATATTACAACGGAGGACCCCGGCATCCGGAATTGCTTTCCCAAATTCAATTGATCAATCAGCCCTTTAACGGCGGCCATTTTGGTTTCAGCGCCGACTTGAATTTCGCCGCCGGCGAAACCTGGACCAAGGTTTACGGACCCTACCTGATTTACATGAATAGTGTTCCCGCCAACACCGCTGACCCCCAAGTCGCGCTGTTTAATGACGCCCAGGCCCAAGCGCTCGCCGAACAAGGTGCGTGGCCGTATTCGTGGTTCTCCAACGCCGCCTATGTGCAGGCCGCTGGCCGTGGTACGGTGACGGGTCACCTCGTCATCAATGACAGCGGCAATCCCTTTGCTTCCAGCGCCGGGATGTGGGTCGGCGTTATTCAACAACCACCGTCCACGACCGGCGTCACCGATTTTCAGGCTTGGGGAAAAACCTACCAGTATTGGGTCAAAGCAGACGCCAACGGCAACTTCGCCATCCCCCATGTGGTCGCGGGCGCCAACTACACCCTCTTCGCATTTGGTCCGGGAGCGATTGGCCTGTTCGAGTCCCAACCTCTCACTGGCACCGCACCGCCCATTTCCATTAACTACCCGGCGGCACCGTTTGCCGTCACGGTCGCTGGCGGCAACACCACCGGTTTGGGCAACATTACTTGGACCCCCACCCGCGTGGGTGCAACCGTTTGGGAGATCGGCCAGCCTGACCGCGACACGCTGGAATTCTTCCATGGCCCCGACGCCTGGCATGGGGATCAAGGCACCGCAACCGCTCCGGCGGAGAATTGGGCTCCCTTTCAGGATTTTCCCACGGATTTTCCGAATGGATTGACTTACAACGTTGGCCAAAGCCATTGGGCGAATGGCTGGTATTATGCCCAGCCCACCATCCTGGACCCTGTTACCGGCAACTTGAACGGCAACACCTGGAAGGTATTCTTCAACCTGCCGGCGACACCAGTGTCCGGCGCCCAAGCGTCCATATATATGGGGATCGCGGGCGATTACGCAGGGCCGATTATTGTCACAGTCAATTGCCTGGTAAATGGCGGCAACACTTCCTTCCCCACCACTGGCGCCTTTCCCGGTTACAGCAGTGATCCCATGATCCGGATGAGCTCGCACGGCATCTTTTGCGATCTCCGCATTACCTTCGCCGGCAGCAATCTGCACGCCGGATTGAACGAAATTGATTTCAACATGCGAAAGGGTGGATACTTCTCCAATAGCGCCATGTATGATTACGTGCGCTTGGAATTGACCGGTTACATCCCTCCCGCCCCGGCTAATCTAACGGCGCTCGGTGGCAATGATTTGGTGGCGTTGTATTGGCCAGCCGCACCGGGCGCCACAAGTTACAATATTCTCCGTTCAACGACCAGTGGCAGCGGCTTCACCACCCTGGCCAGCAATATTACCGGGCCTGTGGCCGGCAGCACGGCTGACTCGGCCATTTACACCGACGCAACAGCCGTCAACGGCACGACTTATTTCTACGTGGTGCAATCGGTGAACCCTGGAGGCGCCAGCGCCAATTCGACCGTGGCAAGTGCCACGCCCTCCGCATCCTCGGCTCCCGCGCCAAGTGCGCCTTCAGGAGTATCTGTCATTGTAGGCAGCACCCAAGTTACCCTGCATTGGAATGCCTCCGCAGGCGCCGCGTATTATACCATCGGCCGCTCCACCTCCAGCGGCGGTCCCTATTTAAACATCAGTGGTCCGGTCACCGGCACAACCTACTCCGATATCGGTCTGGATAATGCCGTGACTTACTACTACGTGGTTTCGGCGGCAAACGCGAACGGCGCCAGCCCAAACTCGGCCGAAGCCAGCGCCCGCCCCATGCCCGTGCTGCCGGCACCTCCCGTCAACTTACAGGCACTTGCGGGAGGCGGCAATCTGACTCTGACTTGGACGCCAGCCGTCGGCGCCACGAGTTATACGGTCAGGCGTGCGACCAGCGCGAACGGCAATTACACCACGCTCACCACCACCGATAATATCGCTAGCTTTACCGACTCGACGGCAGCTCCCGTCACAACCTATTATTACACCGTTCAGGCGACGAATCTCGCCGGGGGCGGAAGCAATTCAACTCCGGTGACCACCACCACTCCGCCGCCTGCGCCCACCAGTTTAGGCGCCATTCCCGGCAACACCACCGTAACACTGGGTTGGAGTGCGTCCAGCGGAGCCTCCAGCTACGTCGTGCGGCGGGGAACCAGCAGTGGCAATGAGACGACCACGGTCGCCAGCGGGATCACCAGCACGAACTATCTCGACACCGGGCTGACTAATGGCGCAACTTACTTTTACGTGGTGGCCGCCGTCAGCCCCAGTGGCACCAGCGCCAACTCTCCCGAAGCCAGCGCCACGCCCTTCACTCCGGGCGGGGGCGTTTTTTGGATCAATTCCATAACCGCGGCCCCGCAAGATTGGGACCTTAACAATAACTGGAGCAACGGCGTTGCCTTTCCCAACGGGACGCAAGCCACCGCCATCGTCAATTCCAGCATCACTGCCAATCAGACTATTAACCTGAGCCAGCCCATCACGGTCGGTTCACTGAGTATCGGGGTCGCCAACGCTGCTTTTACCATTACAGGCAACAGTGGCTCGCTAACGTTGGACAATTACCCGGGCCACGCGGCATTAAGCGAATTGCCGGCCAGCTCCGGCGACACGATATCCGCGCCCATTACCGTAAATGGCGGGTTGAACATCACCAACAATTCCACGCATGCCTTCAATCTTTCGGGCGATATTTCCGGCGCGGCCAATGGCATCATCGTAAATGGTAATGTGACTTTCGGCGGCACCAATTCGTTCAGCGGTGGAGTCATGGTCGAGCCAAACAGCGCGGCCCTCGCCGGAAGCGCTTTGGCCAATAATGGCACGTGGGGAACGGGTGCCATTACGTTCCAGGGTGGCACCCTCCAGTTTTCCGGCTATGGTGGAAGTGGCAGCACCGATTGGGGCGGATGCGCCAATCCGTTCATTGTTCCAGTTGGACAGTCCGGCACCCTTCGCCTGCCGCCGCGGTTTGGTTACAGCACCCCCTTCACCAGTTCTCTGACCGGCGGCGGCATCTTGAATGTCGTGGTGGATTACGTTCGCGATTATTTTACGGGCAACTGGTCGGCGTTCACCGGACAAATCATTGTCAGCGCGCGCACCAGTAGCGGCGATTTTCGGATTAATAACGCCTTTGGCTATGCCAACGCGTCGGTTTACCTGAACAGCGGGGTAAATTTCTATAACATCAACACCAACAACCAGACGATTGACCTGGGCGAACTCGGCGGCGCCAGCGGCGCGTTGATGGGCGCGGGCAGCAACTCGGCCGCCAATCCCACTTGGCGCATTGGGGCGAAAAATACGACCAGCACTTACGCCGGGGTCATCGCGGATGCCGGCGTCACTGCGGTCATAAAGATTGGCACCGGCACCTTGACCCTTACCGGCGCAAATACCTACAGCGGGGGCAGCACCGTCAGCGCGGGAACCCTACTGGTCAATAACTCCATCGGTAGCGGTACGGGCACTGGAGCCGTGACCGTGGCGAATGGCGGCTTGCTCGGTGGCACGGGGGACATTGCCGGAAATTTGTTCGTTCAGCCCGGAGGCGGGCTGATACTCGGTAACACCGGCAGCCTCACCATTGCCGGGAACGTGGCCCTGAACGGCAACGTGGTTGTCATTGGCGCAATGGGTCTGCCCAACGGAAACTATGCCTTGCTGAGCTACGGCGGCAGCCTTTCCGGCAGTCCATTGTTTAGTTATGCAGCCCCAGCCGGCGCCAACCAGGCTGCAACATTTGACACTGCCGGCGCCGGCGTAATTACGGTGACTGTCTTCGGCCCGCCCCCGGCCCCAGGAAATCTTACCACCACCCCCGGCAACGGCAACGTTACGCTCACTTGGGACAGCTCCCCGGGAGCGGCCAGTTATATCGTCGAGCGCTCAACTGCCAACGGGAGCGGATTTGCAGCCATTGCCAGCAACCTCAGCGGCACAACCTTCACTGACAACACGGCGGCCAACGGCATGACTTACGATTACCTCATTGTGGCGAAAAACGCCGCGGGGTTGAGCAATCAATCAGCCACGGCAAGCGTTACCCCGGCCCAAACCTTTGCGCAATGGGTTGCCGCCAGTTTCCCCGGGCAATCCGATCCTGCCATCATCAGCCCCACTGCGGACCCCGATGGGGACGGGCTGCCCAACCTTCTCGAATATTTATTCGGCACAAATCCAAATTCGCCCGATGCCGCCGCTGCCGCCATGAGTTGCGGCGTGGATGGCAATGGAAACTTTTTGCTCACATTCCGGCTCGCTAAAAACACCAGCGGTGTCAGCTACTTCATCCAGCAATCGCCGGACTTGGTGAATTGGACAGATACTCACGTGTCGGCCTCTCCGGTCAGCGACCAGGGCACCTATACGTTAATGCAGGCCGTTGTGCCTTTCAGCACCAACCCAGGCCTGTTCCGTATTCAAGTCTCAACACCTTAACCGGCTCAATCTAATCTTCCGCCGCCGTTCGCGAAGGCCGGTCGAGGGAATCCTTCACTTTATCAAGGATGCCATTGAGGAAACGCCGCGAATCCGGATTGGAGAAAGCCTTGCCCAATTCAATGGCCTCATTGATCGTCACCACCGGCGGAATATCCCGGCGGTGCAGCAATTCATAAATTCCCAGACGCAAAATGGCCAAATCCACTCGGGCGATGCGGTTGAAGGCCCAATTGTGCGCGTTTTTCTTAATAAGTTCATCAATGGCGGCCTGGTGCTGAAGCGCGCCCTGGATCAGCTCCTCGGCAAAGGCATAATATTCCCGCGGATGTTCTTGCGTGGCAAAAAACTCCTGCACGGTCGCGTTCAAATCCACGCCGGTGTTGGCATCCCACATGTAGAGAAATTGCATGGCGACCGCACGACAGTCGCGCCGGCGGCTGGCTTTGCCGGTGGCCGGCGGAGCCGCGGCGGAGCCGCCGGTTTTTTCAGTAGTCATTAAATATCTCGTTTAGTTGTTTTTAAAGACCTGTTTCGGGTCGAAGCCTTCATCCTCATCGTCCTCTTTCTTTTCGTCGTCCTCCTTTTGTGCTTCGAGCACGTCCAGCCGGTCCACGAGCTTGAGCTTGTGCCAGGCCATTTGCAAGGCCGCACGGGCGAATTCCGCCCCCCGGTCCCGCGGCGCGAGGACGCGTTCGCGCGCCTGCTCCAGCGACCCCACGGTCAGGATGCCGTTGATGACCGGGATCTCCGACTGCATCCCGATGGAATGCAGCGAATAGGCGGTGCCGTAGCTGATGACCTCGTGATGCGAGGTTTCCCCGGCCAGCACGACGCCCAGGGCGATTAGACAGTCAAATTGACCGGTGGAAGCCAGCATGTGCGCGGCATAGGGAATTTCGTTCGAGCCGGGTACGCGTAAAACCTCAATGTTCCGCTGGCGCACGCCCGATTGCTTTAATACCGCCACGACCCTCTCCAGCAGGGCATCCACCAGTTCGCCATTATAACGCGCGGCCACGATGCCGATAAAAAAATCGGATCCGTCAATGGCCGCAGCCTCAGGGGGATTGTCACTCATCGCAAAATTATGAATTTAGAATTAAAAATTAAGAAATGGAACAACAGCTGAATATGGGCGGCTCCATGCTCGATAACAAGCCCTAGAGGGCCACCGTTTCAATGATCTCAAGGCCATAACCATCCAGCCCGACAACTTTGCGCTGGGGCGAGCCGGTCAGCAGGCGGATTTGCTTAAGGCCAAGATCGGCCAGGATTTGCGCGCCCACGCCATAGTCCCGAAAGTCCATGCGCGAAGCCGCCGGGGCCAGCTGCCCCTGGGCGCCCGCCTGCGGCTCGAGATTCAATCCGCCGGCAGTTTGTTCAATGTAAACCAGCGCGCCGCGGTTTTCCCGGGCGATGCGCTCCAGCGATTTGGCCAGAGAGTGAAATCCGCCAAACTGGCGGGAGCGAAAAACATCGGCCAGCAGGTTCTCGCTCTGCACGCGCACCAACGTGGGCGTGCCGTCGAGTGCCCCACGGGTCAACGCGTAATGGGTGCGCCCGTCGAGCGGCGTGCGGTAAATAAATAAATCGAAATGTCCAAATTCGGAATCGAAGGGAAGGGATGTCACCCGTTTCACTAACTTTTCCCGGCGGTGGCGGTAATAGATGAGTTGGGCGATGGATATTAGCTTCAGGCTAAAACGTTGCTTGAACTCAATTAATTGGGGCAATCGGGCCAGGGTGCCGTCTTCATTGACAATTTCGCAGAGCACTCCGCTGGGGTGCAGACCGGCAAGGATGGCCAGATCCACTGCAGCTTCAGTATGGCCCGCCCGTTGCAGCACGCCGCCAGCCTTGGCCCGCAGCGGGAAGACATGGCCTGGCTGCACCAGCTTGTCAGAAGTCGAATAAGGGTCGGCCAGTATCCCGATGGTTTTGGCCCGGTCGTAGGCACTTACTCCGGTGGTAATGCCGTCCGCAGCGTCCACGCTAACCATGAAATCGGTCCGATGCGCCTCCCGATTCTGCGCCACCATGGGACCAAGCCCGAGGCGCTTGAGTTGCGGCTCCACCGTCGGCACGCACACAATGCCGCTACCATACCGAATCATCATGTTTACGGTCTCGGGCGTGGCCTTTGAGGCCGCCATGATCAAGTCGCCCTCGTTTTCGCGCCCCTCGTCGTCCGTGACGATAACGACCCGGCCAGCCGCAATATCAGCAATGGCCGCCTCGACGTTGTCGAAAGGCGGCGCCGGATGCTCGAGGTCGGTTGCACTCATGGACGGCAAGGGAAACCAGTCAATCTACCCCGCCTGGGCCACTGGCGTCAAGGACACTACGCGCATTTATGGGACACCAAATCGCGATATGCACCCTTGCGGAGAATTTCCCGCTTAACTGGCCGATAAGACCCCGCCATACAATACTTGCCAAAAGGCCGAAAATATTGGAGAGTATGCCCTGTGAAAGTCTTCCTTAGTCATTCAGCCAAAGCCGCTGGCCTTGCGCGCAAGGCGGCTGGCGTGCTGCGTGAACAAGGGTTGGAAGTCTGGTTGGCTGAAGAACAAGTCATGCCGGGTGACAATTATGCAACCCTGATTGGTGAGGCCTTGAATTCCTGCGACGCGATGGTTGTGTTGCTCACGCCGGACAAGGACGACGCGCAAATGACGAATTACGACATGATTTATGCCTTGGGCGCGCCCAATTACCGTCAGAAGGTTTTCCCGTTAATTGTTGCAAGTCATGAATCCATGGCCGTCACCAAATCGCTGGTCCCCTGGATTTTCATGGGCACAACGCAAACCGTGCGTCCCGCTGAGTTGGCGGCGAAATTGAAAATAATTGCCCAGCGATTGGGACCTGCCTCCGAATCCTCTGCATCTGTGGCAGCGGCGAGATGAACCCCCGTGCGCTCCCTTTGCCCTCATGCCTGCCCGGAAGATATTTCTGTCGCATTCCAGCATCGACCGTGCCAAAGCTGACCGCATTGTCAGGGTATTGTATTGAAGGCCCATTCGTTGAATGTATGGTATAGCCCAAAAAGAATATTAGGGGCGCAGCAATGGCAGGATGAAATCGGCCTGGCATTAAACCAATGCACTTGGTTTTTCGTGCTTTTGAGCCGGGCCT
>Ga0265319_1000914_pt1 | contig 18581 bp, 12 predicted proteins | sample 4824metaG_FD_192443 | JGI IMG/M metagenome (GOLD analysis project Ga0265319, IMG submission 192443) | Rhizosphere microbial communities from Carex aquatilis grown in University of Washington, Seatle, WA, United States - 4-8-24 metaG | ecosystem: Host-associated > Plants > Roots > Rhizosphere >...
GAACTATTACGGCATTCTTGCATTTCAAAAATCCACCGGCGACCTCGATTTTCAACTCGCGGCTTTTGGTCGGTATAGCAGCGTTCGTTTCCGTCCGGACCCCGCGGGCGATCTATTCTTTAACGGCGTGGCCAGCCAGGTGGTCCGGCGGATTTATTCCACCGGACTGCAGGGCGACGGAAGCTACCGCCTCACCGACACCCACACCCTGCGCGCTGGTTTCATGGCGCTCGAGGAATTTGCCCCATCGGACTCGACCACGACGGTATTCGCGCTGGACGGCGCCGGGAACCCGACCGGGGCGCCGTTTCCCATCGTGGACAATCGCACGTTTAATGCGCAGTTTTACGGCTTATACGCGCAGGATGAGTGGAGGATATCGCCGAATTTGACAGTGAACTACGGCGCTCGCGCCGATCTCTACGCGTCCTCCGGCCACGAAAGCCAGCTGAGTCCGCGCATTAACGTAATCTTCAAGGCAACCGGCTCGACCACCCTGCATGCGGGTTATGCGCGCTACTTTACGCCACCCCCACTGGAGTCGGTAAACTCCGCGAGTGTAGCCGCGTTTGCCGGCACCTCGAACGCTCCCGACCAAGTGACCAACGACCCGGTCAAGGCTGAGCGCGCGGATTATTTCGACGCCGGCATCTCCCAAAAGCTCACCGCGGAATGGCAGGTGGGGCTGGACGGCTATTACAAACTCGCCCACAACCAGCTCGACGACGGGTTTTTTGGGGCATCATTGGTTCCCTCGGCGTTCAATTACCGGCAGGGGCGCATTTATGGCGTGGAATTCACCACCAATTACGCGAGGGGTGGTTTTTCGGCCTACGTCAACACGGCCTACTCCGTGGCCCAGGGCGAAAACATTGCCTCCGCGCAATTTCTTTTTTCCGCGGCCGATTTGGCCTATATCAACAACCACTTCGTCCACCTCGACCACGACCAAACGGCGACGGTTTCCGCCGGCACGGCCTATGCGTGGAAGCAGGCGGGTGGCGAAACGCGGGTGTATTTGGATTCGATCATTGGCAGCGGCCTGCGCAAGGACGAGGATTTGCCCAGCGGCGCAACGATTCCCAACGGCGCCCGCGTGCCAACTTACTGGACAATCAATATCGGGTTGGAACATCAATTTAAAATCGGCGGCGGGCCACAGTTAAAGGCCCGGCTCGATGTCGTGAATTTGCTAGATCGGACCTACGAACTGCGCGACGGCTCGGGCATCGGCGTCAACGCCGCCCAGTACGGAACTCGCCGGGGCATTTTCGGAACGCTGAGCTGCAGTTTCTGAAAGTTGCGCTCCAAACAGACGCAAACCGCCATGATCCAAATTTTCAACGAAGGCGGCCCCATCATGTGGCCGCTGCTGGTTTGTTCCATTCTCTGCGTGGGCACGGTGCTGGAGCGCCTGTGGTTCACCGTCCGCGAGCGGATGCGCCGCCAGCCGGCCCTCGTAGAGGAAATCGTGGGCCACATCGAGCGGCGCGAACTGGCCAAGGCCATGGAGGACGGGCGCGCCAGTGGTGACTTCGTGGCCCGAACCCTGGTTTACGCGCTGGGGCACCGGGGCGAATCGTTTGCCGGCGCGGCGTTGCACGCGGCCAACCAGGAGTTAAAGCGCTTCAACCGCGGGCTGGCGGTGCTCGATACCATCATTACCCTGGCACCGTTGTTGGGCCTGCTCGGCACCATCACCGGCATGATCCACGCCTTCGGCCTGCTCGGAGGCGCAGAGTTGAACGCGCCGCAGGCCATCACCGGCGGCATCGCCCAAGCCCTGATCGCGACGGCGTTTGGCCTCGGCATTGCCATCACGGCTTTGATTCCATTCAACTACCTCAATTCCCGGCTCGAAGAAGCGCGGCACGACCTCCAGGACGCCGCCAGCCAGGTGGAATTGCTATTGGGCCGCGACCATTCCCAAGTCCCCCAAGCCGGAGGCGCGGCATGAACATCCCCTCACCACGCGCGCAGAAGCAGGCGCGCGTCGAAGTGTCCATTGACACCCAAACAAAAAAATGAGACGGGCGGTTTTTTATGCGGTTGCGGCGGCACTGCACGTCGTGGTGCTGTTCGGAATCGCCGCGCCTGCGCTGCATCCGCCACCGCCGAAGGACAAGCGGAAATATGTCGAGGTGACGTTGTCGGCCCCTCCGCCGCCACTGGTGGAAATTGCCCCGGTGCCGCTACCACCGCAGCCAGTGGCACCAGTGCCTGAGCCACAGCCGGAACCGCCACCCCAGGTGACGCCGTTGCCTGAGACTCCACCGGAACCTCAACCACCACCCCCGCCTCCCTTGACGCCGCCACCGGCAGAAAACGTCGCCCTACCGGCTCCGGAGGCGGTGGTCGTGATGCCGGTACCGGTAGTGCAATCGCGGCCAACTCCTTTGCCGGCAACCACGGCCGCGCCCCTAGCCGCGCCCGTTGCCGTGCCGGAAAAATATCTCGGCGTTTCCCAACCATCGTTCGTGTCGCGGGTTGAGCCGGACTACCCAATCCAAGCGCGCCGTCTGCATCAACAAGGCGCAGTTGTCTTGGGATTATACATCAATGAATTTGGCTCGCTCGATAAAATTGAAATCGTCAAAAGTTCGGGCTATCCCGCGTTGGACGCAGCAGCCGTGGCCGCGATGCGGGAAAGCCATTTCCGTTCGGCCTATAACGACAAAACTCCGGAGCCGTCGCACGCCGAGATTGCGATCACCTTTCAACTGCAATGAAAACTAATGTCCGGAAAAGACTTGGACCGCATCATGAATGGCGCCCGGCAGACCGTAGAGGTCGAGGATGGTGATGGCCACGCAGGAGGCCCAGCCCGTGGCCATCAGGAACCAGCCGATGCGCTGCGCGCCCATGCGACGCCTCGAACTGGCGAAATACATCAGCGGCAGCATCGCCAGCGGCAACTGCATCGCGAGTACCACCTGGCTGAGCGTCAGGAGATCATTGATGCTGCCGTCACCGCGCAGCGCGATAAAGACAATCGCGGGAACGATTGCGCACAGCCGCGTGATCAAGCGCCGGATCCAGGGCCTGATCGTCCAGTGCATGAAGCCCTCCATCACCACCTGCCCGGCCAGCGTGCCGGTGATGGTGCTGCTCTGGCCGCTGGCCAGCAGCGCCACGGCAAAGAGTACGCTGGCCGCCACCGTGCCCAGCAGCGGCGCAAGGGTCAGGTAGGCAACTTGAATCCAGTCGGCGTCGGCGCTAAAAGAAAGTACCTCCCCGGAGCCCAGGGTCACCTTGTCTTTGCCGAAGAAAACGATGGCCGCCAGCACCAGGATCGCCGCATTGACGAAAAACGCGACGGAGAGCGCCACGACCGTGTCTATCGTGTTGTAGCGAATGGCCTGGCGAATGGCGGGCTCGTCCGTGCGCAACTGCCGCGTTTGCACCAGCGCCGAATGAAGGTATAAATTGTGCGGCATCACCGTGGCGCCAATAATGCCGATGGCCACGAGCACCAGTTCCTTGCTGTGGAAAAATCCCGGCAGATCGGGCGCCAGCAGCGCCCGGCCCATTTCGCCAAAGCCGGGTGCGGTCTGGGCCAGGACAAAGATTTCGAGGAAGTAGCACCCCGCGATGGTCGCCACCAACACCAGCACCACTGCCTCAATTAGACGCATGCCGAATCGTTGCAGCGCCAACAGCAACAGCACGTCAAACCCGGTGATGCACACCGCGAGCAAAAGGGAGATTCGCGGAAACAACAGATGAATGGCCACGGCACTCCCCAGGATTTCGGCCAGGTCGCAGGCCATGATGGCAAGCTCGCAGCTCAAGTAATTTGGCCATCGCGTCCATTTGGGGAGGAAGTCGCGGCAGCATTGGGCGAGGTCCCGGCCGGTCGCCAAGCCGAGCCGGGCGGAGATGACCTGCAAAAAAATCGCCATCAGGGAGGAGAGCCCCACAACCCACAGCAGGGAGTATTTGAACTGGGCACCCGCCTGCAAGTCGGTGGCCCAATTGCCGGGGTCCATATAGCCGACGCTGACCAGCAACGCCGGGCCAAAAAAGGCCAGATATTGCCGCCAGGGACTGGCCGAGTGCTCCGGCAGGCGCACCGTGCCGTGCAGCCCTTCGAGCGAACGGGCGCCCGGAGACGGCAGCGGCTCCGCCGGGGCGGGATTTTGATTATTGCCAACCATTCATATTCATAATAGAAAAAATAGTTTTGACGAGTCAAATATAAAATAAGGTTGCCTTCAAAACGGCAATCGGCTCCCCTGTCGTCATGCCCTCGAGCACGATCGAGAATTACCTCAAAGCCATCCTGGTCCGCTCGGGCCGGGAGGAGGGCATGGTGGCGACCGGAGTCATTGCCGAGGCCCTAACCGTAACGCCCGGCACGGCGACCACGATGGTCAAAGGCATGGCCAGCCAGGGCTTGGTGGAATATCATCCGCATGCCGGGGTCAAGCTGACGAACCGCGGGCGCGCGCTGGCGCTGGCGGTATTGCGCAAGCACCGGCTCATCGAAACGTTTTTGGTGCAGGTGTTGAAGATGGATTGGGCGGAAGTCCATGAGGAGGCGGAAGCGCTCGAACATGCCATCTCCGACCGCGTCCTCGCCCGTTTAGACGCGCTGCTGGGCCATCCGGCAACCGACCCGCACGGTGATCCCATTCCGAGCCAAAAACATCCGCGGCTGGAAACCAAGGCGGCCGCCACGCTGGCCACCTGTCCATTGGCCAAGCCGATGCGCGTCGCGCGCATCACGGATCAAACCCCGACATTTTTGGAATTCGTTCAACAGACCGGGCTCAAACCCGGGGCGAAGGTGCAGGTCAAGACGCGGGATCCGGCCAGCGGGGTCGTGCAATGCGAATTGGGTGCCGGCAAAGAAACCGCGCTGGGCCTGGCGGTGGCGGGGAAGATTGAGGTGGAGGCGGGTTAACGCCTGCCGCAAGACGCAGGTTGCCGGTTGATTTCCTCCCGCCTTTCCCGGTTTCCGGCTCCCCGCTCCCTGCTTTACGCTCCGTTCTTCTGGTTACGGCGCTGGTTGCACCACGAGACGGAGGAAAACAGTGCCGTTGGCCGGAATGGCCACGCTGGCCTGGAATTGTGAAGTTTGGGCGTTCGGGTCGGCGAGTTGCACGACGATTCCACCGGTGGTCACCGTTTGCCAGGTGACCAAGTCGTAAGAATATTGCGCGATTAGCGATACCCCGGCAAGCGCCTTGAGCTGGTTGTATTGCAATACGAGATACGGCGAGTTGTTGACCATTTGGGTCCCGACGTTGGGCAATTGGTCGGGCGTGGGCGCGGCGCCCAAATTCATGGCAAAACGCGCGAGATTGGGAATGGGGTCGCCAAACGCCAGGGCGCTGGGTTGCAAACTCGCGCCGGAAAGGTTCAAGCCCGCAGCCCAGGTCAAATACCCCGGCGGAACGACCGTCAATGCCGCCGATGCCGACAGGGCACCCGGGCTGATGCCGTTGGTAGCCATGCAACGGAACTGGGCGCCGCTCAGCGAGACCGTGGGGCCGTTAACCGCGAGCGTCGCGGTATTTCCGCCGGTGAAAGTTCCGGTGCTGCCAGTAAGGTTGCTCCAAGTTGAGCCGCCGGCGGCGAGCATCTGCCATTGATAGGAGATCGCGGTGGGCAAACCGGAGGCCGCCACCGTAAACGTCGTCGAATTGCCGGCCGTAATGACCTGGCTGACGGGTTGCGTCGAGAACACCGGCGCCTCGGTGAGGTTGAGGGTCTCGCCATTCGAAGTGACGTTGCCGACACTGACGTTGCCAAGCTCGTTGCTGACGAAGCATTGATATCGGTCGCCATTCATGTCCGGCGTCGTGGCATTCAAGATTAGGTTGGGCGTAAGCGAGCCATGGAAGGTGGCGTTGTCCGTCAAATTCACAAAATTGCCGCTGCCGCCCACCTGGCGCTGCCACTGGTAGGTGGGCGCAGGAATGCCGGTGTTGGGGACCAACGTGACATTAAAAACGGCCGGTTGGCCGAGCGTAACGTTCTCGGTGGCGGGTTGCGGGAAGAGCGCCGGCGCCTTGGCGATGGTCAGGGTCGCAATTTGGGAGGTGACGGTGGAGTTGAAGGAATTGATGGTGTTGCTGGCAACACATTCGTACTGGCTGCCGTCCATCGTGAGTGTTGCATTGTTAACCGCAAGCGTCGAACTGCCAGTGCCATTGGTAATGGTCACGGATGAATTCCCGTTGCGCGGGCTGGTAAACGTCCCGCCCACACTCGGTTTGATTCGCCACTGAAAAGTCGGATTCGGATTGCCCGACGCCGCCACCAAAAACACTGCTTTTTGGCCCACCAGCACGATGAGCGAACCCGGCTGGCTGGTGATGGAGGGTGGGGCTTGGACGGTGAGCGCGACCACCGCAGACGTTTGGGAATTTATGCTATTGGAGACCATCAGTCTGAACTTGTCGCCGTTCATGGCCAGGGAGGTCGCGTTGACCGTCAAAGTGGCAGTGGCAGTACCAGCGTAGTTTGCGGTGTCAGTCAAATTGACCCAGGTGCCATTGCCCCCGGGCAGACGCTGCCATTGGAAGGAAGGCACCGGCAGGCCCGAAACATTCGCCGTGAACGTCGCCGTACTTCCGGCAAGCGTTGTTTGCGCCGTCGGCTGGGTCACGATGGCCACCGGTGCCTGGATACTTAGCGTCGCCGCTTGGGACGTTGCGCTGCCCGCCGCATTACTGGTGAAAAGACGAAATTGGTCGCCATTCATCGCAACCGTGGTGGCATTCACGGTCAACGTCGCCGTGGCCGATCCATTATAGGTGGCGCCATCCGTCAAATTGGCCCAAGTGCCATTGCCGGCAGGAAGGCGCTGCCACTGGTAAGCTGGTGGTGGCGTGCCGGTGGCGGATGCCGTGAACACCGCGGCGTTGCCGGTGATGGCGGTTTGGGAGCTGGGTTGAATCGAGAATCCGGGTGGCGATTGAATCCCCAGCGTGGCAGAATTGGACGTGACGCTGCCGAGCGTATTATTTATCACGACCCGGAATTGATCACCAGCCATGGCAAAAGTCGTCGCATTGACAGTCAGCGTCGCCGAGATGGAACCGTTGTAAGTGGCGCCATCACTTAAATTCGCCCATGTACTGCTTCCACTGGGCAGGCGCTGCCATTGGAACGTCGGCGGCGGCAGGCCGGACGCCAGGGATGCGAAAACCGCCGGATTGCCAACGGACACAATCTTCGATCCCGGCTGGATGGTAAATGCGGGTGGCGCTTGCATGGTCAGCGTGGCCGCGCTGGAAGTGAGGTTACCCGCCGCATTGCTGATGATCACGCGGAACTGGTCGCCATTCATGGCCACGGTGGTGGGGTTAATCGTCAAGGAGGCGGCGGCGGTGCCAGTATAGGGTGAACCGTCCGTCATATTGGCCCAGGTGCCACCGCCGGCGGGAAAGCGCTGCCATTGGAAAGTGGGCGAGGGGACACCCGTGGCAGACGCCGCGAAAACCGCCGACGTTCCCGCAGTTGCAATCACTGTGGTCGGTGACTTGGTGAATATCGGCAGCACTTGCACCGCAAGTGAGACCGCATCGGAGACCGCATCGGGCGGGGCACCGTTGCTCGCCACGCAGCGGAATTGATCACCGGTCATTGCCGTGGTCGTGGCATTCACGATCAAGGTCGCCGCGGCGGAGCCATGGTATGTGGCACTGTCCGTCAAATTGGCCCAAGTGCTGTTGCCAGCCGGCAGCCGCTGCCATTGGTAATAGGGAGCGGGGAAGCCCGCTGCGGCAGTGGAGAATGCCGCGCCATTGCCCGCCAAAACGATTTGGGGCGAAGGCTGGGTGACAATTACGGGAGGGCCCTGCTCCAACAACACTGCGGCGTTGGAAATGGCGTCCGGGTTGACGCCATTGCTGGCGACACAGCGGAACTGGCTGCCATGCAAATAAAGGGCGGCGGAAAGTACCGTCAGTTGGGGGGTGGTCGTGCCGCCAAACAGGGCGCCATCCTCCAAGTTGCTCCAAGCCGTGCCCCCGGCCGACAAAATCTGCCACTGGTAACCCGGCACCGGTACGCCCACTGCCGCCGCGCCAAATGAGGCGGAGCCACCGGGGACAGTCACCTGCCCCACCGGCTGCAAAGTAAAGGCTGGCGAAAATTGAATGCTGAGCGTGGCGCTAATGGAAGTGAGGTTACCGAGGAAGTTACTGACGAAGCAGCGGAATTGGTCGCCGTCCATCGCCGTGGTGGTACCATTTATGGCCAGGGAGGCGGTGGCCGTGCCGTTGTAGATGCCGTCATCCGTCAAGTTTTCCCACGATGCACCGCCGCTGGCCAGTCGCTGCCACTGGAACGAGGGGACGGGCAGGCCGCTGGCTGTCAGCGCGAATATCGCCGTCCCGCCGACAATACTGGTCTGGTCCCTCGGCTGAGTCGTGAGGGCGGGGCCCGTTTCGATGGCCAGAGTGGCGGCGGTGGATGCGGTATCCGGGCTGATTCCATTACTTGCCACGCAACGGAACTGGCTCCCATCCATGGCAAAGGTGACAGCATTAATGGTTAACGACGCCGTGGTGGTGCCATTGAAATTGGTGTCTTCAGCCAAGGTGGCCCAGACCGAGGTGCCCGCCGGAAGAATTTGCCACTGATAAACAATCGTATTTGGGAAAGCCGTCGCCGCAACGGCGAACAATGCCGGGCTGCCGACGGATGCCTGTTGATCGGCCGGTTGCAGCGTGAATACCGGCGGCGACCACACGGTTAAAATGGCGGTGTTGGAGTTGAGGTTACCCACCGAATTTCCAATCAGCACCCGGAACTGATCCCCATTCATTCCGGCGGTGGCATTAATCGTCAGGGTGGTTGATGTAACGCCACTGTAGGCAGAGTTGTTGGTCAGATTGGCCCAAGTGCTGCCGCCGTTGGCCAGGCGCTGCCATTGCAGCGTCGGCCCGGGATTGCCATTGACGGTCACGGAAAATACCGCCTGATTGCCGGCGGTTACCGTCTGGTTGGCCGCCGGCTGGCTCTGGAAGGACGGCAGATACTGGACGGTGAGCGGGGCGGCGTTGGAAATGGCGTCGGGGCTGATGCCGTTGCTGGCCACGCAACGGAACTGGCTGCCGTCCAGTGAGGACGCTGCGGACGTGATGGTCAACGCGGGGGTGGCGGTGCCGCTGAAAGTGTCGTTATCGCTCAAGTTCACCCAGGTGGCGGTCCCGGCGGTGAACATTTGCCATTGATAAGAAATGGCATCCGGGAAACCCGTGGCTGAAACCGCAAAGTTGGCGGTGCCGCCGGCAAGAATAATTTGGCCGGCAGGTTGGATGGTGAATACTGGCGGCGACTCGACCACCAAGGTGGCCGCGTTGGAGATCACGCTTCCGGCCCCGCTGGAAATCGAGCAGCGAAACTGGTCGCCATTCATGGATCCGGTGGCGCGGGTGACCGTCAGCGTCGCCGTGGCGGTGCCGTTGTAGGTTGCATCATCCGTCAAATTTGCCCAATCGCCGCCCCCGGCGGGGAACCGCTGCCATTGGAACGCCGGGGCCGGCGAGCCGCTCGCCACCACGGTGAATTGGGCACTGGCTCCGGGAGGAACCGTCTGATTACCCGGTTGAGTTTGCAAAATGGGAGCGGCCACTAATATGGCTTTGCGGACGGTGTCATTAAACGTGTCGGCGATGTACAGCACGCTCGAATTGGCTGCGACCACACCGTAAGGCTGATTGAATTGGGCGGCGCTGCCAAAGCCGTCCGCGGTGCCGGGATTGCCCGCGGAACCCGCGATGGTCGTCACCACGCCCGCGGAGGTTATTTTGCGAATACTGTGGCTGTTGGTGTCGGCGACATAAAGATTGCCGGCATTGTCCACGGCAATGCCGCCCGGATAGTTGAACCTGGCATTGGCGCCGGTGCCGTCCGCCACGCCGGCCGCGAGGGCACTCCCGGCAAACGTTGTCACATTGCCCGCCGGGGTGATTTTGCGGATGACGTTGTTGTTGGTGTCGGCGACATAAACATTTTTGGCCGCGTCCACGGCGAGAGATTGGGGGGCATTAAACAGCGCGCTGGTGCCATTGCCATCGGCAAAGCCGGCCGTCGTCTGGCCGGCAAGCGTGGTGACATTGCCGCCGGGGGAAATTTTACGAATGAGGTTGTTATAAGAGTCGGCGACGTAGATGTTGCCGCCGGAATCCACCGCGATGCCGGAGGGGAAATTGAATCCCGCATTGGTGCCGGCGCCATTGCTGCTGCCGGGCACGCCAAAGGAACTGCCCGCAAAGGTCGTTACGGTGCCGTTGGCCAGAATTTCGCGTATGGCGTTGTTGTTCGAGTCGGCCACGAACACATTGCCCGCGCTGTCCACGTCGAGGGCGTTGTTGAAATTGAACAACGCGGACAGGGCGCCGCCGTTGGTGGTGCCCGTGGCGCCGGGGGTGCCCGCGTAGAGGGTGACATTGCCGTCCGGGGTGATTTTGCGGACATCGCTACCACCGGTGTCGGCGACAAAAATGTTGCCGCCGGAATCGAGTGCCACGTCGTTGGGCAAATCAAACTGGGCGCTGTTTCCCCGGCCGCTGGCGGTGCCGGCGGTGCCAGTCTGGCCGGCGAAGGTTGTGAGAAAATATTGTGGATTAACCACCACGAGGGTCGCCGCGGGGGAGGCCACACCGTCAAACACGCAGCGAAACTGGTCGCCGCTCATATCGGCCGTGGTGGCATTGACGGTCAAGGTCTGCGTCGCCGTTCCGGCGTAGGTGAGGTTATCGGTCAAATTGGCCCAGGTGGATGTATTCACCCCCATGCGCTGCCACTTGATGGCTGAAACACCATTGGCGGGCAGGGCGCTGAACCCGGCGGCCTGCCCGGCATTTACGGTGACATTTTGCGGCGCTTCCAAAATCGTGGTGAGTTGCAAGAAGAGCGCCGGGAAAACCGGCACGCCCAAGCCCGACGCCAGGTCGTAGCCGGGGCCCGCGCCATAACCACCGATATTGCCCGAAACAATGTCGCGAAAAACCGCGGAATTCTGCAACGGATAGATTTTGGGGCCCAAGAGGCCGAGTGGCGCCGCATTCTTGGCGACGCGGGCCTGGTTGATGAGCGCTGCAAATCCCGCCCACGTGGGCGTGCTCCAACTCGTGCCACCCACCGTGGTATTTGCGCCATTGAAACGAATGAGGCAACCCGTGTTCGGATCAGCAGGGGCGGAAACGTCCGGCAACAGGCGATTGGCCAAACCCTCGTAGACACCAGGCGAGGGACTTATCACCACCACGCCCGGGACCGTCCCGCCCGTCTGCCAGGCCGGTTTGGCGAAGAATACACTCGTACCGCCGCCGGAGCCCGACCAGGTCGTTTCGCTGGTGACCACGGCGCTCGAGTTCATCGTGATGCTGGTTCCGCCGACGCCGGTCACGTTCGGGTCGCAGGCCGGGGTTTCCACGGACAAGCTGCCGCCGGGAGCGGAGCCGTTGTCGCCCGTGGCGGCGAACACGGTCACACCCGCGCTGGCCAGTTGCAGCAGCAAATTGTCGTCGGCGGTCAATTGGGCGGAGGTGCTGGAGGTTTCACCGCCGCCATAGCTGAGCGAAAGGATGTGCAGGCCAAATTCGGGATGGGCGACGACATCGTTGTAAACCTGCTGGTAGGCCGTGTCCAAATCTGCATTGCTCAAGCTCGGGGTGCCGTAAAGGCGAATGTGCGCGGCCGGCGCGAGGGAGCTACTCCACTCGACGTCGAGGCTGGCTTCCTCGACATCAACGGAGTTCTTGGTGGCGGTCGGACCGGCATTGACGTTGACGAAGGACACATTGCCGAGAGTTTGGGTAACGTTGCATACCGACCAAAACTTTGTCAGATCACTCGTCTGCGGATAACCCGACATGATGATGGCGATGGTCTGACCGGCGCCGGTTTGCGTGAGGGTGTTTGCGCCGTAAGCCGTGGCGATGTCGCGTGGAATGTAAGGAGTGGAGCCGAGGGCGCCAGTCGAATCCGGCTGGGCCTGCGGATGCACCAGCTTCGGATGTTTGCGTAAATGCGGTTGCAGCCCGTTTATGCCCACCAGCGCGGGCGCCAGCGCCGCGGGCACACTGGGCGCGGTGACGGCCGAAGTGAATTCACCGTCGGCATTCGCCACCCGTGCAAACGTAACTTGAAAGGCGTTTTGCACCTGCGCCACCGTACCGCTTGCAATGAGAAGGGCCGCGCCGGATTCCGGGCTGAGGGTGAAGCCCTGCTGGCGAAGCCAGCGGGCGGTGGCGTCATAGTCCGACGCCAGCGGCCAATATTTCTGCGCCATTTCCGACGAAGAAATAATTTCGCCCCGGGCCACCCGCGCCTGCAGTTCCGGCACATTGCGCAGCTTCAAACTCACGGTGAACGGCATCAGCGCATTCATCTCCGCCGGCCGCAAATTCGTGCGCGTGACGCGGGCCTCGGCCGCATTGGCCGTACCGGTTCCGGCGATGGTTGGTTGGAGTCCCGCCGGCACCTCCTTGATGCTGGCAGCCAGCGTCGCCCGGGGCGAGCCCCCGGTGTCCGCGACCGGTGTCAGAACCCCGGCGGCGCCCGGTGTCACGGCACCCACGTAGGGAGCCATCACTAGGCCAAGGAGCAGGAGGGCCATCACGCCGCAGCGACCCCATGCCCGCTTGGGCAAAGGAACCATGCCGTCAAACCCATGAACGGGTGGCGTCCAATAATCCATTTATTTCCAGTAAAAAATCAATTTGCCGGCCAGCGGGGTTGCCGGTCATTCTGGCCCGCGGGCCAGCCGCGTCCCGACTGTTGAAATGCTATCAGCCAGAGACCTGTTTTTCAAGCAAATGGCCCGTTAAATAACTGTAAATCCCCCATGAATGCCGACCACGTCAAAGCCTACTATAACCAGCCGGGAGTGGTCACCGACTACGCCCAAGCCGTCAGCCGCATCGGGTTATGGCGGTCGGAAGAGAAGATTTTCAAACGCCTGTTTAAACCGGAGCAGACGCTGCTGGAACTGGGCTGCGGGACCGGGCGCATCGCGTTCGGGCTGTGGGAGTTGGGGTACAAGCACCTCCTCGGCGTGGACCTGGCCCGCGACATGGTGGAGGAGGCCCGCCGCATCAACAAAGTGCTCGAATACGGCGTGAGCTTCCGGGTGGGCGATGCGACCAAATTGAGCTACGGTGACGGCGAATTCGACGGGGCGATTTTTGGCTTTAACGGCCTGATGACCATCCCGCGCCGGGAGAACCGGCGCGCGGCCCTGCGCGAGATCCGCCGCGTGCTGCGGCCCGGAGCGTGGTTCGCCTTTACGACCCACGACCGCGTCAGCGAAAAATATCGCGCTTTCTGGGTCGCCGAGGAACAGCGCTGGAAGGAGGGCAGGCAATCGCCGGAGCTCAATGAGTTTGGCGACCGGCTGCTGGAGAGCCCGCACGGCCTCTCGTTCATCCACATCCCCACTCGCGAAGAAATTCTGGAAGACCTGGCCGTCACCGGCTGGCGTTACGAGGTCGACGCCGCCCGCGCCGATCTCGCCAACGAAAAGGACCTGGTCCGCGTCTTCGGCGACGATTGCCGCTTTTGGGTCGCGCAAAATCCGGCATGACGGCGAAGCCAGGTTTCGAGGCGCGCATGCGCGAATGCGGGAGCGCTTCTGCGTTGGCGCTGATTAGTGTACGAGGTCGAGCGGGGTGGGGCCGACAACCAGAAGGATGACGTGAGGGGTGACAAAGGTTTCAATCAAGGCGGCTAACGCCAACAGCAGGGCAATCCCCGGCAGAGCTTTCAAGCCGGCGATATAATTGTCTTTCAAAACCGCAATCCGTTTCCCCTCGGCGCGGGAGCCGAGCCATGCCCAGCCGATTTTCAGTCCAATTGCTGCGCAAAGGATGATGGTCGGCAGTTCGATAATGCCGTGAGGCACGATCGCCGCCGCCAGCACCAGCAGGGAAAGGCTGAAGCTGTGTTTGGCGCCAAACAGCATTACGGCGCTGACGCAGCCCATGGCAAAGCCGTTGGCCACCAATGCGAACACCGGCGCCAACCCGACCAGGACGCCGAGCAGCAGGCATATTGCCGAACTCAGAAAGTTGTGCAGGAAAATTGTCGTGGCCTCGGAAAAGCCCTCGGTTTTATCCTGCAAGAATTTTTCCTTCAACATCTTTAAAAAACTCATCACCAGTTCCGGCCACAGGGCGTACACCGCCACCCCAATGCCGCCGCCGAGCAAAAACCAGCCCATGGCGATCAGCAGCCATTGTTTGTGGTCGGAAAAAAGCCTCCGGTAGTGGGCGAATAGTTTTTTCATGCACATGGGGGAAACCGTGCGGGATGCACTCGGCATCATGGGTTGGCTGGGTGGGTGCGGGTCTGGGCGCTGTATGGTGATAGACACCGGCAGACCCACAATCGCACAAGAATCCTGGCTTGCCACCCGAAAATTCGCCAGGAGGCGACCGGCGGAAAATGGGATTTATCCCGTCGGGAATTCAAAGTAAAAAAAGCTGGGGCCAAAGGGCTTGTTACAAGCGCGGTGCTTTAGACCGCGTTGCGAAAACGAGCCATCATCGCAATTTTCCGGTCTTGCGCATGGACACGCAAGGGAGATAATTTGCGCACCCACCCCACCCCATGAAAAAGATTCTTGCTGGCTTGGCCGTTTTTTCAATCGTCACCCTCGGAGCCCTGGCGCAACCCGCTGGCGCTCCTGCCGATACCGCCCAACCGGCGGCAGCCTCAGCCAGTGCCGCCACCGCCGGTCAGGGCCGGGGCGCCGGCCCGGGCGCCTCCGGCCGCGGCGCCGGAGCCCGGGGCAGCGCCGGAGTTCGCGGCGGCACTGGCGCCCGGGGTGCCGGGCGAGGTGCGCCAAACCTCAACGACGCTTACTATAAACTTGGCCCGGACTCGCAGCCGATTGCCGGGGTCCCCAAGGGCCGCTGGGTCGGCCCGCGCACGCTGCCATCCGACGCTTATCCCGGGACGCAGCACACCTATTATGTCTATGTGCCCGCGCAATATGACCCGGCCAAGCCGACCGCGCTGATGATTCTCAACGACGGCCAGGCGATGATGAAATCACCGGGCGACGTCCAGGCGCAAAATGTTTTGGACAACCTCATCTACCGCCGCGAAATTCCGGTGATGCTCGGCGTGTTCATTAATCCCGGACGCCGCCCCGACCAACCGGAACCGCCCGAGCCCGGTGGCGGCTGGGGCGACCAGTCCACCAACCGCCCGACGGAATATAACACCCCGGACGATAAATACGCCCGCGTGGTCGTGGACGAACTCATGCCAGCGCTGAAGAAGGAATTTAATATTTCACCCGACCCGGATTTGCACGGCATCATGGGCGCGAGTTCCGGCGGCTGCGCGGCCTTTGCCGTCGCCTGGTTCCGGCCCAACGATTTTCGCAAAGTCATCACCATCGTCGGCAGCTTTACGGACCTGAAGGGCGAGTATATTTATCCCGAACTTGTCGCCGCCGCGGACAAAAAGCCCATCCGCATGTTCATGCAAGACGGACGCAACGACAACCGCAACGCGGACCCGAAGCGCGACTGGTTTTTTCAAAGCGTCCGCCTCGAGCAGGCCTTGGAGAAGAAGGGCTACGAAGTAAATTATGCCTGGGGCATGAACAACCATGGCCAGAAAATGGGCGGCGAGGTGTTCCCCGAAATGATGCGCTGGCTCTGGCGCGACCAGCCGGTGTCCACCGACCCGAACGACCAGACGGAGCGCTCGTTCCGACCCGCCTTCGCTCCGGAATGGCCGTTGCCGAATACGGAGCCCGGCTACAAGCCGCCAACGGTGACGAATTGAGGAGAGATTAAAAGAACGGGAAATGGAATGATCGTCTGAGCTAATAGCTGGCTAACGCGGCCATCCCCGGGTAGTCTGCGGCATGCCCCGGCCCAATCACAACGCGCAACGTTTTCCGCGCGCGAGACATCTCTGGAAGGTGAGCCGGGCACTAGTCGAAAACTGGAGTGCGCACAATCCCGCGGGGCGCGCGGCGGCGCTGTCCTTTTATACGGTCATGGCGATTCCGCCCCTGTTCGTGATGCTCATTTTTCTGGCGGGCTTGGTGGTGAACCAAGATATGGTCCGCACGCAAGTGCTGGATCAAGTCGGCCTCCTTGTGGGAACCAATGGCAGCAAAGCGATGGCTACCGCGCTCGCCGCCGGCCAGGAACCAATTAAGGGCGGCTTGGCGAGCATTTTGGCGGGCGCCACCCTGCTCATCACCAGCATTGGGCTGTTTCTCGAATTGCAGAACACCCTCAATGTCATATGGGAAATCAAGACCGGAAAGAAGGCAGGCGTATGGAACTTCCTGCGCTACCGCCTCCTCTCGCTGGCATTGCTCCTTGGGGTGGGCTTTCTATTGCTGGTTTCGCTGGTTATCAGCACCGCCTTGGCGGCCTTGGGCACCTATTTCAACGGCATTCAACCAGCCTGGCATTTCTTTTGGGCGATGGTCAACGGTCTCGTTTCCTTTGGCATTATTACCGTCCTGTTTGCGATGATTTATAAAATCCTGCCCGATACGAAGATTGCGTGGAAAGATGTCTGGGTGGGCGGAGCCCTGACCGCTTTTCTCTTTTCCTTGGGCAAGTTTTTCATCGGCACCTATCTCGCGCACAGTGGTGTGGTCTCGGCCTATGGCGCGGCCGGCTCCGTCGTGCTCATCCTGCTCTGGATTTATTATTCCGCCCAAATTTTCATCTTTGGGGCGGAATTGACCCGCTTGTATGCGGAGCGTTACGGCTCCCGCAATCGGGGCTAAAATTAGCAATCCCTGAGTCGCGCAGGGACGGCAGAAGATAACCCAGCGCTTTAGCGCTGGGAAGAAACTACCGGAGGGGCGCGAGTCCCGGAGGGACGAAAGAAAACGTCCACTTCTTTCGTCCCTCCGGGACTCGGGCAGCACCACGCCAAGCCACCCCCGCAATTCCGCGTTTGACGAAAATGGGACGGCGTCGTAGGCTTTCCGCATCATGGGCTTCTTTAACATCGGCTGCAAAGTCGAGAACCACAAGGACGGAAAATCCGCCGTGGTTCCCAAACTTGCGGTGAGGAAAGCCTGCTCCATGTTCACCTGGATAGACGCGCATGTTTTGGAGAAACTCGGCATCGAACGCCGCAAGAAAGACATCCAAATTCGCATGGCAAACGGGGCAATTATCATCCGCTCCGTCGGCTATGCTGTTTTAAGGGTGGATAAAGCGGAAACCACCGATGAAGTAGTTTTCGCCGAACCGGGCGACCTCCTCCTGCTCGGCTGCCGCGCTCTGGAAGGATTAAATTTGCGCGTGGACTCCCGCGCCAAAAAACTTGTCGCCGCCGGGCCGGTAATTGCGGCATGAGGGTGCAATTCATTTTTCGCCAATCAAATGTCTGTGCATGATGTAGCAACGATTGCAGATCACTATGCTGCTTGCTGGGGTTCCCGGGGAAATCCAGTTCCCTGGAGTACCGGTCCGATCTGGCAATTGCCTCCCGGATTCTGCATTTTATCCTTTGCCCCAAACGACGATCGCCGAAGGTGGACTTATGGCACTTGCGGGATGTCCCTACAAGGCGACGCACCGGCGTTGGAACTACATCTCCATTCGCCGGTTGAATCTTTGGCGCATGTGGAGTTACTCACCGCGATTGCCCATTACCACCTGACCGGGGCTTATCTGGGCCTTGGTCACACGGTAAATTTTGGGCGACCGTGGTTACCCAAGTCCCTTTGTGACCATGGATTGATCTCCCTGCCCTTTCTGGATGGACCAAAGCTCGAAAATCTTCAGGGTCCCGCGGGAAAAATCCGGTTTCTATGGCTGTTGCCGGTTACGGCGGAAGAAGTTAAGTTCAAGAAGGCCTTCGGGAGTGAGGCCCTTGAGCAACGATTCGAGGCAGCCAATTTCAATTACCTTGAACCATTTAGAAAAAGCGTGGTTTGAATTAAACACTAACCACACCCCCGCAGGCACTTCTTCGGGCTCGATCCATTTGACGTATTGGCGCAGTGATGGTGTGTTTACTCAAAACTCCTCCGTCATAAACTTGTCGCCATGTTCGGGATTCGGGCGCACCTCCCGGGCTTTGGGATCCACCACGAGGTCGAGGTATTCCAAGGGAATTTGCCCGAGCAAATTCGGCAAGTGCTCGTCTATGTCCACCACGTCAAAATTGCCGCTGCGCTGCATCAATTCCAACCGGACTGGCTCAAAAACATTTCGGGTCCGGTCGCCATTGGTGGTGCGCGTGACAACCTCGTCCACTTTGAGCAAACCCAATCGCTGAATGACGCTCGGCTTCAGATACAACCGCGTGGCCCCTGTGTCCACCAGAGTTTCAACCTCGATTTCGCGCGGCGCACATGTCGCCAGCCCGCGCTGTTGCAGCACGAGATCGCCCTGATTGGTCAATTTCACCCTCGCCGTAACTTTACCCATACGTTGTGGTTATCTCTTGATCCGGCCACTTTGGCAAATCCGAATTCACACCCCCGCGGGTACCGGGTGTGTGACCGGAAAGTGACCTTTTTTTGAGTTTCGAGTGAAAAAAGGGTGATTTTCAGCTTGACAATTATATCTATAAAGATATAATATAGTCATGACCTCATCCTCGATCTCGCTGGAACA
>Ga0265319_1000917_pt1 | contig 18532 bp, 19 predicted proteins | sample 4824metaG_FD_192443 | JGI IMG/M metagenome (GOLD analysis project Ga0265319, IMG submission 192443) | Rhizosphere microbial communities from Carex aquatilis grown in University of Washington, Seatle, WA, United States - 4-8-24 metaG | ecosystem: Host-associated > Plants > Roots > Rhizosphere >...
CGGCCTCGGGAGCCGCTGTCGGCTCAGGCTCGGGCGCCTTCGCGGCTGCGACCGGCGCGGCCTCGGGAGCCGCTGTCGGCTCAGGCTCGGGCGCCTTCGCGGCTGCGACCGGCGCGGCCTCGGGAGCCGCTGTCGGCTCGGGCTCGGGCGCCTTTGCGGTTGCGGCCGGGGCCGGGTCGGGTGAGTTCGCGCCGCCGGCCGGGTCGGTGTCGGGAGCATTCGCGGCTGGGGCCGGCTCGGCTCGTGCTGTGCTTGCCGCCGGCGCGGTGGGTGTCGGTGGCTGCGGGGCGGCCCGTCCGGCGGCTGGGCCAGCGGCTACGCGGGCGCGCGCTGGCGGCGTGGCCGGGGCGGCCTCCTGAGCCGGCGTCGCGAGGGCCTCGGCCTGGGCTGCCGCCGCAGCTGCCTCCGCGGCTGCCGCTTCGGCCGCTGCTGCCGCCTCGGCTGCCGCAGCTGCCCGCTCCTCCGCCTCCTTGCGTGCGCGCTCCTCCGCCTCCTTGCGCAGACGCTCCTGTTCGGCGCGGTAGATGCCGGCCTCTTTGGCGACGACGTCGCCGATCGCCTTGGTGATGATCGAACACGAGCGGATCGCGTCGTCGTTGCCGGGGACAACGAAGTCGATTCCGTCGGGGTCGCAGTTCGTGTCGACCAGGCCGATGATCGGAATCCGCAGTCGCTGCGCTTCGCGAACGGCGATCACCTCGGTCTTCAGGTCGATGATGAAGATCGCGTCCGGCGTTCCCTTCATGTTCTTGACGCCGCCGAGGTTCGCGCGAAGCTTCGCGAGGTCGGCCTCCGCCGCCATGCGCTCGCGCGTGGGTAGCAGCGCGAGCTGTCCCTCGGTCTCGTAGCGCTCAAGATCGTGCAGTCGGCGGATGCGTTCGCTGATCGTCTGGAAGTTCGTCAGGAGGCCACCGAGCCAACGGTGGTTGACAAAGGGCATTCCGGCGTCGGCGGCGACCTGTGCGACCGAGTCGCGGGCCTGCTTCTTGGTGCCGACGAACAGAACGGTGCCGCCCCGGTGTGCAACATCAGCGGCAAAGTCGAGCGCCGATTCGAGCAGGCGCTGCGTGCTCAGCAGATCGATGATGTAGATGCCGTCGCGCTCACCGAAGATGAACCGGCGCATCTTCGGGTTCCAGCGTCGCGTCTGGTGGCCGAAGTGGACCCCGGCCTCCAGCAGGTCTCTCAGCTCGACTCGAGCCACGGTGCTGCTCCTTTTTTGTGTTGCGGATGCCGCACGGCGGGTTGCGCGGACCCGAACTCGACAGCTCGGGCAGGCGCGCGACCCGGACGCCGCGCGGGTTGGGTTTAGTTGCCTACCACGAGGATACGCGACGGCACTCCTGGCGTGCGCGCTCGCTCACCTGCGCGAACGCGGCTGGCGCGACGGTGAGCTGCCCGAAAACCGCGGCGCCCGCGCTCAGTCACCCGCGCGGGCGCGGGTGAGTGCTACGGCGAGGTCCGCGGGCAGTGGAGAGTCGAAGCTCAGACGTTCGCCTGTCGTGGGTTGGTCGAGCTCGAGATGAGCTGCGTGAAGGAATTGGCGGCGCAGGCCGTAGGACGGTGCCGGACCGTAGTGCGGATCGCCGATCACGGGATGCCCGATGGCCTGAAAGTGCACGCGGATCTGGTGCGTGCGGCCCGTCTCGAGCGTCACCCGCAGGAGGCTCGACGCGGGAAGCGCCTCGACGAGTGTGAAGTGGGTCTTCGCGTCGCGCGGGCTGGAGCTGTCAAGTGACATCCGCTGGGGCGCGCGGCGGTCGCGGCCGATTGGCGCCTCGATCGTGCCGCCGCGCGACGGCGGGCAGCCCGCGACCAGCGCGATGTACTCCCGAACGATTCGCCGCTCACCGAGTGCGGTTTTGAGCGTCCGGTGGGCGGCTTCGCTCTTGGCGACGACGAGCAGACCGGATGTGTCCTTGTCGAGCCGATGGACGATCCCCGCGCGCCATGGATCGCCGCCTGCGGCGCCACGGCTCGCGAGCGCCTGCGACATCGTCCCGCTGCGATGTCCGGCTCCTGGATGCACGACCATTCCGGCGGGCTTGTCGACAACCAGGATGTCAGCGTCCTCATAGAGCGCGGCGGGCCCCTTGCCGTCGCTGTCGGCGTCGTGCGATGGCAGCGGCGGCGCAGAGACCTGGAGGTGCTCCCCTCCGGTAAGCAGCGTGGACTTCTGCGCCTTGCGGCCGTCGATCGTCACCGACCCGAGCGTGATCCACCGCTCCGCCTGCGACCGCGAGCCGGCATGCACCGCCAGGAAACGGTCGAGGCGCTGGCCAGCCGCCTCAGGCGGGACGCGGATTTCCACTGCGGCCGATCAGGAGGACCAGAGCCACGACACCGATCGTGATCGCGCTGTCGGCGAGATTGAATGCCGGCCAGTCGGGCAGCTTGATGAAGTCGGTCACCGCGCCGACCCGCAGGCGGTCAACCAGGTTGCCCACCGCACCGCCGGCGATCAAGCCCGTCGCCAGCCAGAGCCACGGCACCGCACGATGACGGTGAAAATACGTTCCTAGCAGGGCCAGAACCACAAAGGCGAGCAGCGTCACAGCCACCGCGCTGCCGCTCAGCGTGCTGAACGCGACGCCGCTGTTGGTGGTGTGCACGAGTTGCACGACACCCGGCAGGAGATCGCGCGCACCGCCAAGCCGGATGCTGCTGCGAATGAGCGACTTCGTCAGCTGGTCGAAGGCGATCACGACGGCGGCGACCACGACAGCACGCGGCCACGGGCTAGCCACTGATCGCGCGGGCGACGAGAGAGCCGGCGAGGCGGACGAGGAGGATCGCCAGGATCGGGCTGAGGTCAAAGCCACCGAACGGTGGAAGAATCCGGCGGAAAGCCCGTAGGAGCGGCTCGCTCACGTCGCGCAGGAACGTCAGGACGGCGTCGGTCCAGCGGCTGTAGGGGATTCGCAGACCTGCCATGAAGAACATGTTGCTGACGATGTAGAGCACGATCGCGATCGTGTAGACCCAGGAAAGGTCATTCACGAACTGCGCCAGGTGGTCGCGCAACGACGTGGCCGCGAGCACGATCATCGCGGCCGGTCGCCGCCGACCACGGCGGCTGCGGCGTCGCTGAATGCCGTACGGATACCCGCTCGTTCGAGAACGCGCAGGCCGCGAGCGGTCATACCGCCCGGCGAGGTCACCTCACGGCGCACTGCCAGCGTGTCCATCCCGCGTTCGTGGAGCAGCGCGGCCGACCCGGCGAGCGAGGCGCACACGAGCTGAGCGGCCTGCGCGGCCGGAATCCCCTGCGCGACGGCCGCATCGACCCACGCCTCGGCGATCAGCGACACGTACGCCGGCGCCACTCCGCTGACCGCCGTCGCGGCATCCATCAGCCGCTCCGGCAGGCGCGCCACGAGGCCGACCGCCCCAAGCGCCGCATCCAGGCCATCGTCGCCGCAGACGCAGACGACGCCCTTGCGGACCGCGACCGCAGTATTTGGCATGGCGCGGGTGAGCGTCGCACCGGCGAACGCCGCGGCGAGCTGCTCGAGGCTCACCCCACCTAGCAGCGACAGCACCACCTTGGCTCCGGCAAGCTCCCCCAACACAGCCTCCAGCTGAGCCGGCTTGTGCGCCAGTACGACGACGTCAGCGCGGGCAGCCAGCTCGGCGTTCGAGACAGCCTCCCCCCCAACGAGCGCCGCAAGTGCCACGGCTCGCCCGGAGCCACCGTCTGAGAACAGCGCCGGCTCACCAAGCCCCAAGGCAAGAGCCCGAGCCATATTCCCAGCGCCGACAAATCCCCAGGTCATAGCCCAAGGCTACCTTCCAACCCACCAAAACCACCTGTACGGCACCGAACGCACGGCATCCTCGTCACCCAACCAGCCGGCCGGCCACCGCGCAACACAACGCACCGCACCGGATTTTCCGAAAAGCGGAAAACCGCCGCCTACGCTTGGTTGAAGAACCCCTTCTCGATCAGCCGCGCGCGCTCCTCGGCCGACAGCTCCACGTTACGAGGGGTCAGCATGAAGACCCGATCGGCGATCCGCTGCATGCCGCCGTCGAGTGCGTAGGTGAGGCCGCTGACAAAGTCGATCATGCGCCGGGGAAGGTCCTGGTCGGCTTCTTGCAGGTTGATGATCACGGGAATGTCGCGTTTGAACTTGTCCGCGACCTGCTGAGCATCGTTGAACGACTTGGGGTGAACCACGTGGACCTGGAAGTCGCGGTCGTCGCGGCGTCCGTTCGAGCGCCCACCGGGAACCGACCGAAGAACGGTCTGCTGGCGTCCCGTCCGCGGGGACTCCTCGCCGAAGATGTCGTCGATGTCGTCGGGGCGGCGTCGCGGCGCGAGCCGGCGGACGTTGGGCCGTTCGCGGTAGCGATCCTCGAGCGCGACCTCCGGCCCGGTGTCGGGATCGTAGTTGTCGTCGTCGTCGTATTCCTCGGCCAGGCCGAAGTAGACGAGCGTGCGATGCCAGGAGTCTTTGAGCGCCATGGTTCGGGTGGTTGTTTCGCGTAGCAGCCGGTAAACCCTGCTACTTACACAAACTCTAGCGCGCCGCAGTACTTCTGCGATACAGGCTTGTGCCGATCCGCACGATGCTCGCACCGCATTCAACCGCCACCTCGTAGTCCTGGCTCGTGCCCGCGGACACGTGGCGGAGCCCCCGCTCGCGGGCGAGCGCCGCCAGCGCGGTGAAATACGGTCGGTTCGTCTCGGGATCGTCGGTCTGCGGCGGCATCGTCATCAGTCCGACGACCCGCACCGGGCTGCGCGCGATGAAGGCGTCCAGCTGGGCCAGCGCGATCCCCGCCTTCCCAGGCTCCCCCGCGATGTTGACCTCGACGAGGATCTCGAACGTCGGCGGCGCGCAGGCGGCAAGCGCCGCCAGCGCGGAGTCGCTGGCGACCGAGTGGATCAGCTCGACGTGCGGAACGATCAGCTTCACCTTGCGCGACTGCAGCGCTCCGATGAAATGCCAGCGCAGGCGTCCGCGGGCGAACCGATCCTTCTCGATCAGCTCCTGCGCTCGGTTCTCGCCGACGAGCGTGATTCCAGCGTCGGCGACCACCTCGAGGTCCGGCCCGCCGAGATACTTGACCGCAGCGAGAATCTCGACGTCGGCGGGGTTGCGCCCCGCCCGCATCGCCGCAGCCGCCACGCGCTCGCGAACCACGGCGACGTTCGCCCGGACGTCATCGAGTCTCAGCGGATCCATGCGATCCCGGCCTGGCGCCCGGTGTCGGGACCGTCCCGCCGGTGCGAGAAATGCGTGCCCCGCGGCGCGCAGAGCGTGCAGACGCCGACCGCCGTCACCGACGCGACGCCCACCTCGGTGAGCGCTACGGCTGCGAGGGCGGGCAGGTCGATGCGTCCGTGCCCCTTCACGGAGGACCGTCCAAGCGCCTCGTGGACCTCCGCCCCCGCCTCGTAACAGCAGCCGGCCGCTGCGGGGCCGATCGCGGCCTCGAGTCGTCCGCTGACCCCGAGGGCGCGGAGCTCCGCCACCCCGCGAGCGATCACGCCCGACGCGAGCCCGCGCCAGCCGGCATGCACCACGCTGACGCCGCCGGCGCCCGCGATCACGATCGGCAGGCAGTCGGCCACGTGCACCGCCAGCGGCGTCCGGCTGGCGGTGGTCGCCAGACCGTCCGCTGTGGCGACCGCGACCTCGTAGCCGGCACAGCGCTCGACGGTCGCGACGACGGCGCCATGAACCTGGCGCGGGACCGCGACGCCGGGCAGGCCGTGACGAGCAAGCAGCGCGGCTCGGTTGCCGAGCACCTCGACCGTCGCCGGGCCTTCGGTGCGGCCGAGGTCGCCGTCGGAGCGGTCGGTGAACAGGGCGGTCGCATGGGCCAGCTCGACCGTCGCGCTCACGACCCCTCCCGAACGCCGGGCGTGATCGCAGCGTGCCTCGCAGCACGGGCGCACGAGCAGGGTGACACGCTCACGCCTCCTCGCCCAGGGCGCTGGCGAGCTCGACGTCGCGACCGCCGGTGAGCTCGCCGTCGAGCTTGCGCCGCAGTGTGCGGTCGAGCCGCGCACCGATCTCGACGCCGGCCGGTACCCCCGCCGCGAGAAGGTCGTCGCCGCCAATGTCGAGGGCGACGTGGCGGAGAGTCGACAGCCAGCGCGCCGCGGCCTGCGCCGGCCCGAGCGCGCCGGCGATCGCCACCACCTCCGGCGGCACACCGCGCAGCGCTTCGCGCAGCTCGCTCGGCGTGGCGCAACGCTCGATCGCACGCGCGAGCGAGGGTGCCTGCTTCGCTCCAACGACCACGTCACGCTCGCTCGCGGTCAGCTCGAGGTCAGCAATCCACTCCTGCGGAGCGCGCTCTCGCGTCACCGTGGCGAGAATCACGAGATCGGTCTGCGCATCCGGCGGCGTCAGCGCGAGCGCCCGCTCGATCAGTTCGCGGTCCACCGTGACCGGCAGCCGGCCGGCGAGGTCGCGCAGCGGGGCGATCGGATCGTCCTCAGCCAGGATCAGCCGCAGCTCCGCGCCGATGCGCGCGCCGCTGACGCTGTCGAACGCCGCCGCGTCGGCGAGTTCTCGGGTGTGCGGGTCGATCTCGAATCCGAGCCGATGCGCGTAGCGCACGAGGCGCATGACGCGGGTCGGGTCGTCCACAAAGCCGGCGTCGTGGAGCACCCGCAGCCGCCGAGCGGCGAGATCGTCCGCCGCGCGAGCGTCCGCGATCATCTCGGCGCCGGCCAGTGTCACAGCGATTGCGTTCACGGAGAAGTCGCGGCGCCGCAGATCGTCGGCCAGCGTGGCCGGCGCGACCTGCGGGAGCGCCCCGGGCTTCGAGTAGGTCTCGGTCCGTGCCATCGCGATGTCGATCGACCAGCCGTCGCGCTCGACTCGAGCGGTCCCGAACGCGGCGTGCTCGGTCACCGTGCCGCCGATCTCGTGCGCGAGCGCCGCGGCGTCGCCTTCGACGACGATGTCGATCTCTCGCGGACTGGATCCGAGCAGCGTGTCGCGGACGAAGCCGCCGACCACGGCCGCGCGAGGAGCGCGAGCGGCCAGCGCCGCGGCGCCGTCGCGGCGGGCAGCGAGGGCCTCGATCACCATTTCGGGTGCAAAGGACTGGCTTGCCGACATCGTTTGAGTCTAGGCTGACGGACGCAATGGCCGACCAGCGAGACATCGACTTCACCTATTCACTCACCGATCGCGTCTTTCGCCTCAGCATGGGCGAGCTGGCGGACTTCAGCGGCGCGAAGTACGACGGCGACTTCTCGCTGACGCTCGCGCAGGCGCAGGCGCGCAAGCACGAGTACATCGCGGAGCAGATCGGGATCGACCCCGGCCGGCGGGTTCTCGACCTGGGCTGCGGCTGGGGGCCGCTACTGCACTTCATTCGCGAGCGTGGCGCCGACGGCGTCGGCGTGACGCTTTCGCGCGCCCAGCTGGCCTCGTGCCGGCGGCACGGACTCGACGTTCACCTGGCGGACGCGCGCCAGGTGACGCGTGCATCGTTCGGAGCGTTCGATGCGGTCGCAAGCCTCGGTGCGTTCGAGCATTTCTGCTCACCCGACGAGTACCGCGCCGGCCTCCAAGAGGACCTCTACCGCCGGCTGTTCGAGCACGTCGCGGGACTGCTGCCTGACAAGGGGCGGTTCTACCTACAGACGATGGTGTTCGGGCGCAACATGATCGCGCTCGACGAGGTATCGGTCAAAGCGCCACGCGATTCCGATGCTTTCGTACTGGCGTTACTCGGACGCCAGTTTCCGGGCTCGTGGCTGCCAACGAGCGAGCGGCAGGTGATCGAGTGCGCATCGCCTCACTTCAGGCTGGTTTCGGCTCAGAGCGGGCGCGTCGACTACATCGAGACGATCAACCAGTGGAACGCGCGGATCGGCGCGCGCAGCCTGCGCAAGTCACTCCTCAAGGCGCGGCTCCTGCCGCGCTGGCTGCTCAGCGAGGACTTCCGGTTCGCGTTCACATCAGGGGTCAGCGCGAACAAGGTCTGCTTCGAGCGCGAACTGCTCGACCACTTCAGGTTTGTTCTGGAGAAGAACTGAGGCGGACCGCTATCCCGGCGTCGGCGATGTGCCGCTTGGCCTCCGCGATCGTGTAGGTGCCGTAGTGGAAGATCGACGCGCAGAGCACCGCGTCGGCCCCGGCCTCGAGCGCCGCCACGAGGTGGTCGAGCGTTCCAGCGCCTCCTGAGGCGATGACCGGCACGCCCACGGCTGCGCTCACCGCGGCCGTCAACGGCAGGTCGTAGCCGTCGGTGGTCCCGTCGCGGTCCATGCTCGTCAGCAGGATCTCCCCAGCACCGCGCTGCACGCCCTCGCGCACCCAATCGAGAACGTCGCGCTCCACCGCCTCGCGGCCGCCGCGCACGTGGACGCCCCAACTTGCGTCGCCGGTGGCCTTGGCGTCGATCGCGAGCACGACGCACTGCGATCCAAACTGGGCCGCCAGCTCGTCGACGAGGCCCGGACGTGCGACCGCCGCGCTGTTGACCGAAACCTTGTCGGCGCCGGCGTCGAGAACCGCCTGCGCGTCCGCGACCGAGCGGATGCCGCCGCCCACCGTGAACGGGACAAAGACGTCGTCGGCTGTGCGCCGCGCGAGGTCGACGATCGTGTCTCGCTTCTCATGGGTCGCGGTGATGTCGAGGAAGACGAGCTCGTCGGCACCGCCACGGTCATACAAAGCCGCCAGCTCAACCGGGTCGCCCGCGTCGCGGAGCTCGAGGAACCGCGTCCCCTTGACCACCCGTCCGCCGTCGACATCGAGACAGGGGATGACGCGCTTCAGGTGCACAGGACCGCGTTCGCCTCGGCAATCGTGAAACGGCCTTCGTAGAGGGCCTTGCCTGTTATGAGGCCGGCGAGCTTTGGGTGGTGCAGGTTCTTGAGGGCCTGCAGATCCTCGAGCGATCCGATGCCGCCGGCGTAGATCAGCTCGCCAGCGGCGTCGGCGATGGCGTGGAGTGCGTCGAGGTCGAGGTTTCCGAGCATGCCGTCGCGCTCGATGTCCGTGTAGATGATGGTGGCGACCCCGCTCGCCGTCAGGGCGGTTGTGGCGTCGACTGCTTGGAGCTCGGTCGTTTCGAGCCAGCCGGAGGTTGCGACGGTGCCGTTGCGGGCGTCGACTGAGACGACGATGCGCTCGCCGTGCCGTTCGAGGGCTCGCTCGAGGAGATCGGGGTCCTTGAAGGCGGCTGTGCCGATGATCGCGCGCTTTGCGCCGGCGGCGAGAACGGCGTCGATTGCGTCGATCGAGCGCAGGCCTCCTCCGAACTGGACCTCGAGATCGGTCTGGAGCGCAATCGTCCGCAGGCTGTCGAGGTTCGCGGGCGCACCCTGCCGCGCGCCATCGAGATCCACAACGTGAAGGTGCTCCGCGCCGTCTGACGCCCATTGCCGCGCAGCGGCAATGGGCTCAGCGGCATACGTCGTTGAACGGTCGAAGTCGCCCTGGGAGAGGCGGACGACGTGCCCGTCGAGGATGTCCAGCGCGGGATAGAGGATCACGCCGCGGGGACGCAGACCGAGACGAAGTTCGCGAGTAGACGCAGGCCGTCGAGCGAGGACTTCTCGGGATGGAACTGCACGCCGGTAAAAGAGCCCCGCGACACCGCGGTCACGAAGGATCGCCCGTACTCGGCTTCGCCCAGGATGTCCGCGGGATCCGCCGGCTCGCAGGCGTAGCTGTGTACGTGGTAGTAAGCGACGTCACGCGCCACGCCGTCGAGGATCGGCGAATCCTTGCGCCAGTGGACCGCGCTCCAGCCGATGTGCGGCAGCTTGTGATCGGGTGCCGGCAGCTCGGTTACCGCTCCCGGCACGATCCCCATCCCCTTTGCGCCGCCAAGCTCGTCAGAGCGGTCAAAAGCAAGCTGAAGCCCCAGACAGATACCCAGCACCGGTACGCCAGCACGAACCTGCTCGACCAGAAAATCGTCAAGACCAAGCGCCCTCAGGTTCTCGATCGCGCGCGGGAACGCACCCACTCCCGGCAGGACCAAGCCGGCGCAGCCCGCGAGCACCACGTGGTCAGACGACACGACCACGCGCGCGCCAACATGCTCGAGCGCCTTCTCAACCGACCGCCGGTTTCCCATCCCATAGTCCACCACCCCAACCAAAGCGCCACCCAGCGCCTGCCCAGCACGCGAGGACGGCGATACGAGGCCACTCACAGCACACCCTTCGTCGAGGGCACACCGGTCTCGGTCGGATCGAGCTCAACAGCCGCCCGCAGCGCTCGGCCGAACGCCTTGAACGAGGCCTCGATCATGTGATGGGCGTTGCCTGGTGCCTCGAGCGCGATGTGGATCGTGAGCTTCGCGTTGTTGGCTACCGCGCGGAAGAACTCCTCGAGCAACTCGTGCTCGAAACCGCCGGTTGCCCCGGGCGGGAGGTCGCCGGTGAGCGCGAGGTACGGCCGGCCGGAGATGTCGATCGCACAGAGTGCGCGAGCCTCGTCCATCGGCACGATCGCATCGCCGTAGCGGTAGATCCCGGCGCGGTCGCCGAGCGCCTCGTCGAGCGCCTGGCCGAGAACGATCGCTGTGTCCTCGACCGTGTGGTGGCCGCCGGTCTCGAGATCGCCGGTGACCGCGACGTCGAGATCGAGGCGCCCGTGGCGAGCAAGCAGGTCGAGCATGTGATCGAGGAAGCCGATCCCGGTCAACCGCTTGCCCGCGCCGGTACCCTCCAGCGTGAGGCTGAGCGTGACCTTGGTCTCGCGAGTCTCGCGAGTGATCTCGGCGCTGCGGGTCATGGTGTCTGATTGTCCTCGATCGAGGGGACGCGGGCGCGCATCGACTCGGCGTGCAGGGAGAAGCCCTCCGCGAGAGCGATCGGAGCCCCCGCGGCGATCAGCGCGGGTAGTGCCGACGGAGTGATCCGCACCTCGGCCATGTTGCGCCGGAAGTGAGCCGGGTTAAGGCCAGAGGCGAAGCGCGCCGAGCCGGCGGTCGGGAGGATGTGGTTCGAGCCCGCGACATAGTCGCCGAATGCGGTCGCGGACGCCCACCCGACGAAGACGCAGCCGGCGCTCCGTACCCCACCGGCGAGCTCCTCGGCGCCCGGCCCGATCAGTTCGAGGTGCTCGGGCGCATAGGCGTTGGCCAGCTCGAGCCCCTGGTCGAGGGATGCTGTCTCGACCAGCGCGCAGGTCGCGTCGGTCGATGTCCGGTGGGCTCGTTCGAGCGCGACGATGTCGGCCTCGAGGAGGTCGAGGAGCTCGCGCTGCGGCGATGCCGCGATGACGACGGTCGCGGCTCCGTGCTCGGCCTGAGCCAGAAGGTCGAGCGCGATCAGGCGGATCGAACCAGGGTCCTGCCCGTCGAACAGCACGAACAGATCGCTTGGGCCAGCGAAGCCGTCGATACCAACGCGGTCGCTGACCAGACGCTTCGCCTCCTGCACGTAGAGGTTCCCCGGGCCGACGATCACGTCGACCCGCGGGATCTGCTCGGTCCCGATCGCGAGCGCGGCAATCGCCTGCGCGCCCCCGACCCGGTAGACCTCCTCGACGCCCGCAAGCGCGCACGCGCCAAGCAGCACCGGATCGGTCGGCGGCGGGCTGCACACCACCACCTCGGGAACACCTGCAGCGCGAGCGGTGACGACGCCCATCACGACGGTGCTCGGGTAGGGGGCCTGACCGCCCGGGACGTAGACGGCGGCTCGCGCGACGGGAACCTCGCGCAGTAACACGTGATGGCCCTGCGGCAGCGTGGTCTCGCGCGGCTCGTGTGCTGCTCCCCAGCCGACGGCGGCGACGTTTGCGATCGCGACCTCGAGGCCGGCGCGGACGTCCGGCGCGAGCGAGTCGAGGGCCGCGCTGAGCTCCGCGGCGGAGACCCGCGCGTGCGGCGCCGGCGACTGGTCGAACCGCGCCGTGTACTCGGCCACCGCTACGTCGCCCCGCGCCGCGACGTCGGCGATGATCGCGGTCACGGCCGCGGTGACGTCGGCGGCGCCGGGCACGAGCCCCCTGATCTGGGCCACGGTTCCGGCCCCCGCGGTCAGTCGCTCAAATCGCACGGGCGCGCTCGAGCAGCTCGTCGATCGCTGCCGCCTTCAGCTTGTGCGCCACCGGGTTGGCGATCAGCCGCGCCGTGCACTGCGCGATCTCCTCGCGGATCACGAGGTGGTTTTCTCGCAGTGTCGTGCCGGTCGCCGTGAGGTCGACGATCGCCTCCACGAGGCCGGTCAGCGGCGCCAGCTCCACCGACCCCTTGACCTCGATGATCTCGGCCTGCCGGCCCGTGTCCTCGAAGTAGCGCGAGGCGACGCGCGGGTACTTGGTCGCGACGCGGATCACCCCGAGGCGGCGCAGCGCCTCGACCGCCGGGTCGGGCCCCTCGCGCGTCGCCATCACCATCGTGCAGCTACCGAACCCGAGGTCACGCAACTCGTATACGTCGCGACTGGCACCCGGGACGGCGGCATCGGTCAACTCCATCAGAACGTCCTTGCCGGTCACCCCGAGATCGGCGGCTCCCGCGGCAACGTAGGTCGGGACATCCGACGGCCGCATGGTGATGAGTCCGACGTCACCGAAGACGAGCTTGCGATCGTTGCTTCGGACCTCGTCGGTACGCACGCCAAGGACGTCAAGCCAGTCGAGCGTCTCCTCGAACAGCGCGCCACGCGGCACGGCGATGATCAGGCCGTTGGTGCTCATCAAAGGCGCTCCTCGGCGGCGAGCGCGAGGTGCAGACGGTCGACCTCCAGGGCGAAACCGACCGCCGGAAGGCTTCGGCCAAACTCGCCGAGCAGGTTGTCGTAGCGGCCGCCGCCACCGATCGGCATCCCGAGCGCGGGGTCGTAGACCTCGAACACCGCACCGGTGTAGTAACCGGGTCCACGCGACAGGCCGAGGTCGAAGATCACACGCGCCGCCACATCCGCATCGAGCAGGTCGTGAACCGCCCGCAGGCCGGCAACCGCGTCGGCCACCGGACCGTGCGGGCCGTGCAGCACATCGGCGCCGCCGCGCAGCTGGGGCACCGAGAGCAGCATCTGGATCGCGTCGTCGGGGATCGCAAGGTCGCGCAGCCCTCGCTCGAGGCCGACGAAATCGCCGCGCGCGAGCTCGTCCAGTAGCCGGGCGCGGTCCTCGGTCTCGACGCCGAGCGAGTCGAGCAGCGCCGGGTAGAGCGTTGCGTCGCCGATGCCAACGCGGTAACGCGCGAGGCCGACCGCATCGAGCGAACGGCACAGCACGGTCACCGCCTCCGCCGTGCCGCGCGGAGCGGGCGCACCGATCAGCTCGACCCCGGCCTGGAGGAACTCGCGCGGCTGCCCGCGCTGGGGACGCACACCGCGGTAGGAGTGAGCGAAGTAGGAGAAGCGCAGAGGCGGGTCCGCGGTCGGGTAGCGCGTGGCGACAACGCGCGCGATCGGGACCGTCATGTCTGAGCGTAGGACGAGCACCGCGCCGTTCTCATCGAACACGCGGTACGCGGGACGCAGGCTCGCGAGCGGTGCGCGGGTGATGACGCTCTCATATTCGAGTGCCGGCGTATAGACCTCGCCGTAGCCCGCGTCGCTCCAGACGGTGCGCAGGGCTTCAGTGATTGCGCGAAGCTCGCGCATCTCGTCGGGGAGCACATCGCGCGTCCCGCTTGGGATCGGGTGGATCATTGCCGGGACGGTATAGATCCGGGTGTGCTCGCCGCGCCCCGCGCGGCTGCGCTCACGCGAATCGGCGGCGCGGACGCTCGACTGACGGCGCCTAGGCGAATGGGATCAGGGCGTCTGGCGCCAGCTCTGGTGGTGCCTCGGGGCGCTGTGCGGGGACCTGGCCGCGGCTGCGCGGCCGGCGCACGCGGATGTACTCGGCGAGGAAGTAGGAGCCGAGCACCAGAACCATTGCGACCAGCTGGGCGCTGAGGGTCTCGACGTTCGGGAAGAGCGAGAACCACGTGCCGAGCCAGCCAGGGAAGCTGACGCCGATCGGGGTGGTGCCGATCCACCCGGCCAGCTGCATCTCGTTGACCTGCTCCCCGACCATGACGAACAGCACCACGCAAAGCATCGCGCCCGTGACGATCAAAAGGCGCTTGTACGGGAGCTTCTGGTGCAGACCGAACGTGAGGACACCGACCGCGCCGGTGAAGAGAAGGCCCAGAAGCGCCCCCTCGAACACCACGCTGGAGCCCGAGCTCACGCGGATCGTCTGGAGGAAGATCACGACCTCGAATCCCTCGCGGTAGACGGATGTGAAACCGAGCAGCGCGAGGCCCAACATCATGCGCCGGAGGTTGCGGTCGCCGTCACCCCCGCCGAGCAATCCCCGACGGCGCTTGTGGTGATGGGATATCCAGCCGGTCCAGTAGACCCGGTGGAAGAACCAGTTCATCACGACGAGCAGGACGATGATGGCGGGGATTCCCGTCGCGGCCTGCACGTCGAGGCCGCGACCGCCGAGCTGGCCGATCAGCCAGACCGCGACGAACCACGTGCCGACCGTCGCCAGCAGGCCGAGGGAGCCGCCGGCGGCGACCGGCCGACGGTAGACCTTGTTCGCACCGAGGAAGCTGGCGAGCACAGCCGCGAGCACGAGAATCGTCTCGAGCCCTTCGCGGAAGACGAGGATCGCACTGTCGATTACCGCGGTGGTGCGGCTGAGGTGTCCCGCGTGGGCGACCAGAGCGGGGTTCGGAGTGCCGCCCCTGGCGTTCCAGCCGAGAACGACGGCGGTGACGCCGACCGCAAGCACGACCAGCGTCCATACGTATAGGTAGCGGTTGTGCGCGGGCGCCGCCGGGGACGACGCGCCGACGGCGTCGGGCTGGATGGTCTTGGAGGACAAGCTCGAACTCCTGCGGAGGACTTAGGGCACCCTAACACAGCGCCCTCCAGCGCAGCTGCGGCAAGACCCGCATGAGCTACGACTACTCGTAGCCGGCAGCAAGCACCGGCTCGGCCGGAACGCGTTCGATCTGTGCGCCGAGCTCGCGCAGACGCTCGTCGATCCGCTCGTAGCCGCGGTCGATCTGCGCGACGCTTCCGATCTCGCTGCGACCGTCGGCGCACAGCGCGGCGATCAGCATCGCCATGCCGGCGCGAATGTCCGGCGACTCCAGGCGCGCTCCGCGCAGGCGCCGCGGCCCGGTCACGATCGCGCGGTGCGGGTCGCAGGAGACGATGTCGGCGCCCATCGCCGCGAGCTTGTCGGTGAACACCAGGCGGCTCTCAAACATCCATTCGTGGATCAGGACCGAACCCTCGGCCTGTGTTGCCAGCGCGAGCGCAATGCTGGTGAGGTCGGCCGGAAACGCGGGCCACGGACCGTCCATCACCTTGCGCTTGTAGCCCCCGACGTCTGCCTTGACGACCAGTCTCTGGTTGCCTGGAACCACCACGTCGCCTCCGTCGAACTCGCTGTGCAGCCCGAGCTGGCCAAAGACCATGCAGATCATGCGCAGGTCCTGGGGGATCGTGTTCTTGATCCGCAACTCGCCGCCGGTCACGCCCGCGAGTGCCATGAAGCTGCCGATCTCGATGTGGTCGGGAGCGATCTCGTGCCGCGCGCCGTGGAGGCGTTCGGCGCCGTGGACGGTCAGGACGTTCGAGCCGATGCCCTCGATTCGTGCGCCCATGCTGACGAGCAGGCGCGCGAGGTCCTGGACGTGCGGCTCGCAGGCGGCGTTCGAGATGGTCGTGGCACCCGGTGTCAGCGCCGCCGCCATCAGAACGTTCTCGGTCGCCATCACCGATGGCTCATCCATGAAAACGTCGCCCGCTCGGAGCCCGTCGGGTGCACGCAGCACGAAGCCGTGCTCGTATTCGCAATTCGCGCCGAGGGCGCGGAAGCCGTCGATGTGAGGATCAAGACGGCGACGTCCGATGAAATCGCCGCCCGGCGGCGGCATCTCGGCCCGACCGAAGCGCGCGAGCAACGGACCTGCCAGCAGGAACGAGGCCCGGATCTCCTCCGCCACCTCGGTCTCCAGGGTCGCGGTGTCGACGTCGGCGGCGCAGAGCGAGAGCTCGTTTTCGCCGCGCCAAGCGACCTGCACGCCGATTCCCTCGAGAATCTCGAGCATGAAGTCGACGTCGCGGATCCGCGGGACGTTCACGATCTCCAGGGTCTCGTCGGTCAGAACCGACGCGGCCAGGATCGGCAGCGCCGCGTTCTTGTTGCCGGCGGGGGTGACCGTGCCGCTGAGCGGCACGCCGCCGGTGATGATGAACCGCTCCATGACGTCGTGAGCGTCCACGATTGCAGCCCTGCGGACGCGCCGCAAGCCTAACAGCCCCCGGGGGGCTAGCTAAGGCAGGGGCGCCCCGGCAAGTGCGGCGATGACGCCGAGAATGCCGGCGGTGAGCAGCGTCTGCACCACGCCGCGCCGAAGGAGCAGAAGCGCGACCGCAGCACCCGCAAGGACGCCGAACTGCCAGCCCTCGTGGAGCGCAAGCGCGAGGCTGACCGCGGCACCAAGGATCGCCCCGATCGCGGCCGGACCCGCGCCGTCGAGGAACGCGCGCGCGTGCATGTTGGCCCGGATGCGCTCGAAGCGGTTGCCCCCGAGCAGGATGAACGAGAACGACGGCGTGAACGCCACTAGCGACGCGAAGATGCCGCCGACGATCCCGTGCGCGGCGTAGCCGACGGCCGCGATCGTCGCAACCACAGGCCCGGGCGTGATCTGGCCGAGCGCAACCGCGTTCAGGAACTGTGCGTTGCTCATCCAGTGGTAGGTGTGCACGGCGTCACCCTGCATCAGTGGGACGATCACAAAGCCACCGCCGTAGGAGAGCGCGCCGACCTTGAATGCCGTCCAGGCGAGCGCTCCAAAGCCGCCGACGGCGGCAGCGGGCGCAAGGAGGCCGAGGATCCCGGCGTGGATCGACGGCTGCGGAGCCTGGCGCTGTCGCCGCGCAAGCTCGAGGAGCCCGCAGCCGACCAGCACCACCACGAGGTAGGGGCCTGCGAAGACCGCGCCGGCTCCGCCGGCCAGGAGATAGACCGCCCACATCACCTCGCGTGCGCGCTGCCCGCGCGCACGCTCGATGCTCGGAGCCAGAAACCCGCGCGCGGCCGCAAGCGCGACGGCGGCCACGGCAGCGCCGGCCCCGGCTCCCGCGCCACGGACCCAGAGCGGCGGCGCGTGGGCGAGAAAGACGACCGACAGCGCAAGGACGAGCACGACGGCGGGGATGACAAACCCGGCGCCGCCGACGATCGCACCTAGTGGCCCGGCGACCCGGTTCGCGCAAAAGATCGCCATCTGTGTGGATGCCGGTCCTGGCAGCAGGCCGCATGCCGCGTTCGCGTCCTCGAACTCGGTCGGGTCAAGCCAATGCTTGCGCTCGACGACAAGCTTCCGCAGCAGCGCGATGTGCGCCGGCGGGCCGCCGAACCCAGTGACGCCGATCCGCGTCCACTCACGGGCGACTGTCCCGAGCGACGCTGTCGGATCGTTGGGATCGGCGGATCGGCTGGAGGGCATCGGGGCACCCTACGGCGCGGGGGGCCGACGGAGTGCTACGCGGATGTAAACCGCGCGCACGACCGGCCGAACACATGTTCGCTGCAATTTCCCGTGCACGGCAAAACGCCCGCGGGTATTGGGCCTTTCGCGGATTCGACCGGCGTCTGAGAGGTGCTCCGCCGGTGTTCTGTCCGGCTCGGCTCCTACCTTTACGAACACATGTTCTGGCGCCAGCACCACACCTCCGCAGGATCCGGCGCCACACGTCGCGCGCTTGACCAGGTTCGTACCCTGCTGCTTCTCGACCCGCCGCCCTACGACTGGGCGACGGAGCTCGGGTGGCCGCCGTACGGCTCCGTCGAGTCGCGCGCGCTTCGGCTGTTCACGCCCGCAGATGGGCACTTTCCGCGGCAGCTGCGTTCGACCAGCTATCGCCGGCGGATCGGGACAGTGTCGGAGCGTCCACAGCAGTGCCTGCGCCCGATTCGACGCAGGGTTGTGCCGCAGGTCTGTTCACGACCCGCAGGCCGCGCGCTGGGTAAGCGCGTGGTAGGTCGCTGAGGCTGGGAGGCCGACCACGCCCCCCAACGGGGGCAGCGGCAGGGCCCGCGCCGGGGCTTCCGTTTTACGGAGAGCCCCGGCGTAAAGGGCGCGCGCTGACGGCACGCGGAGGGCCCCGCTCTCGCGAGGCCCTCGCTGCTACTGAAGAAACCGGCGGCGTCCTACTCTCCCGGGCCCTTGCGGGCCAAGTACCATCGGCGCTGAGGGGCTTAACTGCTCTGTTCGGAATGGGAAGAGGTGTTTCCCCCTCGCCATAGCCACCGGAAAACGGCGAGAAACCGCCCCGGCGGACCCTCAAAACTGCACAGCGCCACAAGTCGCGGGCATCACGAAGTTATCCGTCAAGCCCTCGACCCATTAGTACCAGTCTCCTGCAAGCGTTACCGCTCTTCCAGAGCTGGCCTATCAACCTGGTGGTCTACCAGGGGTCTTACTCCCTCTAGGGGATGGGAGAGTTCATCTCGAGGTTGGCTTCCCACTTAGATGCTTTCAGCGGTTATCCAAACCAGACGTAGCTAATCTGCGATGCCGTTGGCACGACAACAGAGACACCAGAGGTCTGTTCATCCTG
>Ga0265319_1000918_pt1 | contig 18484 bp, 16 predicted proteins | sample 4824metaG_FD_192443 | JGI IMG/M metagenome (GOLD analysis project Ga0265319, IMG submission 192443) | Rhizosphere microbial communities from Carex aquatilis grown in University of Washington, Seatle, WA, United States - 4-8-24 metaG | ecosystem: Host-associated > Plants > Roots > Rhizosphere >...
GTGACAGCTTGCGTGTCACGCCCAGGAATCGCCCTCGTGGGAGCTACAGCTCGCGGCGCCGGAAGGACAGGACGGCGAGGCCCAGGACGATTGCGAACCAGGCGGCGACCCAGGCCAGGTAGGCCGGCGACAGGCCGGTCGAGGCGAAGAATGGGTTGGCGGCGAGCTGCTCGCTCGTCCGGCCGCTGTCGGTGGCCACCGCGATCACGATCGGCGGCTCCAGGGCGTAGATCGCCCCGCGCCAGATCCCGTCGGTCGGCAGAAGGACCCGGCTGACGACCGCGATCTGCTCCATCAGGTCGGCCTTGAGGTACAGCCCAAGTCCGCCAAGGACCCCGGCGACCCAGCACATCCCGAACAGGACGACGGCGATCGCGCCGCCGGCAATTGACGGCAGGCGGGTCGAGAAGAGCAGGGTCAGGCTCAGGATCAGGATCGCCTGGAGGGCGATCGCGCCGGCCGCACCGAGCGGATCGGGCGGCCCGTAGCCGGAGGCCAGCTTCATCGCCCCGATCTCGAGCAGGCCCGAAGCCAGCGCATAGAGGCCGGCCACCAGGGCCAGGCCCAGCCAGCGGCCGGCCAGGAAGGTCGAGCGCCCGATCGGCCGGGCCAGGATCGCCAGCAGCACGCCGCTGTCGATGTCGGACGAGACGGCGGGCGCGCCGATGAACGCGGCGGTCATGGCCAGGATGAAGCTGAACATGAAGGCCACGACGATCAGCATCTGGCTGACCCCCAGCTGGACCTCGGTCTCGCTGCTGCCGTTCTCGCGGGCCAGCGACACCAGCCGGTCGAAGCCGAGCGCGGACAGCCCGACCACGAACAGGGTCAGGCCGATCAGGACCCACAGGATCCGGCGACGGAGGGCGTCGAGGAGCGTCAGCCGGACGATCACCAGCAAGGGCCGAACGACCGTGCTCATCGCGGCGTTCCTGGGTCCACCGCTCGGTGGGCTGCCGCGGAGCCCTCCGGATCGGGCGCTGCGCCGAGCAGCTCGAGGAAGCGCTCCTCGAGCGTCTCGCGGCCCTGGGCGACGGCATGGACCCGGCCGCCTGCCGCCACGATTCCGGCGACCACATCCGGGATCCGGGCCGGGTCGATCGGCCGGATCGTAAGCTCGTCGGGGTCGGCCGGGTTCGTCTCGACCGTCCCGTACGCGCCCAGTGCGGCTCGCGCTTCGGACGGCAAGTCGCTCACCCGGACGACGACCGCCTGCTCGCCGAGCAGCTCGTCGAGGGTGCCGCTGGCCACGACGCGGCCGCGGTTGACCACCGCCACCCGGTCGCACACGAGCTCGACCTCCGAGAGCAGGTGCGAGTTGAGGAAGACGGTCACGCCCCGGTCGCGGGCCGCCCGGATCACCTGGCGGACCTCGGTCCGTCCGACGGGGTCGAGGGCCGAGGTCGGTTCGTCCAGGAAGACGAGCTCGGGCGAGCCGAGAAGCGCCGCGCCCAGGCCGAGCCGCTGCTGCATCCCTTTCGAGAACGTGCCCACGGGATCGTTCGCCCGGTCGGCCAGGCCGACAGTCTCCAGGGCGTTCTGGACCTCTGCCGAGCGCCGGGTGGCCGGCAGCCGAGCCAGGTCGGCGTGCAGCCGGAGCACCTCCCGGGCGCGCAGCCAGGACTGGTAGCGGAACAGCTCGGGCAGGTAACCGATTCGGCGCCGCGTCTCGCGATCGCCGATCGGGGCGCCGAGGACGGTGCCCGAGCCCGAGGTGGCGGCAGTCAACCCCAGGAGCAGCTTGACCGAGGTCGTCTTGCCGGCGCCGTTCGGGCCCAGGAAGCCGAACACCTCGCCCGGCTCGACCCGCATCGACAGGCCGGCCAGGGCGACAGTCCGGCCGAATCGCTTCGAGAGCTCGCGCGTCTCGATCGCGGGCGCGGACGGGGAACCGGTCGAGTGGGCGCTCATCGCGGGCATCGTCGCATGGACGGCTCGCCGGCCGGGCCCGTGACGAGCAGTGGCGGCTCAGCCCTGATAGCGGAAGCAGCCCGGCAGGTGATCGTCGACGAGGCCGACGCTCTGCATGAAGGCGTAGGTGATCGTCGGCCCGACGAAGCGGAAGCCGCGCGCCTGGAGGTCCTTCGAGAGGGCGATCGAGACGGGCGTGCTCGCCGGGATCTGGCCGGCGACGGCATCGGCCGGCAGGATCCGGCCTGGGTCAGGCACGATGGTGCGCAGGTAGGCGTCGAAGCCGCCGAAGCCGCCCGAGAGCACCAGGAAGCCCGCGGCGTTGCCGATCGTCGCCTCGATCTTGGCCCGGTTGCGGACGATCCCGGCATCGGCCATCAGTCGTGCCCGGTCGTCGCCATTGAAGGCGGCAACGACGGCCGGGTCGAAACCCTGGAACGCCTGCCGAAAGGCGTCGCGCTTGCGCAGGATCGTCGACCAGGACAGGCCCGCCTGGAACGATTCGAGGACGAGCCGCTCGAACAGCTCGCCGTCATCGCTGGTCGGCCGGCCCCACTCGTCGTCGTGGTAGGCGGTCATCAGCAGGTCCGGATTCGGGCCGTCGGCGGCGGCCCACGGGCAGCGCGCGATCACGGGATCGGGGCGGTGTCGATCAGGGTGCTCCACATGTACGGGTCGGCCGCCGGCGAGCCGCTGTTGAACACGGAGCGGAAGACCGCCGCGCTGACGGTCTTCGAGCCGAGGCTGCCGAGCAGCACGACCTTGATCGGGCGGCCCGAGACGCCCTTGTCCGACAGGTCGAGCGAGAGCAGGGTCCCGGTGTCGGTGCGCGGGTCGGTGGCAAAGATCGCCGAGAGCTGGGCCCAGGTGTAGGCGGCGGTCTGCCAGGTCGCGTGAGGCGAGGAGCTGTCGTAGGAGGCGCCGTCGGGATCCCGGTCGGACGAGCCGCGCAGGTAGCTCGCCGGGCCGGCGACCAGGGCGCCGGTGTCGGAGGTGAAGACGTTCTCGTTGTCCTCGGTCGCGCCGCCGTCGGCCGAGTGGTAGAGGGCATTGATGATCGTCGAGCCGCTCTTGAGGACCTGGCCGGCGGTGGCCGTGACGATCGAGTTGGTCGTCGTCGTCTCGCCCAGGGAGCCGAGGTAGACCTGCGAGCGGCTGTCGTCGAAGAGGTCGTAGGCGCCGGTCGTGGGATGGACGTGCTCCTCGGCGTAGCTCCGGGCCGCGATCGCCTGGGCCTTGAGCGCTTCAGCCGGCCAGCTCGAGGGCATCTCCGAGGGCACCACGCCACGCAGGTACAGGTCGAGGCCGACCTCGTTCACCGCGATCACGCCGCTTGAGGTGGCCAGGAGGCGGATGACGCCGCGGTACGTGTCGTCGGCAACCGGCTTCGTATCGACCTCGAGCCGGCCTGGATCGGCGCCGGAATGGAGCCGGATGTCCGCTGCAGCCGACGTCGACTCGTGGAGCAGGCTGCCGCTGCTCGAGTTGACCTGGATCGCGAAGCCCGCGCCCGACGGCCAGACCGAGACCTTGGCGCCGATCGGGAATGTGCCGCTGATCCCGTCGATGGTGAACGGGGCGCCCCGGCCGTGAAGGATGATCGGTTTGGCGCCGGTCGCCTTGAACGGGGCCAGGACCAGGATCCGGACCGGCGAGCTGGCGCTGATCGTGGCCAGGGTCGTGCCCTGGTAGTAGTGGGCCAGGATCGTGGCCGCCGTCTGGCCGGCCAGCGCCCGGCCGCGGGCGCCGTACTGGCTCATCCCCACCCCGTGGCCATAGCCCCGGCCATAGAAGGTGACGGTGGGCGGGGCGAACGGCAGGCGATGGACCGACGGCTTCAGGCTTGGTACCGGCAAGGGCATTGCCGTTCCCGCTTTGGTGACAGGCCCGAGCGCCTGGACCGCGGCCGCCGGCAGCAGGGTGAGCGCGAAGAGCAGGGCGAAACCGGCGCCAAGGGCCGCCAGCCTCTTCCTTCGGCCCGATTGTCCGGGCAATTCGCTCATCGCTCCTTCCGGTCGGGCAGGTGGCTCGTGCCGGCCATTCGTTCGTGTAGCGTACTGCCATGGAGAGTGCGGTCCACGCAGCGGAGGTCCTGGCCGGCCTGTTCCTGATCGGCTACGTGGCCTGGGACGTATTCACGACGGTGGCCCTGCCCCGGCCGACACCGTCGACCTACCGGCTGGCCCGCAACCTGACCCGGCTGTCGTGGCGGGGCTGGCGCTGGATGGCCCGCCGGATCACCGACGCCGACCGGCGCGAGCGGGTGCTGGGCGTCTTCGCCCCGTTCCTCGTGCTGCTCCTGCTGGTCGCCTGGGTCCTGATCCTGATCGTCGGCTTCGCCCTGATCGACCTGGCCTTCGGCGGCGACTTCGCGCCACCCCTCGACAGCTTCCCGACCGCCTTCTACGCGGCCGGCACGGGGCTGCTGACCATCGGCTTCGGCGACATCGTGCCGACGGCCCTGCTCACCCGCCTGATCGTGATGGGCTCGGCCGGGCTGGGGCTGGGCACGGTCGCCCTGGTGATCACCTACCTGTTCTCGCTGTACGGCTCGTTCCAGCGCCGGGAGGTCCTGGTGACCACCCTCGACGCCCGGGCCGGCGCGCCACCATCGGGCGTCGCCCTGCTCGAGACCTGCCAGCGCTCCGAGCTGCTGGGCGACCTGCCCGAGCTCTTCGCCGACTGGGAGCGCTGGGCCGCGGAAGTCCTCGACAGCCACCTTGCCTATCCGATCCTGGCCTATTTCCGCTCGAGCCACGACAACGAATCGTGGGTTTCGTCGATCGGCGCGATGCTCGACGCCGCCGTGCTGATCCTGACCACCGTCGAGGGCCAGCCGCGTGGCCGGGCAGAGATGCTCGTCGCGATCGGGGTCCACCTTGTCGAGGACGTCTCGGGCTTCTTCGGCTTCTCGAACGACGGCCGCGTCGGCGTGGAGCGTGCGGAGTACGACGCGGCCCGGGAGCGGCTCGAGGCGGCCGGCTTCCAGCTCGAGAGTCCCGAGATCGGCTGGATCCTGTTCGCCCAGATCCGGGGCCGCTACGCCTCCCGGCTCAACCAGCTGGCCGCCTTCTGGATGACCCCGCCGGCGCTCTGGATCGGCGACCGGGACCACGAGGAGCACCACCGGGCGACCGCCGCCTGACCCCCGCCGGGGTCAGCCCCGAACGAGCGTCGGCAGCTCGATCTCCCGGTCCGGCTTGAGCGGCGTGCCCGGATGGCAGGTGAAGTACAGGACCTGGTGACGGCGGGCGAGGTCCTCGATCGAGCGCGCTGCGCGCTCGGCCCGGGCGGGATCGAAGTTGACCAGGATGTCGTCCATCACCACCGGCAGCGACTCGGCCTGGCGGGCGAAGTGATCGACGAGGCCGAATCGCAGGGCCAGGTACAGCTGCTGGGCAGTGCCGGTCGACAGGCCGCCGAGGGGTACGGTCGTGCCGTCGTTGCGGACGAGCTCCTGGACTTGGCGCCCGAGCGGGGCGAGGATCCGGACGTAGCGCCCGTCCGTCCAGGCTGCCAGCAGGGCCTCGGCCGCGCGCAGGACCTCGGGCCGATGCTCCCGCTCGTAGCGCTCGCGCGTCCGGCGCAGGAGGGCCAGGGCGATCGATGTCGCCGACCAGGTTTCGGCCAGCTCGCGCAGCTCGGCGATCCGGTCGGCGCGCTGCTGGCGGAGCTCGGCCGAGTCGGCCGAGCGCTCGATCCGGGCAATCGTCTCGCGTTCGGCCCCCAGCTCTTCGAGGAGGCTTGCCCGGTGCTCGTCGATAGCCCGGCCGCGCTCGACCTCGGCAGCCAGCTCGGTCTCGATCGTCGACCGGTCGCCGACGTTCGCCAGGTCGGCCTCGAGGGCCTGGACGGCCGGCCCGGGCCCTGACAGGGCGATCAGGGTCGCTTCGGCCGATTCGATCGCGTGCTCGATCGTGGTCCGCTCGGCTGCCGCGTTGACAGTCGCCCGTACCCCCGCTCCGTCGGTGGCACCACTCTCGGCCAGGATCGCGGCGTGCTCCGTGCGAGCCAGTCCGAGGGCGTGCTCGTTGGCGGCCCGGGCGGCCTCCACTCGTCCGACCTCGCGCACGGCCCGGTCCCGGGTCACGGCTGCTGCCACGCTCGAAGCGAGGTCCCGCCGGACCGACTCGAGGCCCGCGCCGGTTTCGCTGCCGGGATCACGGCCGAGGTCCTCGAGGAGCGTCCTCGTGCGCGAGTCGAAGTCGGCCAGCCGGAGTGCCGTGTCGTCGCGCCGTGCCTGGAGCGCGCCACGGGCGGCCAGCCCGGCCCGGATCTGGGCGACGCTCTCGAGCAGGCGGATGGCGGTCTCACGGTCCAGGTCGGATGGCAATCCGTGGCCCGCGAGCCAGGCCTGCCAGCCGGCGACGGCCTGATCGTGGGCGGACTCCGCGGCGAGCAGGCGACCCGCCGCGGTGTGGGCCCGGTCTTCCATCAGCCGGACTCGGTCGGTCCGCTCTTCCAGCCGGGCGGCCCGCGAGCCTTCCAGGGGGTCGGGCGGGACCCTCAAGTGGATGCCGGTCGCCTGGGCACGCAGTCCGAGCCCGGCGACGAGGACACCGACGACCAGGCCGATCAGCACGCCCGCCGGCCCAAGGCCCGCGAGGAGGCCGCCCTCGACCGCGACCAGCCCGGCCAGGAGCCCGATCAGGGTCCACGTCAGTTGTCCTCCAAAGGCCGACCCGGGACGCTCCCGGCCGGGACTCATCGGCGGCGCCTGGTCGATCGCGACAACCCGGTCCGGTGGCGCGATGGCCGCCCACTCGAGACGGGCCTCGGCCAGGTCCCGATCGGCCGCCGCCGCAGCGGTCCGGGCGGCGTCCAGCTCGCGTATCGCGCCCTCGAGCGCAGGTCGGAACTGGCTCAGGATCGTTCCTTGCACCGTGATCGAGTCGTCGACCGCCTCGAGCCGGTCCTCGTCCCAGCCGGGACCGAGGCGGCGAACTGCCTCGGCCAGGGCGACATTCCGTTCGGCGATCTCCCGGTCCTGGTCCAGCAGCCGTGCCCGGTCGGCGCGACTCTCGGTGCTGGCCGACAGGAGGGCTTCGATCGCCGGCCGGGCAGCCAGCAGGCGGTCGTCGACCGCGGCCGCATCCCGCTCGGCGACGACCTGGTCGTGCTCGGCCTGCAGCTCGGCGCCGCGTTCGGTCAGGCGGACCACGGCGTCCTCGACCCGGGCCAATCGCTCGAGGAGGTCGGCCGCGATGGCCGGCTTGTCGCCGGGCTCGGGTGGCAGAGCGGCGATCCGCCGGCGGGCCTCGACAAGGCCGAGCCACGACGACCAGCCAGCGCGCAGTCGCTCGAGCCGCCGTCGCCGGATCTCGATCGCCTCGGCGTCGGCCGAGACCGTGGCGAGCTGAGCTTCGAGGGCTGCCCGCCGGGCCCCTGCCGTGCGAAAGATCTCGGGCGGGTTGATCGCATCGATCCGGGCGTCGAGCTCCTCGATCTCCGACAGGAGCACGTTGATCCGGGGCACCCGGCCGCGCTTGACGAAGATGTCCGAGCGGACCTTCTCCAGGGCGTTCTCGACCTCCACGACCGATGTCGTCCCGGTGCCCATCCCGGCGCCGTAGATCCGGTCGGCGATCGCCGGGCCGGTGAGCGAGTCGAACTCGGTCAACTCGACCAGGCCAAAGGCAAAGATGTTGCGGTAGACCGACTTTTCGACCCCTTGCAGGATCCGGGTCAGGGCGTCCGGGCCGAGATCGTTCCCGTCATGGTCGAGGACGCGCAACTGGCCCGGGCCGCCGGTGATCCCATGGCGCTCGATCCGGACCTGCCGGCCGTCGCCGGACGTGACCGTCAGCCAGCCGCCGCGCAGGCCGCCGGCCAGGGCAGCGGGGCTCTTCGGCTCGAAGCCGAACAGGATGGCGCGGATGAACGCGAGCAGGGTCGACTTGCCGGCCTCGTTCTCGCCCCGGATCAGGGTCAGCCCAGGTGCCGGCTCGAGCCGGCGATCCCGCAGCAGGCCGAAGCCGCCGACGGCAATCTCGTCGATCCGCATTGGCTGCCTAGCCCGCTTCGTCGAGCTGGTCGACCACCTGGACCTCGGCCGAATCGAGCAGCGCCAGCAGCTCCGCGGTGCCCGGCTGGCTGCCGCCCAACGCCCGTCGCACGCGGGGATGGTCGTAGAGGTCGACCAGCAGGTCGTGCAGGTCGGCCTGCTGCCCCTCGCGCAGAGCCAGCCGGCTGCGCTCGAACTCGCGCAGCGTCTCGCCCAGCAGGTCGCCCGCGTCGCGCCGCGCGGCGAGGTCGATCGACGGCCTGGTCGAGTCGCGAATCGTCTCGAGCCAGGCAAACGGGTCGCCGATCCCGAAGCGGTCGCGAACCAGGGTGTGGAGATCACGCAGGACCGCCGGCCGGCGGAGCGAGGCGTGCATCGGCCCGCGGCCGGTGAGGGTCACCAGGGCCACGATCGAGCGGCCGGCCGCGGTCGCTGCCGTCTCGATCGCGTCGCCGACCGCCTGGACCAGTGCCTCTTCAGTGGCGACGCCGTCGATCGCCACGGTCAGCCGCTGCCAGCGGACGACGTCCATCGCCCGGAACTCGGGGCTGACCCGGCCCCGGTCATCGACCGTCACCAGGTAGCAGCCGCGTGGATCGGCCTCACCCGGGTCGCGGCCCTGAGGGTTGCCGCAGTACACGATCGTCGGGTCCTGGGCCCGCAGGACACCGTGCTTGTGGATGTGGCCGAGCGCCCAGTAATCCATCCCGCTGGCCGCCAGGTCGGAGATCGAGCACGGGGCGTAGTTCTGGTAGCCCTCGATGCCCCCGACGTTGGCGTGCAGCAAGCCGATCGCGAAGGGCTCGTCGCCATCGCGCTTGAAGGTCGCGGCGAGGTTCCGGGTGACGTCGCGCACCGCGTAGCTGATGCCGTGGACGCGGGCCAGCTCGACGCCGTCACGGAGGATCGGCCGGCTCGAGACCTCCTTGGCCCCGAAGCGCCAGGCCAGGCTGGGCCAGGCGACGGCCGGCTCCCAGCCCGACAGCGGGTCGTGGTTGCCGGTCACCACGAGGGACGGGATCTGCTCCCGGGCGAGCCGCTCGAGCCCGTCGCGAAACGCAACCTGGCCCCGCAGGGTCCGGTTGGCACCCTCGAAGACATCACCGGCCACGAGCACCGCGTCAACGTGCTCGTCGAGCCCCAGCCGGACGATTCGCTCCCAGCTCTGCAGGGTGGCGTCGCGCAGCGCGCTCGAGATCCGTTCGGGGACTGCCTCGCCGAGGCCGAGGAACGGACTGTCGAGGTGCAGGTCGCCCGTGTGGACGAACCGGAGCCCCACGCCCTCAGCGAACCTCGAGAATCCGGAACCCGATCCGACCCGAGGGGATGACGACCTCGACCGCGTCGCCCGGCTTGCGCCCGATGAGCGCCGCCCCGATCGGCGAGACGTTCGAGATCTTGTCGGCCTTCGGGCTGGCCTCGGCGGCACCGACGATCTTGAACGTCGTCGTTTCGAGCGCGCCGGCCGGATCCATCCGCTCCACGACGACGGTCGAGCCGATCGCCACGACGGTCCCGCCGGTGCCCTCGACGACGACGGCGTTGCGGAGCTGGTCCTCGAGCATCCGGACCCGCCCCTCGGCAAAGGACTGCTCACGACGGGCTTCGTGGTAGTCGGAGTTCTCCTTGAGGTCGCCCAGCTCCCGGGCGGCGGCGATCCGGGCGACGATCGCCGGGCGCTGGACATTGATCAGCTCATCGAGCTCGGCACGCAGGGCGATCAGGCCTTCGGGCGAGAGCTGGACGGCAGGTCCGGCCGGCCGGCCGGCGGCCTTGATCGCCGCGGCGGCGGCCCGGCTGCCGGATGGGGCCCGCGGCGTCGTGCTCCGGGGCCGGGCGGTGGTCGAACGCAGGACGCCGGTCCGGCGGGTCGGGTCGGCCGCACCACGCTTGCCGCCGGTGCCCTTGGCCGCCGCGGCAGCCGCCGCAACACGCTGGGCCTTGCTCACCGGACCGTCGGCCTCGTCGGCCAGCAACGAGCCCTTGATCCCGTGCTGCTTGCGCTCGCCGCCCGTCGACTGGAGGTTGGCCCACGGCAGGACAACGCTCGAATCGCGCAGCGCCGCCTTGGCCTCGGGCGAGATGCCCTGGGCGAATGCGGTCAGCAGCGCGTCCTCGTATTCCTCGGGCGCGGAAGTTGGCGCCCACCACACGCGGAGCTCAGGCAGGACGGTCAGGGTCTTGAGCCAGTGGCCGCCGGAATGCGGTCGGCGGTCGCCGAGTGGCGTCTTGACGAAAGCGCCAACGCGGCCGCCGATCGACAGGTTGGTCATGCCGATGTACACGACCGTCTCGTCGGGCAGCCAGAACTCGCCCATCCGGACGGCCAGCTCGCGCTGGGTGGGCCGTGCGCCGTCGAGGGTCAGGGTTGGGACGCGCTCGATCCAGTGGGCGACCAGGGTGTGGTCGATGGGGGCCGACTTGTGCGGCGCGGCGATCTCGACGAGGTACACGCCTGGGCCGCCAACCCGGATCGGGTTGCCCCAGCGAACCGGGCCGTCGGCGAGCAGGCCGACGGACCGGAGGAGCTCGGCCGCGCCGAGCGAGCGAGGTTCGGTCATTCAGGATCCCAATGCGGGACTCCCAGTGTAACCGGCCACCCGTTGGTCACGGCTTACCCGACGGAAGAGGACGAACGCGACCAGGGCCGACATGGCCGACAAGGCTCCAGCAGCGAGGAAGACTGCCTGGATGCCGATCACGGAGGCGAGCAGGCCGGCCGCGGCCATCGACGCGATCGAGGCGGCCGAGGTCACCGCGTTGAGGGCCGCTCCGACGCGTCCCCGGGCGGCGTCGGCGACCGACGTCTGGAGGATCGTGCTGGCTGCGGCGCTGAGCGGGCTGACCAGCCAGCCGACCAGGAAGAGCAGCACCAGCACCTGCCACAGGGCGGTCACGCCGGCCAGCAGGAGGACCAGGGCGGCGATGCCGGCCAGGGCGATCGTCACGACCGTCGTCGGTCGCTGGCGTCGGGCGAGGGCCGTCACGAGGACCGCGCTCAGGACCATCGAGCACGTCTCGGCAATATCGACCAGCCCGACCGCGGCGGCCGGGACCTGGAGCCGGCCGATCAGCAACCGGATGAACAGGACGTTGACGGCGCCCAGCCCGAGCATCATCACGCCGACCGAGACGAGGGTGCCGACGAGGACCGGCGAGCGGGCGATGATCCCCAGCCCGTCTCCCAGCTCCGCCCGCAGGCCGGCACGAGGCACTGCGGCAGCCCTGGGAGCTGGTGCTGCTGCGGCCGCCGGCCGGACTGGGGCGTTCACGGGTTCGAGGGCCCGTCCGCCCGTGCGGACGCGGGCGACAAGCAGGAACGAGATCGCAAACGAGACGGCGTCACCGATGAATGCCGGCCAGCCGCTGCCGGCCACGCCGAACAGGATTCCGGCGAGGGCTGCTCCGATCGTGGCCGCGACCACCCGGCTCGCCTGCGACAGGCCGTTGGCGGCGAGCAGGCCATCCTTGGGCACGATCGTGGGCACGAGGGCCATCCGGGCCGGGGTGAAGAACGTCCCGACCGTCGCCTCGAGGAAGCCCAGCAGGTACAGGACCCAGACCTGGTCGGCGGAGCGGACGACGATGAACCCAAGGACGATGAGCACCCGCAGGGCATCCGCGGCGAGCATGACCCGGCGCCGGTCGAGCCGGTCGACGTAGACCCCGGCCAGCAAGCCGATCGTGACCGGCGGAACCGCCAGGACGATCGCCATCAGGGCCAGCGCGGCGGTCGAGCCGGTCAGGGCGTTGACGACCAGGAGCAGGGCCAGGTTGGTCAGGCCATCGCCCAGGTCCGAGATCATCTGGGCGACCCACACGAACCGGAAATCGCGGATGGCGAGGACGCCCCGTGCGTTGAGCTCGCTGCTGAGCTTGCTCATGACTCGACCGGGTAGATCGCGACCAGGGTTGCCAGGCTGATGCCATCCGGCTCGTGATCGTCATCGAACGCCTTGAGCAGGGCCTCGACCTGCTGCCGGAACTCGATCGCCCGCGCCACGCTCAGACGGGCGATGGTCTTGCCGATCGTCAGCCGGCGGGGCGAGTCGGGCTCGCCTTCGCTGGACACGATCGTGCCCTTGGCCACGTTGGTCAGGATCTCGTCGCGGGTCGTGTCGAGGATCGACGTGAGCAACCCGGCGATCGCGTTTCCGCCGTCCTCGGATTCGCTGCCGAAGACGGAATGCGCGATGCCGAACCGGCGGGCGGTGATCGCGTAGCGCGACTCGACGATGCCCGACACCATGCCCGTGCCGGTGACCCGGACCAGGCCGTGCTTCTCGAGCAGGTTGATGTGGTAGTAGAGCTTCGTCGCCGGCAGGCCCAGGGCGGCGGCCAGCCGTTTGACGGTCCACGACTCGTCGACATCGGCGGACATCGCCTGGATGACCCGTAGCCGGAGCGGGTCCGACATGATCCGGATCGTCTCGAGGTCGCTGATCTTCATCTCGGCGAGCGGCTCGTTGTTTGCTCCGCCCTTGCGTCGTGTGGCCATTCTGCTCCGCTCCATCATTTGAAACTATTACAACGCATGATGGATGCCGAATGTCAGGCTGTCAAGGGGTTGGGTCGTGGCGGGGCCGCGACGCGGCAGCGGCGAGGGCGGAGGGCTACGGCGGGGGCCCGACGGTTAGGCGCCCTCTCTCCGGGCTGGGCGTGCCCTGGACCCGCGCTTTCTAGCGAATATCAGCCCCCGTGTTGCAGCGCGGGATCTCAGCCCGATTCAGGCTCGAATCCTGGTCGGCCGAAGTCGCTTCACGCACGGGGCATGGCTCGAAGTGCTGCCGGGAGGCCGAGAATCGACCCGAGCCTCGGCACAACACTACGGGGGCTGATATTCGCCAGTTTCGGGGGCCGCCTGGGGGCCGGCTGGGGGCGGAAGCGGGCCTGGTCGGGGCGAGGCGGAGCTGCTAGCTCGAGGCTCCGGAGTGGCGACGGAGCGGCTTGCGGTGGGCGTGGCCGTGCTCGGGCGTCGCGGCGCCTGCGCCGAAGCCGTTGCTCCGGCCCGAGCCCGAGCCCGAGCCCGCCCGGCCACCCGGCCCGAAGCCGCGCAGCGGCCGCACCTCGACCGAGCGGTCGGGCACGAACTCCTCGACGACCTGGTAGGGGATCTGGCGCTTCAGCAGGCGCTGGACGCCCTTCAGCAGCTCGACCTCGTCCATGCACACCAGCGAGATCGCCACGCCCGAAGCGCCGGCACGTCCGGTCCGGCCGATCCGGTGGATGTAGTCCTGGGGCTCGAAGGGCAGCTCGAAGTTCACGACGTAGGGCAGCTCTTCAATGTCGAGCCCGCGCGAGGCGACGTCCGTCGCCACCAGGCAGGTCACCTCGCCGGTCTTGAAATCCTCGAGGGCGCGGGTGCGCTCGGGCTGGCTCCGGTCGCTATGGATCGCGACGGCCGCCACGCCCCGTCGATCGAGGTATGAGGCCAGTCGGCTCGCGGCGAGCTTGGTCCGGGTGAAGATCAGGACCTGCTCCATGTGATCGCGCCGGATCAGGTACAGCAGCAGGTCTTCCTTGCGCTCGCGATCGACCGGGTAGAGGACCTGCTCGACGGTCTCGGCGGCGGTGTTCCGGCGGGCGACCTCGACGATCGCGGGGTTGGTCAGGAACTCGCTGGCCAGGCGCCGGATCTCGTCGGAGAACGTCGCCGAGAAAAGCATCGTCTGGCTGCGGCTGGGCAGCACGGCCACGATCTTGCGGATGTCGGGGATGAAGCCCATGTCCAGCATCCGGTCGCCCTCATCGAGGACGAGGACCTCGACCTGGCTCAGGTTGACGGTGCGCTGGCCCATGTGGTCCATCAGCCGGCCGGGGGTCGCGACGAGGATCTCGATGCCGCCGCGCAGCTCCTTGATCTGGGGATCGATCGGCACGCCGCCATAGACGACCGCCGAGCGGAGGGGCACGTACTTCCCATACGTCGCGACGCTTTCAGCGATCTGCATCGCGAGCTCGCGGGTCGGGGTCAGGACCAGCGCCCGGACCGGATGGCGGGCAGGGGAGAAGCTGGTGTTGGCCTGGACCTTCAGCCGCTCGAGGATCGGCAGCGTGAACGCGGCCGTCTTGCCGGTTCCCGTCTGCGCGGCGGCCAGCACGTCGCGACCGGCGAGTACCAGGGGGATGGCCTCGGCCTGGACGGGCGTCGGCTCGGTGTAACCCTCCTCGGCCACAGCCTTGAGGATGTCGGCCGAAAGGCCGAGGGTATCGAACGACAAGCGGGTGGTGGCTCCTGTGCGCCCATCGAGAACGGCATCGGGATTGGGCTGCCGGACGGGCGGGTCGAGCCCGAGTCTACGGGATTCGACCGGATCACGGACGCGGCAGCGCGCCGAGCGGACTACGATTGGCCGATGAAGAGCCCTGATCGCCTCCACTTCACCGGTGACGACGCCGCCGATCGACTGATCGCGACCGACCCGCTCGCCCTCCTGATTGGCTTCACCCTCGACCAGCAGGTCACCGTCCAGAAGGCGTTCAGCGGTCCGCTCGAGCTCACCAAGCGGACCGGCCACGCCCTCGATGCCCGAGCGATCGCGGCGATGGATCCGGCCGAGCTGGCCTCGATCTTCCAGGAATGGCCGGCGATCCACCGCTTCCCGGGGGCGATGGCCGGTCGCGTCCAGGCCCTGTGCAGCGCGATCGCCCTCGACTATGGGAACGACGCCGCCTCGGTATGGACGGGAGCCAAGGATGCTCGCGACCTCCAGAAGCGGCTCCTGGGCCTGCCCGGGATCGGCGAGATGAAGGCGCGCACGATCACCGCGGTGCTGGCCAAGCGCTTCGGCCTCGAGCTGCCCGGCCTGGCCGAAGCGCTGCCCAAGCACCCGACTCTCGGCGACGTCGACTCGGCCGAGTCGCTCGCCACCTACCAGGCCGGCAAGCGCGCCCACAAAGCCGAGCTGCGAGCCGCCGCCAAGGGCTGAGCCGCTTCCGGAGGTTGTGCGGCGTTGCCCGGCTGAGTAGCGCCCTGGGCAGGGCCGACGCGAGCGCGCCTCGTACCACGACTAAGCTTAGGAAGCGTGGTTCCGCGGTCCCGACAGACGGTTGACCGACGCCATACCGCCGGGGGCGGTAATTCGGCCAGCAGAGGGTGCTCGAACGGCGATTGCGGGCCGATCCGGACCCACCAACCGCCCGCCTAAGGTTAGTCGTGGTACGGGGCCGGCACGGCATGGCGCCAGTCACGAAGCCTTCACAAGCCACGAGTAGAATCCCCTCATGTTCTTCACCGACCCACACAAGCAATCCCTTCCCGATCCCGACAAGGCCCTGCCCGGCCGCTCCGAGGCAGTCGAAGTTCCCGAGCGTCACTACGTCAACGGCGCGAAGCTCACCCCGCCCTATCCCGATGGCAGCGAGGTTGCGACGTTTGCGATGGGCTGCTTCTGGGGCGACGAGAAGCTCTTCTGGCAGACGCCCGGCGTGATCGTCACCGCCGTCGGCTACGCCGGTGGCTACACCCCGAACCCGACCTACCGCGAGGTCTGCACCGGCAAGACCGGCCATGCCGAAGTCGTGCGGGTCGTCTTCGACCCCAAGGTTGTGACCTACGAGCAGCTCCTGGCGAAGTTCTGGGAGAACCACGACCCGACCCAGGGCATGCGCCAGGGCAACGACACCGGCACCCAGTACCGCTCGGTGATCTTCACCTCGAACCCCGCCCAGCAGAAGATCGCCGAGGCGTCACGCGATGCGTTCGAGCAGAACCTGGCGAAGGCCGGTTACGGCCACATCACCACCGCCATCGTGCCCTTGGGCGAGTTCTACTTCGCCGAGGACTACCACCAGCAGTACCTGGCGAAAGTTCCGAACGGTTACTGCCCGAACCACTCGACCGGCGTCAAGCTGCCGACCGACTTCGTGGTCACGCCGCTGCAGTACGTCGACTAGCCTGCTTCGCAGGTTGTAGTCCAGCGGGCTCGCCCTACGCACTGGCACACCGCTGATGAGCCAACAGCGAAAACGCGCCTCCCAGCCCGCCCTCACAGAATCGGACGGATGGCTGTTGGCCGCCTTGACCGAGAGCCCGCACCCCGACCGTCCCGTTAACCTGCGCGAGTTCATCGATAACGCGGACTGGCTCTACCGCGGGATCCCGACGTTCGACCAGGTGAGGTTCGGGCTGCCTCGACTGGTTGCCGCTGGCTTGGTCGTCGTGGAGCAGGAGGCCAAGGAGGGGCTTGTCCTGCGGGCGACGCCCAAGGCAATCGACCTGCGTCGCCTGATGAAGCCGAAGACGCTCGGAGACGACCTCACCGAGATTGACGAGGCCATCGAGGCAGCGGCGCAAGCAGAACCGATGGAGGATCGTTCCCTTGGCCGCCTGGCCGGACTAGGCATTGACGATCTGGCTGCCGCCGTCGGGGAGCACGGCGAGCGGATCGAGCAGCTGTCGACTCCGTACATCGCGATTGCCCAAGGGGTGATTCGGCGACAGAAGCGGACCGAACGCCGGACATAGGCCTGAATCACACGTCCGGCGTGATGCTGCCGGCCGACTTCGTGGTCACGCCGCTCCAATACGTTGACTGACCGCCGCACTCCAGTGCGTGGACTGACGGCTTGGCGGCTGTCAGCTCTCGCGCGCTTCTCGCATCCGCCAGCCGACTACGAGCACGAGTACCCCGCAGATGCCGCTCAACACCATCGTCACCGATTCGCCGGGCGTCGCGAGTCCTCCGCCAAAGGAGACTCGGTAGCCCCACCAAACGGCCCACAGGACGAGGTATCCGAGGGCGACCGGCAGCATCCATCGCGAGATTGGACGTGCTGCTTTGGGGTTCATCGACGACCTCGTCTCCCGGCTCAGCCCTGCCCGGCGAGCCAGGCCATGTCGTGCTCGACGTCGGCGTCGTCACCCATATGGCCGGCCTCCTCCAGTACCCGGGTCGTGACGCCCGGAATGTGCGCGGCGAGCCAGTCGCCGTGGGCGGCCGGGACGAGGGTGTCGACCCGACCGTAGGACAGCATGATCGTGCCCGTGATATCGCCGACATCGAAGCCCCACGGCTTGGTGAAGGCGATGTCGTCGTCCACCCAGCCGTCCACGCCGCCGGCCAGGGCCGCCCGAAGGTTGATCGCCATTCGGCCGAGGTGCTTGAGCATCTGGGCCTGATCCGCTTCGGACATCTCGTAGTTGTCGCCCAGGAAGTTCGAATCCCCAGCGTCGAGGCGGGCACGGAGACCCGCCCACTCGGCTTCGGTCAGTTGACGGATGTCCGCCTCACCCCGCTGGGCGGCCTGGAACTCGTCGACGTTGCCCCTGGTCTGGCCGGCGAACCAGTCGAGACCCTCGGCGGGGTAGGGCGCGATCGACACGTCGGCGAGGCAGCGCAGGACGCGATCCGGCAGCAGAGCGGCGCAGGCCAGGGCGTGCGGACCGCCGCCCGAGCCGCCGGTCACGGCAAACGAGCCGATCCCAAGCTGATCGGCGATCGCCGCGATGTCGGGCACGGCGTCGGCGACGATCCGGCCGGGCTGCCGGGTCGACTCCCCGTAACCGGGCCGGTCCAGGGTGATCCGGCGTAGCCCGTGGCGGGCGTAGATCGTCGGATCCTGCCAGAAGCTGATCCGGCCGCCGGGCGTGCCATGGAGTGCGAAGAGGGGCACGCCCTGCGGATCGCCCCACTCGGCCGCCGCCACGATCCGCCCATCGGGCATCTGGACCCGGTGCTCGATGTGCTCGGGCACCGTCACGACGGCGGCTGGCACTGCCTCGGCGCTCATGCTTCGTCCCTCTTCTGGTGCTGCAGGACGCCGGCCAGCCAGGCCAACGTGACCTGAAAGCGCTCGTCCGCTCGTCCGCCGTGGTTGCCCGAATTCTCGCTGAACTCGTGAGCGATGCCGGCGGTCGTCAGGTAGTGGCTCAGCAGGCGATGGCCCCAGTGCAGGTTGTAGTCGTCCTTCTGGCCGGCGTCGAGCATGATCCCGGCCAGCTTGCGGAGGTTGTCCAAGCGCTGGTGGACGTTGACCACGGGATCGAACGCCAGCCAGCGGTCCCAGACATCCTGGCGCAGCTCGCCGCTCGGCCAGGCGACCGGCAGGTCGACGTAGAACGGCGGATTGTCCGGGTTGGGCGAATACGTCGCGGCGTAGTCGTAGGTCAGCTCGGACCAGACGTTGCCCTCGATCGGCCCGTTGGGTGGATCGGGCCAGATGCTGTCGTAGAACTTGTAGGGCATGAACTTGTGGGTGAAGTCCAGGAACGAGTCGCCCGAGAGCATCGCCAGCGCGCCGAACACGTCGGGGTTGCGGGATCCGACGTTCCACGACCCGAAGCCGCCCGAAGAGAAGCCGAACACGGCCCGACTGGCGGCGGCCGGGATCGTGCGGTACGCCGCATCGACGGCTGGGACGATGTCGTGGACGAGGTACTGCTCGAAGTTGCCGGTCACCGGCGAGTCGACCCACTGGCCGCAGCCCCATTTCGACCAGCCGTCCGGGATCGCCACGATCATCGGCGGCACGCCCATTCGCCGGAAGACGGGCTCGAGGACGTCCTCGATCGGCGGCGACCAGCGCGGACCGTCGGTCGCCGGAGTCACGATCTCGGCGGCCGTCTCG
>Ga0265319_1000925_pt1 | contig 18399 bp, 15 predicted proteins | sample 4824metaG_FD_192443 | JGI IMG/M metagenome (GOLD analysis project Ga0265319, IMG submission 192443) | Rhizosphere microbial communities from Carex aquatilis grown in University of Washington, Seatle, WA, United States - 4-8-24 metaG | ecosystem: Host-associated > Plants > Roots > Rhizosphere >...
CGGCTCTGCGCGGCAAAACCGTGCTGCCCATCGCCACCGGCGGCTCGCCGGCCCATCTCCTCGCCATTGACTACGCGCTCAAGCCCGTGCTCTCCGCCCTCGGGGCCACCGACTTGCTCCAGGGCGTCTACATCGTCGACAAGCAGCTCACCCTGGGTTCGTACGGCGACCTGGGTTTTGCCGACGATGAGTTGCGCGAGCGTCTCCACGCAGCCATCGCGCAGCTTGCCGCCAGCGTGAAGTCGGGCGCCCTTACCGTCTGAATCCTCAAAACTTCACCCAACATGCCTTCCACCACCGTCCGAGTCGAAGCGGCTGTCGCCGCCATCGCGCGCGGCCAACCGGTCGTCGTCGCCGATCACCCGGCCCGCGAGAATGAGGGCGACCTCATCGTGGCCGCCGAAAAGATCACGCCCGAACTGGCGGCCTTCCTCGTGCGCCATACCAGCGGCATCCTCTGCGTCGCCCTGCTGGCGGAACGCCTGGAGCAGCTTCGGCTGCCGCTGATGGTCCGGGAAAACACGGAGCCCTACCGCACGGCGTTCACGATCACGGTCGACTGGAAACACGGCACGACCACCGGGGTTTCCGCCGCCGACCGCACCGCCACGATCCGCGCGCTGGCCGATCCCACCGCCCCCAGCGAGGGCTTTGCCCGGCCCGGGCACATCTTTCCCCTGCGCAGCGAGTCCGCCGGCGTGCTCGCGCGCCCCGGCCACACCGAGGCCGCCGTGGATCTCGCGCGCATGGCCGGCCTCTTCCCCGCCGGCGTGCTCAGCGAAATTGTCAACGAGGACGGCTCGATGGCCCGCGGACCGCAGCTGGAGGAATTCGCCCGCACCCACCGGCTCCCGTTCATCACCATCCCGGAGCTGGTCGCCTATCGCCGCCAGCGGGAACGCCTCGTGACCAAGGGCGCGATCGCCCGCCTGCCGACGCGCCACGGCGATTTCACCGCGCATGTCTATCGTTCGATCCTCGATGGCACCGAGCACGTGGCGCTGGTGAAAGGTGAGGTCAGCGGACGCGAGAACGTGCTGGTGCGGGTCCACTCCGAGTGCCTCACCGGCGACATCCTCGGCTCGCTGCGCTGCGACTGCGGTCAGCAGCTCGAAAACGCGCTGAACCGCGTGGCCCGCGAGACCGCCGGCGTCGTCCTTTATCTGCGGAATCACGAGGGCCGTGGCATCGGCCTGTCCGAAAAATTCCGCGCCTATGCGCTGCAGGACGAGGGACTCGACACCGTTCAGGCCAACGAAAAGCTCGGCCTGCCCGTCGACGCCCGCAGCTACGATGTCGGCGCCCAGATTCTCACCGACCTCGGCCTGACGACGATCCGGCTCATGTCGAACAACCCGGCCAAGATCCAGGGCCTCGAAAACTACCGGCTGAAAATCGTCGAACGGGTGCCGCTGCTGACCGAACCCACCTGCGAGAACCACCGGTACCTCCAGACCAAGCAGAACAAGCTCGGTCATCTCCTCGATCTCGCCTCCGTCGACTCGTTCGGCGGCAGCGTCGGACTTTCCTGAACGCTCCCCGGCCACAACCTTCCGATTCCATCCCCATGTCCTCCGTTCCCATCAGCTCTCCCGATCTCACCCAACGGCCTCCCCGCTCCCCCCGTCTGCGGCTCGGTGGCTTTGTCATCCTGCCCCGCCTGCTCGACAAGGGCCGGGCCAAGCTCGCCGGGAAGAACGGCGAGTACATTTTCAACTCCGGCCTCGACAAACGCTTTTTTGCCTTCGTGAAAGTCGAGGCCGAGGCTCTCCTCGCCCAGCTCGCCGAGGGCAAGGGCGACGGGGATATCCTCGCCTGGATCACCCAGAACGCCGCCCACAAGCCGGCCGACTGGGAAATCGCGCAATGGTCCGCGCTTCAGGAGGCCCGTTCGGCCACGACCGTCAAGGCGCGCGAGCACTACGCGAAGGAGCTCGCCACCCTCGCCCCCCACCGGGCTGACATCGCCACCGGCTTCGATTTCCTCGAACTCGACGACTACGTGTCTTTCGGCGGCAAGCCCTGAACAGGAAAACGGCCCACGAAAACACATCGGCCAAAAAGCATTATTGACGACCGGTCTTCAAATCCTACCATTTCAGTCAGGTTATCTATCTGCGAGCCCCGCAAGGCGGCTCGGGGCCCACTGCACAAGCGACGGCCCTTTATCGCTACTCCTGCAACGAGAGCGAGCAGCAGCCAGCCCAACGCGCCGACCGCATTCGCGGAGGCAGGCCTTCACGGCCAACGCCCGCCTTTCATCCGTCCGCATCGGCATCCACCACACGCGGAAGGTGCCATCGCAATCTTCAACCCATCATTTCCTTTGCTCACGACCACCCTTCCCAATGGGCCTGTCCCGCCCGGCAGCCATGGTCCCACCGTCAGCGGTCCTGCGCGGACCGATGAATCCACTCCGTTCCGCACGCACCCGCCCGCGGGCGCAACCCGTTTCACTCTCACGCAGGCCGCGGTCGCCGTGCCGACGGCCGCTCCGGCACCGGCGGTCAAGCGGCGCTTCCATTGGCGCTCGTTTCGCCCCGGGTTGCTGCTCGCCAGCCTGTTTGTGATCCTGCTGATCGTGGCCGCGACGGTGCCCGGCTGGCTGGTCCCGGGCGATCCGCTCCAGAGCAACGCCCGGCAGGCATTCCGCGAACCGAGTCTGTCCCATATTTTCGGCACAGATGAAAACGGCCGAGATGTATTCGTGCGAATCGTCTACGGTGCCAGAACCTCACTGTTCGTCGGCATCTCCGCCAGCGTGGTCAGCCTCGTCATGGGGGTCACGGTCGGGTTGCTCGCCGGCCTGGGCCACCGCTATCTCGACAGCACCCTGATGCGGGGGGTCGACGTCCTGCTCGCGTTTCCCGACATCCTGCTGGCCCTGCTGATCATCACGTTCTGGGGACCCGGAGTGATCAACGCGCTGGTCGCCATCGGCGTCGCCAGCATTCCGCGCTATGCCCGGCTCGCCCGGGCCCAAGCCCATCTCGTCAGCCGCTCGTCCTATGTCGAGGCGGCCACGGCCCTGGGGCAAAGCCGGTTCACCATCATCGTCCGCCACATCCTGCCCAATGCGATCAAGCCGGTGCTCGTCCTCGCCCTCATTGGCATCGGCGGCAAGATCTCCCAGGGTGCCGGCTTGAGTTTTCTCGGCCTCGGCATTCCGCCCCCGACGCCCGAGTGGGGAGCCATGCTCTCGACGGGTCGTGAGTACCTGATCAACGCGCCCTGGCTGACCATCATACCCGGACTGGCGCTGACGTTTACCGTTCTCTCCGTCTCGACGCTCGGGCGCGAGGTCATGCGCCGCAGCGAGGGGAAAAGCGCATGAGCAGTGACGCCTTTTCCACACTCGAGGCCGAGGCCGCCGAGGTGGCGCGCCTCGCTGCCAAAACCAGCCCCCGGCCCAAACTGACGGCTCCCAAGGGGCCGCCGCTCGTCGAGGTCGAAAACCTCTCCGTTCAGTTTGGCTCCAAAGGGCCGCCCGTGCTCCGCGGCATCTCGTTCAAGATTCACCGTGGCGAATGCCTGGCGCTCATCGGGGAATCCGGTTCCGGCAAGAGCGTCACCGCCCGAACCCTGATCGGACTCGCCGGCGCCAATGCGCTGGTCGGCGCCGACCGCCTGTCTTTCGGCGGGACCGATCTCCGGGGACTGCCCGAGCGGCGCTGGCGCGACCTCCGCGGCGGCAAGATCGGCTTTGTCATGCAGGACGCCCTCGGGTCCCTCGATCCGCTGCGCACCGTCGGGGCTGAGATTGCCGAGTCTCTCCGCCTCCACACCCCGCTCAACCGCGAGCAGCGCGCCGCCCGGGTCGTCGACCTCCTGCGCTCCGTCGGCGTCCCCGAGCCGGAGATCCGCGCCCGCCAGCATCCCCACCAGCTCTCCGGCGGCATGCGGCAGCGTGCGCTCATCGCCTCGGCCATCGCTTGCGCCCCCGAACTGCTCATCGCCGACGAACCCACCACCGCGCTGGACGCCGCCGTCCAGGCCCAGGTGCTCGCGCTGCTCGCTTCGCTCCGCACGCCGGACAACGCCATGATCATCGTGAGCCACGACTTCTCAGTCGTGTCTCACCTCGCCGATACCGTGGCGGTCATGCACAACGGCCTCATCGTCGAATACGGCCATATCGAGTCGGTCCTGCGGGATCCCCAGCACCCCTACACCCGCTCGCTGATCGCCGCGGTGAAAACGGTTCACACCCATAGTCGCGGCAAGGCCCCGCGGGCCGCCTCCTTTTCCAAGACCGCCGTCCCGGTGGTCGAGGTCGAGGGCCTGGTGAAGGCTTTCACCGGGCCGGATGGCAAGAAGCGCACCGTGGTGTCCAACGTCTCGTTCGTCCTGCGCCCCGGCGAGACCATCGGCATCGTCGGCGAATCCGGCTGCGGCAAGACCACCACGGCGCGGATCGTGCTGGCCCTCGAGCCGGCCGACGCCGGCACCGTGCGCCTGCAGGGCCGCGACTGGTCGGCCATGAGTTCCACCGAGCGCCGCGCCGCGCGCCAGCGCATCCAGGTGATCTTCCAGGACCCACTCGCCTCGTTCGACCCCCGCTACACCGTGGAGCGCGTGCTTGCCGAGGCGATCGAGATCTCCGGCGTGCCCCCGGGCGAGGCCCGCCACCGGCGGGCGGTCGAACTGCTCGAACTCGTGCGCCTCGACGCAAGCTACCTTCCGCGCCGGCCGCTGGAACTCTCCGGCGGCCAGCGTCAGCGCCTCGCCATCGCCCGCGCCCTCGCGCCCAAGCCCGATGTGCTGGTCTGCGACGAGCCCATCTCCGCCCTCGATGTCTCGATTCAGGCGCAAATTCTCGGCCTGCTCGCCGATCTTAAGCAGCGGCTCGGCCTCGCCTGCCTTTTTATCTCCCACGACCTGGGTGTCATCCAGCGGATCAGTGACCGTGTGATCGTCATGAAGGACGGCGTGATCGTCGAGACGGGCGAGGCCGCCTCCATCTTCGCCTCACCGCGGCATCCTTACACCCAGACCCTGCTGGCGGCGATCCCCGTCCTCGAGTTCGCCAGCAACGCCATCGACATCTGAGGACGCCATCCCACTTCCCTAAAAACCGTCCGCCCACGCCCAAACCCGCCTCCGTCACCGTCCGATTCAAATCTTTTCCTCATGTCCACCGAAAAAAAACAACTCCACGTCAATCTCTTCGAAATGGCCTGCGTCGTCCACCACTCGACCGGCATGTGGGCCGAGCCGGGCGACCAGCGTTCGCGCATCGCCGATCTCGGCTTCTGGACGGAGCTGGCCCAGCTCCTGGAATACGGAACCTTCGACTGCCTGTTCCTCGCCGACGTCCTCGGCGCCTACGACCACAACGGCCTCCCGGATGAGCTCATCAGCGGTCACCAGATCCCGACCCTCGACCCCCTCTCCCTCATCCCCGCCATGGCCGCAGTCACCTCGGGCCTCGGCTTCGGCGCCACCTTCTCCACCACCTACGAGCCGCCCTTCGCCTTCGCCCGCCGCGCCAGCACCATCGACTTCATCACCAAGGGTCGCTTCGCCTGGAACATCGTCACTTCCTACCTCACCAACGCCGCCCAGAACTTCGGCCTCGAGGGGCAGATCGCCCATGACGACCGTTACCACATCGCCGACGAGTACCTGGACGTCCTCTACAAGCTCTGGGAAGGCTCGTGGGACGACGATGCCCTCGTCCTCGATCGCAAGACCCGCACCGTCAGCGATCCCGCCAAGGTCCGCTACATCGACCACGTCGGCCAGCACTACCGCGTCAAGGGCCCGCATCTCACCCACGCCTCGCCCCAGCGTACGCCCTTCCTTTTCCAAGCCACCCGCTCCAATGCCGGCAAGGAGTTTGCCGCCCGCCACTCCGAGGCCCTCTTCACCGGCGCCGCCGGCGAATCCGGCAAGGCCAGCCTCGCCGATCTCCGCGCCCGCCTCGTCCGCCATGGCCGCCGGCCCGATGACATCAAGATCTTCTCCGGCGCCGCCATCGTCACCGGCCGCAACGACGTCGAGGTCGCCAACAAGGAGGAGCTCTTCCGCCGCGTGTCGTGGGAAACCAGCCGCCTCCACCCCGACCGCCTCGGGATCGATCTCACGCGCTTCAATCCCACCGACACCGTCGCTAGCCTCATCGCCAACAAGGCCGAGGGCTGGGAGCGCCTCCAGCAGGTCACGCGCATGCGGCAGGAGGAAACCACCGTCGCCGATCTCATCGAGCGCCAGAAGAACGGCGGGCGCGATCCCCGCCGCGAGGGCCGCGGCGAGCGCGACCGCTTCTACGTCGCCGGCTCGCCCAAGGTATGTGCCGACGCCATCGAGAAGTGGCTCGACGAGGACGGCATCGACGGCATCAACCTCCGCCAGTTCAGCTCCTTCGGCACGGTGCGCGACTTCATCGAACTGGTCGTGCCCGAGCTGCGCAGTCGCGGCCGCTACCGCGAGGCCTACACGCCCGGCGAGACCCTGCGCGAGCGCGTCTTCGGCGCCGGTCGCGCCCGTCTGCCCGACTACCATTACGCCGCGCGTTACCGCGAACCGGCCAAGCTGAAGGAGCCGCGTCCGCCGCTCGTGTTTCCCGAGCTGTCCCCGGAGGAGCTGGCCCGCGACGCTCGCCGCCGCCCGGGAGATCACAACCGCACGGCCACCGCCGCCGTCACGCCGCCCTCCGCCGCGCCGGTCCCCGCACCCGCGCCCGTGCTCGTCACCGCCTGATCGCCGCCTGCCTCCACCCGATGTCCGTCGAGAAGAAAAAGCTTCACGTCAACCTGTTCGAGATGAACTGCGTGAGCCACATCATCCATGGGCTCTGGGTTCACCCGACGAACCACCGCCACCGGTTCAACGACCTCTCCTACTGGACCGAGCTCGCGCAGCTCCTGGAATTCGGCGCGTTCGACGGCGTGTTCCTCGCCGACGTGATCGGCACCTACGACGGTTTCCGCGACGGCCCCGAGACCGCCCTGCGCGAGGGCGTGCAGATCCCGAGCAACGACCCGCTCCTCGTCATTCCCGCGATGGCCACGGTCACGAAGAACCTGGGCTTCGGCGCGACGTTTTCCACGACCTACGAGCCGCCTTTCGCCTTCGCGCGCCGCGCGAGCACGCTCGACCACCTCACGAAGGGCCGCTTCGCCTGGAACATCGTCACGTCCTACCTGCCGAACGCCGCCCGGAACTTCGGCCTCGAGGGCGAGGTGCCGCACGACGAGCGCTACGTCATCGCCGACGAATACCTCGACGTGCTCTACAAGCTCTGGGAGGGCAGCTGGGACGACGACGCCGTCATCCAGGATCGCGAGCACCGCATCTACACCGACCCGGCCAAGGTGCGCTACATCCATCACGCCGGCCCCCGCTTCAAGGTTGCCGGCCCCCATCTCTGCCAGCCCTCGCGCCAGCGCACCCCTGTGCTCTACCAGGCCACCGGCTCCCACGCCGGCAAGGAATTCGCCGCCCGCCATGCCGAGGCGGTCTTCACCGGCGGCATGAACGCCGAGGCCGTGCGCGCCAACATCGCCGACATGCGCGCGCGCCTCGTCCGCCACGGGCGCAAGCCGACCGACATCAAGTTCATCGCCGGCGCGGGCATCATCACCGGGCGGACCGATGCCGACGTCACCCGGAAATACGAGGAGTACCGTCGTCTCGTGAGCGTCGAGGGCCGCCTCGCGCACAGCCAGTCGCGCATCGATTTCACCAAATACCCGCGCTCGGAACGCGTCGCCGACATCATCGCCCGGCAGGATCCCGGCCACGAGCAGATCGGCCGGCGCTTCAAGCCCGAGCAGACCATCGGCGAGGTCCTCGACCAGCTCGGCGGCATCAACTACGGCCGTTATTTCGTCGCCGGCACGCCCTCCGTGGTCGCCGATGCCATTGAAAAGTGGCTCGACGAGGACGATCTCGACGGCATCAACCTCGTCCAGTACCACAGCTACGACACCGCGCGCGATTTCATCGAGCTCGTCGTTCCGGAGCTGCGCCGCCGCGGCCGCTACCGCGAGGCCTACAACGATGGCGAGACCTTGCGCGAACGTCTTTTCGGTCCCGGCCGCGCCCGCCTGCCCGACTACCACTACGGCGCCCGTTACCGCGACCACGCCCGGCTGAAGGATCCGTTCCAGCCGCTGGTCGTGCCGCCGAAGCCGGCGGAAGCCGGGGCGGTCTCAATGCACGAGCAGCGCGAGCAGGCCGCCGCGAGGGTGACGGTCAAGGTCCAGCTGCCTTCCGGGCCCGCCACCCCCTCTTCCGCGTCCGAGAAAATCCTCGCCACTACCACCACATGAGCGCCCTCCAATTTCACTGGTTTCTTCCCACCTATGGCGATAGCCGCTACATCGTCGGCGGCGGCCACGGCCTGCCCGCCGGCGTCGCCGGCGGAGCCCGGCCCGCGACGCTCGCCTACCTCGGCCAGATCGCCCGCAGTGCCGAGCAGCTCGGCTACGTCGGCGCACTCACGCCCACCGGGGCCTGGTGCGAGGACGCGTTCGTCGTCGACTCGATGCTCGCGAGCGTCACCCAGACCTTCAAGTTCCTCATCGCCATCCGCCCCGGCCTCATCTCGCCGACCCTCGCCGCGCAGATGGCCGCGAGTTTCCAGCGCTATTCCAACGGCCGCCTCCTGCTCAATGTCGTCGTCGGGGGCGAGCCGCACGAGCAGCGCGCCTATGCGGATTTTTCCGACAAGGCCGAGCGCTACGAGCGCGCCGACGAGTTTCTCCAGATCATCCGCGCCCTCTGGGAACGGCCCAACGTCAATTTCAAGGGCCGCTTCTACCAGGTCGAAAACGCCACGCTTCCGTCGCGGCCCGAGGTCCTGCCCCCGCTCTACATCGGCGGTTCCTCCGCCGGCGCCGGCCCCGTCACCGCGCGGCACATCGACGTGTATCTGACCTGGGGCGAACCCACGCCCGCCGTCATCGAGAAGATCACCCGCGTCCGCGCGCTCGCCGCCGCCGAGGGCCGCACCGTGCGCTTCGGCATCCGCCTCCACGTCATCACCCGCGACACCGCCGAGGCCGCCTGGGCCGAGGCCCATCGTCTGCTCGCGGCCATCGATCCCGAGACGATCAAGTCCGTCCAGGCCGGCCTCGCCCGCAGCGAGGGCGAGGGCCAGAAGCGCATGCTCGCCCTGCACAAGGGCTCCGCGGCCAACCTGGAGATCGAGCCCAACCTCTGGGCCGGTTTCGGCCTCGTCCGCGGCGGTGCGGGCACCGCCCTGGTCGGCAGCCACCGCGAGGTCGCCGACAAGATCAAGGCCTACCATGCGATCGGCATCGAAGAATTCGTCCTCTCCGGCGTGCCCCACCTCGAGGAAGCCTACTGGTTCGCCGAGGGCGTCCTGCCCCTGCTTCGCAAGGAAGGTCTCTGGAACCACCCGCAGGGCGAGCCCACCCGGCCCGCCAGCACGCACGTGGACATTCCGTTTTCCCCCGCCGCGACCCGTGAGCCCATCGCGGCCGCGCACTAGATTCCGATGTCCTCGACCGCCACCGTCTCCGCCCCGCCACGGGCGCACATCATCTCCTCGGACGCCGAGGCGCTGGCGGTCGCACGCGAAGTCGCCGCGCTCCTCGCCCCCGAGGCTTCCACCCGCGACCGCGAGCGGCGCAAGCCCGTCGCCGAGTTGGACCTCCTGTCCGACCGCGGCCTGCTCGCGCTGACCGTGCCGCGCACCCATGGCGGGGCCGACGTCTCCGCCGCGACCCTCGCCGGGGTTTTCCAGATCCTCGCCGCCGCCGATCCGGCCGTCGCCCAGCTGCCGCAGAGCCACTTCGTCTTCCTCAACGCGATCCGCGAGGACGGCACCGCCGAGCAGAAGGACCTCTTCTTCGCCGAGGTGCTTGCCGGCGCCCGCCTCGGCAACGCCCAGGCCGAGCGCGGCTCCACTTCCGCACTCGATCTCAGGACGCGCCTGCGCCGCACCGGCGCCGGCTACGTGCTCGACGGCACCAAGCACTACACCACCGGCGCACTCTTTGCCCATTGGCTGCCCGTCGCGGCCATCGACGACGAGCAACGCCTCGTCCTCGCCTACGTTCCACGCCACGCGGCCGGCGTCGAGGTGCTCGACGACTGGAACGCCCTCGGCCAGCGCGCCACCTACAGCGGCACCGCTCATTTCGGCGCCGTCAGTGTGCCCGCCGCCCACGTCGTCGCACACTGGAAACTGTTTGAGCGTCCCTCGACTTTTCACGCGTTTGCCCAGCTGCTGCACGCCGCCATCGACGTGGGCATCGCGCAGAACGCCCTCGATGACACCACCGCCTCCGTCCGCGCGCGCAAGCGCCCGCGCCTCGGCGCTCCGGTCCCGACCCCCACGGAAGATCCGCTCCTGCTTCTGCGGCTCGGCCAGCTCTACACGAAATTCCACGCCGCCGAAGCCCTGACCCTGAGCGCCGCCCGCGCCCTCGATGCCGCCGGCGGGCGACCGGACGCCAACGCCGCCGCCCGGGCCGCCGTGCTCGTCGGCGAGGCCAAGGCCTACGCCGAGGATGTCTCCGTCGAGGTCGCCAGCGAACTCTTCGCGCTGCTCGGCACCAGCGCATCCGACGAGTCGCTCAACCTCGACCGCCACTGGCGCAACGCCCGCGTCCACTCCGTCCACGACGCGAACCAGTGGAGGTATCACGCTGCCGGCAACTGGTTCCTCAACGGCGTCGCCCCCGGCAAGCCCGCCCGTCGCCTCGCCGGCAACGGTTCCGGTTCGCCGGCCTGACCCGAAGGAAGCGATGTCCACCATTACGCTCACGCTGCCCGCCCTCCGCTACGTCGCCGACATCCAGCGCTGCGCGTCCGATCCGCGGGTGAGCGCGACGTGCAATGTCCCCCATCCGTATCCCGCCGATGGCGCCCAGCGTTGGCTTGAGCGAACGCTCCAGTCCACCGGTGAAAAGAAGAACGCGGTCTTCCTCGTGCTGGCCGAGCGGGCGTTCTGCGGGATCATGTCGGTCAACGCGATCGATTGGGAAAAGGGATGCGCGGAGCTGGACTACTGGATCGCAGGGGATTACCAAGGCATCGGTGTGGGCACGGAAGCGGTGCGCCTGGCGATCCAGCGCGCACGCGGGGAGCTGGGCCTCAAGGTGCTGTTCAGCGGCTGCCTTGTTTCAAATGCCGCTTCGGGCCGCATCCTCCAAAAGAACGGGTTTCGTGAAGTCGGCCGTTTCATCAACGACGGCCGCCGCGGCCAAAAATTCCTGTATCAAGAGATGCGCCGGTTCCGCCGGGACCTCCTGCCCGGCGCTCATGAAATCCGGGATGACTACGTCACCAATCTCACCCGTGGTGCGGCATCATCCGCTGTGCTTGCCACCGGGGTTCAATCCCCGCTGGTCCGTCGTTCATGAATGATCCAGCCATGCCTTTCCTCAAAAGCATCGACCTGATTGTCTGCGACATGCCCGGCGCCGTCGCCTTCTTTCGCGAGGTGGCCGGGCTGGCCGTGCGGCAGGAGTTCGAGCGCTTTGCCGGGCTGGAGGGCAATGCGACGAAATTACTTCGGTTTTCTCACCAGTTCCATCCGCTCGCTCAAACCCTGAAAGCCCAGCCGGGCAAAAGCCTTTCGGGCCTCGTGATTGAACGACCAGGCTTCCAGCTCGATCCGGTCGAAGCCCTGGCGGCCGGCTTCCTCGGCCAGTGCCGCCAACAGCCGGCGGGCGATGCCTCGGCGGCGCGATTCGGGACGAACCGCGAGATGGACGATATCGCACACGCGCAAGGCCGGACGGAAAAGCGTCTCCGGCAGATCGTGGAGCTGCGCGTAGAGATACCCGCACGGCTCGCCATCATCGGCCAACAGCCAGAGCGCAGCCGGATCCTCAATCCAGCGCTGGAAAACCTCGGCCGCTTCCCCGGCGGACGGATCCGCGAGGAAAAGATCGGGCCGCGCCCCGGCGTGCAGGTTCTGCACGTGCCGGTTCAAGGCGACGAGGCCGTCGACATCGCTGACCGTGGCGCGCCGGATTCTCATCGTCCGGCGTCAGCCAACACGCGAGACCCTGCAGCCTCGCCCCACGGGCGGAGCGTGGCCTCGAACGGGAGGCCGCCGTCGCGATACACGATCCGGAGGGCGGGTGGCATGGGAGCGAAATTAAGGGGACGGTCGTCCCTCGTCTTCAAGCCAAACCGGCCGGCCTTGGTCGCACCAGACGCGGTACATTCTTCAAAAATCAATCGGACCGCATGACGCGGTCAAAAATCATCAATCTATGAATGGATGGAATGGCGGCGGTTTCGGCGGCGGTGGCGGTTTTGGCGGAGGTTTTGGCGGGGGCGGCGGCGACCGTTTCGGCGGGTTGCGGCCCGACGGAACGCGCGCCCCCGAGCGGAAAATCGATCCGCGCACGCTGCGCCGGATCGTCGCCTCCTTCCATCCCTACCGCTGGAAGGTGGTCGTCGTCCTGGTGGCCATCATCTGTTCGACCCTGCTCCTGCTGGTCAGCTCGCTGCTGATCAAGCGGGTCTTCGACGACGCGATCGGCCACCGCGATCCCGCCAAGCTGGTCCTCTACACCACGATCATGCTCCTGGCCCCCGTGGCCGGGAATCTGCTCAACTTCGGCCAGTCGATCCTGAACATGCAGATCGGCCAGAATGTCATGCGTGACTTCCGCACCCGGCTCTTCACGCAGATGCAGCGGATGCCGCTCCGGTTTTTCACCGGCACCCGGGCCGGCGAAATTCAGTCGCGGATCACGAACGACGTCGGCGGCGTGCAGCGGGTCCTGACCGAAACGGGCACCCAGGTCGTCAGCAATCTCATGACCGTCATCAGCTCGGTCATCGCCATGGTCATCATCAGCCCGATCCTCACCTTCATCTCGCTCGGGCTGCTGCCCTTCTTCCTGATCGTGACCTATCGAGCGGGCAAGGTCCGCCGCGCCCTCAACCGGGAGCGCCAAAAATCGCTCGCCGCGCTCTCGTCCGTCATCCACGAGACCCTCTCGATCAGCGGCGCCCTTCTGATCAAGACGTTCGGCCGCCAGGACTACGCCCGGGAACACTTCGAGCGGCACAACGAGTCGCTGGTCGACCTGGAGCGGCGCCAGCAGCTGGTGGGCCGGCGGAATTTCCTGTTTTTCAACACGGTCTTCTCCTCCATCCCCGCCTTGATCTACCTGATCGGCGGCTGGCAGCTGATCCACGGTTCCACGTTCCTCGGCTCCGTCATGACCGCCGGCACCCTCGTGGCGTTCACCAGCCTGCAGGGGCGTCTGTTCGGGCCCGCCTCCCAGCTCCTGAACGTGCAGGCCGACATCATGGCGGCGCTCGCGCTTTTCGACCGCATCTTCGAGTACCTCGACCTCCCGGTGGAAATCCAGGATCGACCCGGTGCGCGGCCACTCGTCGCCGCCCAGATCACCGGCCAGATCACGTTCAATAACGTAACCTTTTCCTACAAGCGCGGCGCCTACGACCCGCCCGACGCCAACACCAAGGCCGACGAAGCCAAGCGGCTCCATCCGCCGTCGCTGCGCAATGTCTCCTTCTCGGTCGCTCCCGGCCAGGTCGCCGCCCTCGTCGGGCCCAGCGGGGCGGGCAAGAGCTCGATCGCGCAGCTGCTGCCCCGCCTCTACGATGTCACGAGCGGAAGCATCCAGATCGACGGTCACGACGTGCGCGATGTGACCATGCACTCGCTCAGCGAGCTCATCGGCATGGTCAGCCAGGACACGTTCCTCTTCCATGCGTCCATCCGCGAGAACCTCCGTTACGCCCGCCCCTCGGCGACCGAGGCGGAAATGATCGCCGCCGCCAAGGCCGCCGCCATCCATGACCGCATCATGGAATGCGACGCCGGCTATGACACCGTGGTCGGGGAGCGCGGCCACAAGTTTTCCGGCGGGGAAAAGCAGCGCCTCGCCATCGCCCGGGTCATCCTCAAGGACCCCAAGATCCTCATCCTCGACGAGGCCACCAGCGCGCTCGACACCCGCTCCGAGCGCCTCGTCCAGCAGGCCCTGGAAACCGTCATGCGCGGCCGGACGAGCCTGGTGATCGCCCATCGGCTATCGACCATCGTCTCGGCCGACGTGATCCTGGTGATGGACCGGGGCGTCGTGGTGGAACGCGGGACCCATGCGGAACTCCTGGCCAACGGCGGACTGTACGCCCGCCTGTACCAGCAGCAGTTTGGCTTGGAAGAGGTCGCACGCGAAGAGCTGGCCGCGGCGGTCCCGCTGGCCTAGCCAACGACGTCGATCCGGCTGCGGCTCGAACGTCGATCCAGCCAAGGCAACAATCCCTCATGCTCCGATTCGCGATTCCCGTGCTTCACGTCACTAGCTCCGTTGCGGCCGAGGAGTTTTATTGCGGACCGCTTGGTTTTGAGACGCAGTTTGTCCACCGCCCGGACCCGACCAAAACGGACCCTTGTTACCTCGGAGTATCGCGCGACGGCGTGCGGCTTCACCTTTCGTCTTTTTCCGGTGACGGGGCTGCCGGCGGCGTGGTGTTCCTGGCCGTTGACGATGTCGATGCCTTGCATGCCGAACTTCTCAGCCGGGGCGTTGCCATCGATACCGCACCCGTCGATCAGACGTGGGGAAATCGCGAGATGTATGTCCGGGATGCAGACCGTAACAGCCTTCGCTTCATCCAGGAAAAGAAGACTCCGGCCGCGCTGGGCGCGTCTGCGGATTCCGGCCTGTAAGATTCTGCGCGACCGGAATCCACCGATGTCTACCCGCGGCAGCGTCTATCTCGTCGGCGCAGGTCCGGGCGATCCGGGCCTTGTCACCCTGCGCGCCAGGGAACTCATCGCGCGGGCGGATGTGCTCGTCTACGATTACCTCGTGCATCCTGACCTCGTGGGTTGGTCCAAGCCATCGTGCGAGCCCGTCTATGTCGGCAAAAAAGCCGGGGTTCACAGCGTGCCCCAGGAGGAGATCGAGGCGCTGCTGGCGCGGCACGCCCAGGCCGGCAAAATGGTCGTGCGCCTCAAGGGCGGAGACCCGTTTGTTTTCGGCCGCGGAGGAGAGGAAGCGCGCACCCTCGCCAGGGAAGGCATCGCCTTTGAAGTCGTGCCCGGCATCACCGCCACCCTCGCGGCGGGGGCGTATTCCGGGATTCCCCTCACCCTGCGCAACGTCAGCGCGTCACTCATCCTGCTGACCGGTCACGAGGACCCGGATAAACCCGAACTTCAGACCGACTGGCGCAGCTACGGTGCGCTCAAAAATGCCACGCTCGCGATCTACATGGGCATGGGCCGCCTCCGCCACATCCTCGCCGAACTCGTCGCGGGTGGACTGCCTCCCGCCACCCCGGCCGCCGTGGTCCAGTGGGCCTCGCTCGACCAGCAGCGCAGCGTGGTCGCCACGACGGCGACGCTGGCGGATCGGGTCGACACGGCGGGACTCGCCGCACCGGCGATCATTTTGGTCGGGGACGTCGTTGCGAACCGATCGGAGGTCAACTGGTTTCCGTCGCAGAACGCCCTGTCTTCGCCGGGCAGCGTTTATGCGACAGGCTCGTCAACACCGCCGGTCGCAAGCCCCTTGACCGTGCGTTAGACGCGCGCCGTAATTTCCAGCATGCGCGATCCCTTTGTCCCCCGAATTCTCTCCCGCGTCGCCGGACGCATCGGCGCCCGCGTCGAGCTGGAACCGGAGTTTGGCTTCGCCGGAAGAATCCTGTTTGCCAGCGGACGAACCCACGTCTTCCGCTCCAACAATCTCAACATCAATCGCGCCGGGGCCGTGGCCGTCTGCGAGGACAAGGGCTACACCTCGTTCTTCCTCCGGACCGCCGGCTTCCGGGTCCCGCGGGAACTGAATTTCTTCGCGGATCGTCTGGCCCGCAACCTCCCGGCCGGAAGCCGGCGCTCCATCGAGGACGCCTGCCGCTTTGCCGAGTCGATCGGCTATCCGGTCATTGTGAAGCCGAACCGCGGCAGCCTGGGCGACCTGGTCGCCGCCGCGTCCAACGCGGCCGAACTCGGCGCGGTCGCCCAGGCGATCCTGGCCAAATACAGCGTGGGGCTCGTGCAGGAATACGTGGCGGGCAACGACTATCGCATCGTCGTGCTCGGGGGCGAAATCATCTCGGCCTACCAGCGCGTGCACCTGTTTGTCGTGGGCGACGGCCTCTCGACCATTGATCAGCTCCTCGAGCAGAAAAGGGCAAAACTGCCCACGGTCGGCCGCCCCAACAGCGAAATTTCGCCCCAGGATTTCCGGATCGACGGCGTCCTGCGGCGCGCCGGGCTGACCCGCCAATCGGTGCTGCCGGCAGGCACACGCCAGCGGCTGCTCGACAACGCCAATCTTTCGACCGGCGGCGATGCCATCGACATCACGCCTGACCTTCATCCCAGCGTGGCCGACCTCGCCATCCGGGCCAGCGCGTGCATCGGAGTGCACCTCTGCGGCGTCGACGTGATGTGCGCCGATGCCACCCAGCCGTCGCCCGACTACGTGATCATCGAGCTGAACGGGGCCCCCGGCCTCGACAACTACGCCTCGCTCGGCGCGGCACAGCAGGAACGCGTGGACCAGCTCTACGAGAAGGTCCTGCGTTTCCTCGAGACGCACGCCTAGCCGTAGGCATTCAGAAGGAGCCACCACGAAACACACCAAACACACGAAAATGCGAGCGCAGGAGAAAAGTCCGGTTTGTCCGAAATGACCTCACCCTTTGGTGACCGCCAAGACCTGCCGATTTCTTCCATCAGGTCCGATTTTCGTGTCTTTCGTGTGTTTCCTGGTTAACTCCGGTTGCATGGCTGCGGCTCGGGGGGGCCGACTACGTTGCTTCGTCCCGGAGCAGGCGAACCGCTTCCGAATTCACCCAGCCGCGCTCGGGAAACCCTTCGCCCCACTCCGCCGCGGTCACTTCGCGCGCCTCGTACCAGCCGGGCTGTTCGCGCCAGTCCAGGAACTTCCGCAAACTCGCGCGTAATTCCCGCGCCGCGGGCGAGCAGGGCACGGGCCATGGCCGCGTCCCGTTGCCGGCCACACAGGTACGCGTCGCTCACCACGGCTTGAAACAGCGGGCTGTGGCCGCCAAAGCCGTCGGGATCAACCGCGGCACGGGCATTTACGTCGGCTCCGTGGTCCAGCAAAAATTCGAAGATCCCGGCCTCATCGAAATCGATCGCCAGGTGCAGCAGCGTCCCTCCGGCAAACGACGTTCCATGCAGGCCCGAGCGGCCGTCGTCGTGGCACCCGAGTTCCGGCGGATAAATCTCGCGATAGCTGAACCGGCGCCCGATCAGCCCGGGATCGCGCGCAAGCAACCGCTGGAGCAAATCGACCCGCCCCCGGTGCAAGGCCATGATCGGAGTGTCGGGCAACTGATGGCCGTGCGCGGCAAGAAGATCGAGCATCTCGTGTTTTCTTTCGGGACTGCGGCTGTAGGTTTCGAGCACCATCGCCAATGGCGCGAGCCGGTCGCCAGACCGGTCGGTCAACGGTGCGCCCAGCTCCGCGAGCAGGCGCAGCCCGGCCGGGTTGAGCGTTTCGCACGCACCCATGACGATGCCCGGTGGCAGCGGAGCGCCCCGGGCATGGAGCCAACGCGCGCACTCGACCTGCCCCTGCAGGACCGCCCGGTCGAACGCATGCGCAAAATCCCGCGCGCCGAGTTCAGCCGCCGCCTGGACGATCTCCAGCCGGCCAAGGTTCGCGGCAAAACTCATCGGCGGCCCCCAGCTGCCGCTCCGCACCGGGAGGTGCAACAACCGCGGATGGTCACGGAGCACTTGCACGACGCCGTCACGGTCTCCGGCGCGAATGGCCTTCTCCAGCGCCTCGGCCTGCGGGTTCGCCTCAATGCGCAGTTTCAGCTCCGCCCACGATGAAAAGCCGAACTCGCGCGCGAGGACCAGCTGCGCGTCGCTCAACTGAAACGGACCCGCAGCAATCGCCGCGTCTGCGGCGGTATGAAACCTTGGATGCTCGGCGCGGATCCGGTCCAGCGCCGCGGGAACCGCGTCGCGCCATTGGTCCAGCAATTCGCGGGCTTCACGTTTTGGAACATCCAGATGAGGCTGCGCGGGCAGCCGGCGTTTTACATTGGGCGTGAACCTTTCCTCCAGTTGCGCCCTCGGTCCGCTAGTCCGGGCAGGAAGTCAGGTGGGAGTTGAATCAGACAACCGGTGGGCTGGGCCCATTTCCGCGGACAGGACGCTCCCGGTGAGCATCGAATTGTTAGGTGCGGCTCCAGCGGATGCGCAAGGGCAAATCCATGCCGAATATGGGCGTAACTCCGTTTGCTGCTTTCCGAAACCGATTCCAGCATCTTCATTAATTCATAAAACCCTGGAGAAAAGCATTATAAAAAATGCATGCTCCGATATGCAATGTACCATTGACGCCCGCATTTTAAACCCTACCAACTCAGTCAGGTTATCTCATTGCGAGCCCCTTTCAGGCGGCTCCGGGCCCATTGCACCAGCGACGGCCC